>Ga0207130_1096_pt1 | contig 28613 bp, 18 predicted proteins | sample Alteio_BWMinHeat_16_FD_153545 | JGI IMG/M metagenome (GOLD analysis project Ga0207130, IMG submission 153545) | Enriched cells from forest soil in Barre Woods Harvard Forest LTER site, Petersham, Massachusetts, United States -... | ecosystem: Environmental > Terrestrial > Soil > Temperate forest >... | reverse complement strand
CCGGCCGCTCGCCCGAAATCCCCGAATCCGCGGATGCCTACGGATGGCTGATCGGTAGCTGGGAACTCGACGTCCTCCACTACGGCGTTGACGTTTCCGCGCGCCACCTCAAAGGCGAGGTCCACTTCGCATGGGTGCTCGAAGGCCGCGCCGTACAGGATGTCTGGATCATGCCGCCGCGTTTCGAGCGCACCGGGCCGCCAGACAAGACCTGCAACATGTACGGCACGACGCTGCGCGTCTGGGACGCATCACTTCAAGCCTGGCGTGTGACTTGGATCAACGGTGTAACCGGCAACCGCGACGAGCTGATCGGCCGCTGGAGCGGCAAAGACGTCGCGCAGGTCGGCACCCACGCCAACGGCACGCCCATCCGCTGGATCTTCAGCGAGATCACGCCCAACTCGTTCCATTGGACCGGAGAAGCGCTGCAACCCGATGGCGTCACCTGGAAGCTCGAAGGCGAGTTCCGCGCCCGCCGCATGCGCTAGTGCGGTTTTGGGGTGTGGCAGGCTACTGGAACAACTTGAGGAAAAATGAAATGAAGACCAAACTTACCGTTGTTATATTCCTGCTGCTCGTCTCTGCATTACTGTATGTGAAACCTGCGTTCACCCAAAACCAGGACCAAAACACGGCCGACACGGAGCAGACAATTCGCAAGCTCAACCGCGACTATGTTGATTCTTTTCTTCGCTCTGATGTAAAACGCTACGACGAGCTGCTGGCAGACGATTTTATCTGCACCTGTCCGGATGGCAGCCTGGTCGATAAACCGGCTTTTCTGAAATCTGCAGCCGAGCCCAGCGGAATGGAATACTTCGGTCTCGAAGACGTTAACATCAGGATTTTCGGCGATGTCGCGCTAGTCCATGCGCGCACTCCGTACACGCGCAAAGACGGCGTCAGCGGTGCCGCCCGCTACACAGACATCTACGTCAAACGAAATGGACGCTGGCAGGTGGTTTCCGCTCAGATCACCAGAATTACGGCTGCGGCCTCTCACCCGTGATTGCCATCGCACAGAAATTAATGCTTCAATCTGAAAGGATTAACACGAATCATGTCCAACGACAAATCTCTACGCGAACATCTACTCTATCTGCTCAATGATGGTGGAGCGCACCTGAATCTTGACGCGGCGGTCAAAGATTTCCCGGCCGCTCTTCGTGGCCAAAGGCCGAAGGGCGCCGAGCACTCACCCTGGGAGGTGCTCGAACACCTGCGCATCACTCAATGGGATATCCTCGAGTTCACGCGCAACCCCAAGCACAAATCCCCAGAGTTCCCAAAAGGGTATTGGCCGGGCACGCCAACTCCCCCGAACGATAAAGCCTGGGAGAAGAGCGTCAACGCCTTTCGCGCCGACCTGTCAGCTATGGCTGACCTGGCAGCAAACGAATCCACAGATTTGTATGCCAAAATCCCGCACGGCGACGGGCAAACCGTGCTGCGTGAAGTGCTGCTCCTCGCGGATCACAACGCTTATCACTTGGGAGAGTTGGTGTTGTTGCGGCGTCTGCTCGGGACCTGGCAATAGCTACTCACCGAAACACCACTTCAATCCGCGTGCGGGTAACCTTGCCTTTGAGCCGGACTACTAATTTCTGCGTTCCCTTGTTGGGATTTTCTATCGCCAGCGGAGGAGTAGTAGAAACCGTTTCAAAAACCGCGCCCTTGGGCGACACGATCTCGGCCTGCAGCGTGGCATTTCCTTTTTCCAGTCGGGCGTGGTTGTGGTCAATCGTCACCTGCGCATCGGTGACCATGCCCCACAAAGCTTCCATCGGGTGAGGTGCCTCAATCTCGTCGCGTACAGTCACACTGTTCTGCGGCGTAAGCTCGACGGTGCGCACCCATTTCGTAATCTTTCCCGGATAAGCTCCTGCCAGATCAATGCTCGCTACTCCATTCTTCATAGTCATTGAGGCCTTGGCTTTCGCGTCCTGGTTCTCGCCGTCAATCAACACCGTGTTGTGTGATTCCGTGCGCAGGCGATAGTAGGTGTATCGCTGCTTGCCGAAATATCCGGGCATGTTGTAATCATCGCTGCCCAGGTCGAGCCCCCAGCGCACGCCGCGGGCATCGAGCACGAAGCTGCCCAGGTCGAGATGGCTGTGGTTGGCCTGATTGTCACCGCCCTTGATGCCAATCCAGAAAGCATCGGGCGAATCCCAATCGCTGCCCAAAAATGCCACGTCAACGCCTGCAAACATCCTGCGCAGCGGCCAGTGTGCCGCGCCCGGCGTTCGCCCCATAGGCTGATACCAAACCAGGTCGAGGGCTTGCGGTTTGTCACCGGCAGTCAGATGCCGCGACTCGTCCCATGCGAAGACCGGCTGCGAGAACCGGTGTGCGAGCCAGAACATTTCAGGCGCTGTACCCGCCGGCGAGTGCGCGTCGGCGTAATTGAAGGTGCCGCTCGGGCCCTGGAAATACAGACGAAAATCCCCGGCATGCTCGAAGCCGGGGAGCGATGAGAGCCCAAAATCCGTGCCCAGCGCGCTCTCAAGTCCCGCCAGGTAGTAGACGTTGTACGACGTTGCATACTGCCAGTAGCCTGGACCCTCAGCCCATCCGCCTTCCGGCGCGTACGACCCCATGGCAAGCTGGATGGATTCCACCGACTGCTTCACGATGTACCCCGCCCGCCCCGGGTCTTCATCGGCGATTGCCAATGCGCCTAGCGTGATGCCGCCGTTGCAAACCTGGTTCCAGTTGTGCACGACTACGGTCCACCAGTTGTGGCGCTGGTAGATCTTGATGGCTTCGTCCAATCCTTTTTCTGTGATGGCCCGGCGAAACAGTGTGCGGTCTTCGGGGCTGAGGTCCTGATAGAGCCAGTCGTAGCCGATGGCGAAGGCATGGGTCATCTCAGCCACGTCGAGAAAATGCGATGGGTTCCAATCTGGGAACGCGGCGGCAGCGTGCAACTCTTTTACCGCGCGGTCCAGGTACTTAGTTTCGCCGCTGATACGATAAACCAGCGCCAGCGTGTAGACGCGCTCCAGGCACAGGCGGCTCTGGTCGAGCAGCCGCGGGCCAATCAAGCGATGCACCACCGTGGGCTGGTCGAGCATCTGGTCGGCCTGATGCTTGAGATCAGCATAGAGCTTTGCTGCGAATGTATCTTTGCGTACTAATTCGCGCAGGCGGGCGAAATCGGCGTCGGTAGCAATGATTCTCGGATGCGGCCGCAGCGTCGCCAGCGGATGCTCGGGCGTAGATATGGACGCGGCAAAGCTGCAGGTGACTAGTGCAAGAACCACACAAATTCGTAGCATAAGTCATTAGGTTTACCACAAAGGACGCAAAGGAAACGAAGCTATTTTGCCAGGGATCAACGCGGAATCTCAGGTCACAGGCATACAGCGAAAAATCCTGCCAATTCTGAGATCATTGAGCTTTTAGGGAAAGCTAAATATCGCGAATCTCTATAATCAACGTTGATCTGTGTTCATCTGCGGCAGGGTTTTTGTTTTTGCTTTTCTCCGTGCCGTAGCCTGCCCTGAGCTTGCCGAAGGGTGTCTGTGGTAGAAAAACCCTGTGGTAAAAACTAAAGCTTCGTTCAGCGCGTACTCTATATGAAACGATGTGTGGGCCCTTGTAACAATCTTGTAGCAATTACCGTAATCAGCTATAACCATAGCACTTAGCAAGATCGGCCCAGGAGAGTTCCTAGCACTTCCTACTTTGCATGCTGAAAACAGGCACACAATTAGGGCCTTACAACATCATCGGGATGATTGGCAGCGGAGGCATGGGTGAGGTCTACCGCGCGCGCGACACCCGGCTCAGCCGTGATGTAGCCATCAAAGTGATGCCTGCCGCCATGGCAGAAGATGCTGAGCGGCTGCACCGCTTCGAACAGGAAGCCAAATCCATCGGGATGCTCAACCATCCCAACATTCTTGCCGTTTTTGATTTCGGCCTGTTTGAGGGTGCGCCCTACATTGTTACGGAGTTGCTCGAGGGGCAATCCTTGCGCGACCTCCTGCGGAGTGGCCGGCCGCCTTACCGCAAGACGGTGGAATATGCCATTCAGATCGCCAGTGGCCTGGCTGCTGCGCATGAAAAAGGAATCGTGCACCGCGACCTGAAGCCGGAAAATATTTACATCACCAAAGATGGACGCGCCAAGATCCTCGATTTCGGTATCGCCAAGCTGACCAAGCCTGAACTATTGGAAGAAACCCGGCTCTACGATTCCAACATGGCTACGCTGGCCGGAGTGGTGATGGGCACGCCCGGCTACATGTCTCCGGAACAAATCAGGGGCAAGAGTGCGGAACCCAGCTCTGATATTTTCGCCTTCGGAACAATTTTGTATGAAATGCTCTGCGGCAACCGCGCTTTCAGCGGAGAGACCATCACCGATATCAACGCCGCGATCTTAAGAGACGACCCGCCGGAAATCTCGCAGGCCGATCCCACCATTCCTCCCGGTCTGGAACAAATTGTGCGGCATTGTCTGGAAAAGAGCCCGGACGAACGCTTCCACTCTGCGCATGATCTGGCTTTTGCCCTGCGAGGACTTTCGGGGACCTCCACGCAGGCCCGAATGGCGCAGCAGGATACCGCCATCCGCTTCACCCGCTGGAAGCTGCCGCTCTATGCCGGTCTTCTTGCAGTCATTGCCGCTCTCGGCGGTTTTTGGCTGGGCAAGCGGTCGGGCTACTTGCCGCCGCCCTCATTTCAGCAACTGACATTTCGCCACGGCTCCATTCCCTTTGCCCGCTTCACGCCCGATGGCAACACGGTTGTCTATGGCGCAAAGTTAAATGGAGAAGACGCGGCCATCTTCACTACCCGGCCGGGCAGCTCGGAATCGCGTTCCTTGGATATCCCCAAGGCAGAAATTCTTTCCATCTCCTCCACCGAAAACATGGCCATCTTATTGCCCGATGAAAATAACACGCTGGCTGAGGTTCCCTTGTCCGGCGGTGCACCCCGAAAGAGGGACTCCAATATCGAGTTTGCCGATTGGACCCCCGATGGAAGCAACATGGTGGTCGTCCGCGATGCCGGCGTAAAAAACCAGTTGGAGTTTCCCGTTGGCAAGGTGCTGTATTCCACCGCAGGCTATGTCACCAACCCGCGTTTTTCTCCTGATGGAAAGCTGATCGCTTTCATAGATCATCCCAGCCATCGCGATGACGGCGGATCGGTCGTCATCATGGATTTATCCGGAAAGCGGACCGTGCTATCCAGCGATTGGGCCAGCGCCCTGGGCCTTGCCTGGTCGCCCACGGGAGATGAAATCTGGTTTACCGCTTCCAAAGCGGGTGATGATCGGCAATTGTGGGCGGTTGATCTCTCTCTGCATCAGCGTATTCTGCTCAGCACTCCCGACATTCTTACATTGCAGGATATTTCTCACGGCAGGGTCCTGCTGTCACAAGACGACGTTCACGCGGAAGTCATGGCAATGCTGTCAGGCAGTGACAAAGAGCGTGATTTCTCCTGGCTTGATCTCTCCACCGCTGTTGACTTGTCGAATGATGGAGCCATGTTATTGATGGATGAATCAGGGCAAGCAGGCGGCGAAAACGCAGCCACGTATCTGCGTAAAGCTGACGGGTCCGTCCCGGTGCAACTTGGGCAAGGTCAGGCGGCGGCGCTTTCTACCGATGGGAAATGGGCGCTCTCATTCGTCTCGAACTCGACGCCCAAATTACTTCTGCAACCAACCGGAGTTGGTCAACCCAAAGAGATCACGAACGACGAAATAATCTCTTACCAGTTTGCCTCATGGCTTCCCGATAACAAGCGCTTCGTCTTCGCCGGCAATGCGCCTGACCATGCCGCCCGGCTCTACCTGCAGGATATTGATGGCGGCAAGCCTCGCCCCATAACGCCTGAAGGCATTGATGTCTCTGATATTGGAGGTGGATTTACGGTTTCGCCTGATGGCAAATCCGTGGCGCTCATGGGGGCTAACGACGATATTTTCATCTATCCCATTGAAGGCGGCACGCCCCAGAAATTGACGGGCAATACGCCTGGCGATGTACCCATTCAATGGAGCGCCGACGGCCACGCCCTTTTCCTTTACCGTGAAGGCGACCGCCAGTTTCAGATCTACCGCCACGACATTGCCACCGGCGAAAGCACTTTATTTAAAGAGCTGAAACCGTCGGACTTGGCGGGAATCAACAAGATGAATTCGGTTCTCCTGACGCCCGATGGCAAATGGTATGCCTACAGCTATGAGCGCACCCTCTCGCATCTTTTCATCATTGATGGCGTGAAATGAAGAGCAGAGAACTTTATTTGATGGTAACGGCTCTTGCCGAGCGCGCCCGCAGCTCTTCCCGAACTCTCGAAGAGTATCTGCGGGCGGTGCTGGTGCTCGCGAGCCGCTACAAAAACCTTCCGTACCTTGGCATGTTGGAATTCCTTGATACTCTTTCGGAGGCCCTCTCGATCGATTCATTGCCTTTCGATCCACTTTGGGCAGACAAGTACAACTTGAAGGTAGAATCAGCCAACAACTTCGCAGTGTGGGAAGCGACAGTCCAGCGGCAGGTGGTGGATCTCCGCGAAATGGCAGACGCCGGAGCTTTTGCCAATGAGCTTCGTTACTTTGGCGTGGTCTCCCCTCGAGGCGCTTATTGGTTCAACTTCGACGTTGGCACCTACTTGGAGTGCGCAACAGCCGGGAGCTATGGGGGCTGGGAGCCTGGTGATTCTTCCGCCCGCCAATTCGTTTCCGGTCAGGTCGGAGTTCTCAAAGCGGACGGTTCTATCATCGCCAAGAATCCAAGAGATTTAGCGCAGCCGGCTCGGACAATTGATCGTGTCAGTTGGGAAGACTTTACGCATTTTGTGGAATGCGGGCAATTTTACGAGTAATTCACACGGCCTGTCTCCTTCAGCAATTTTGCTTAGCGGCTGAGTGCTGACTGCTGAGTGCTAGTTCCTATTTTCCCTCATCCATCGCATGGTTCGCCAGCCTGTCCGCTTCGCGGTTGAACTCGCGTCGCACGTGCTCAATGCGAAACGATTCCAGCTTGCGTATCAGCGCCTGGGCTTTGTCATACAGCTCGCGCAGCTCCGGGCTCTTGACCTTGTAGACGCCGGTGATCTGCCGGACCATCAACTCCGAATCGCTGAAGACCTTCAACGCCTTGTAACCTTGCTCTACCGCAAACTCCAGCGCCGCAACCAGCCCGGAATACTCGGCAAAATTATTGGTCTGGATCCCCAGGTAACGGCTTAGCTCAGCGATCTTTTTTCCCGAGGCGTCTTTGAAAACAACCCCGTAGCCCGCCAGTCCCGGATTCCCGCGCGCACCGCCGTCAATGTTCACGGTTACCACAGGCAATTTGGAAGAAGGTTCACTGCTTTTAAAAAGCGCCGATTGAGAGGTGGTTTTAGGACGAGGGGCCATGAGCTTCAATCTTATTGCATTTTCATAATGAATGCAGGCTTAGAGAAGAATGATGCTTCGAACGCGCCCCGGTTTGCCCCCTGAGTATTTCCAGCGCTTTATACTAGCTGCATGACTTTAGAGGTCGAATCTTTGGCGGCACTGCGTCGCTATTGGGGTTACGACTCGTTCCGTCCACTGCAGGAAAAAGTCATTGCCAGTCTGGTGGCAGGCCATGACACCTGTGTAGTCATGCCCACGGGTGGAGGAAAGTCGTTGTGTTATCAATTGCCGGCCGCGATGTTGCCGCAGCAGACTGTGATTGTGATTTCTCCTCTGATCGCCCTGATGCAGGACCAAATCGCGCAGCTCACCCAGATGGGAATCGCTGCCGGAATGTTAAACAGTTCGCTCGCCAGTGAAGAGCAATCCAGGATCACACGCAAGGCGTCGGAGGGGCACTACCGTCTTCTGTATCTCTCTCCGGAACGGCTCGCGCGAGCGGATACGATCGCTTGGCTGAAGCGTGTGCCTATCGCGCTGTTTGCCATTGATGAGGCGCATTGCATCTCGGAGTGGGGCCACGAATTCCGTCCGGAGTACCGGCAGCTCAGCTCGCTGCGCGATCGTTTCCCCGGCCTTCCTATCGTTGCGTTTACCGCCAGCGCCACCCGGCAGGTGCGTCACGACATCATTGATCAGCTCAGGTTGCGCAATCCTCACAAGTATATCGCCAGCTTCCATCGAACCAATCTTCGCTATGTGGCGAAAGAGTGCGATCCGGGTACGCAATCGGGTCTTCTCGTAAGGACACTCAAACAATATTCAGGCAGCAATATCATTGTTTACGCGCCCACGATCAATAAAGTCGAGGAAACGGTGGACTTCCTGGAAGAGCAGGGAATTGCCGCGGTTGCGTATCACGGAAAGATGGAAAATGACATGCGCCGGCGCAACCAGGAGCGCTGGATGTCCGACGAAGTTCGCGTGCTCGTGGGAACGATCGCGTTCGGGCTAGGCATCAACAAGGCGGCCGTACGCGCCGTGGTCCATCTTGCGCTGCCGAAATCAGTCGAGCAGTATTACCAGGAGGCCGGACGCGCGGGGCGCGACGGGCAGCCGGCCGATTGCATTCTGCTCTGGCAGAAGCGCGATGTGGGGCTGCTGACTTATTTCGTCGAGCAGATTGCTGATCCGGCGGAAAAAGAGCGCGCCTGGCAACGCTATCACCAGATTCGCCGCTATGCCGCATCCACCATTTGCCGCCATCGTCAGATATGTTCCCACTTTGGCGAGACCCCGAAATGGGAATCATGCGGGGCCTGTGATATATGCGGTCCCGCAATCGAGTGGCTGTCCGGTCCTGTTTTCGTGCCGCGTCTGCCGCGGCAAAAATTTGCCTCGCCCATTGTTGGTAACGGGTCTTCAATGCGGGCTGAACGCGGCGCACGACATCGGAGTTCAGACATAAACCAGGATATAAACCAAAACGCAGATCCGAACGCAAACATAAATAACGACCTGCGCGAATATCTTCGCGAATGGCGCCGCACTGCGGCCAAAGAGCAGGGAGTCCCCGCTTTTGTCGTAATGCACGACACCTCGCTGGAAGAACTGTGCCGCGTGCAGCCCGATTCGCTGGCCGGCCTGCGGGGCGTTTACGGATTCGGGGAACGCAAGACCGAGCTGTATGGCCGGCAGATATTGAACGCAATCAAGCAATTTAGCGATGGCGCGCGGGCACAGCAAGCGTCTGGAAAAAAGTTGGCCCCCGCGGAAGAAACCGTCCTGTTGATCGGGAAGGGACACAGCCTTGAGCAGATCGCAAAGCTTCGTGGTCGCCAGCTCGGCAGCGTTGTGTCTCTCGTGGCCGCGATGGTGGAACGCGGAGAGTTGGAGTTTCAACCCGCCTGGGTTGATGCCGGAAAATGCGCGCAGATTGAAGCAGCTTGTACCCAGCACGGAATGCAGCGCCTCAAGCTGCTCAAAGATGCTTTGCCCCCGGAAATAACCTTCGAAGAAATCAGACTTGTCATCGCGCGGCTGCGCAGGACTGAGGGAGAGCACGCGAAACAGTAGAGCAGTTTCATAATCGGTTTGCACAACAGATTCGAGACATGTGTCAGGCGGGGGCACGGGATTTTATCGGTGCCTTAATGATGCTTGAACTACCGTGGAAGAGCACGGCTTTCAGCCGTGCGTTAAGGATCACAAAAAACGCGGGCTTTAGCCCCTGCGGTTTTGTTCCTCGTCCATACAAATTGGTCACGGCTTTTTCAGCATGATGTCATGCTTTGCCTGGCACTCGGTTGCAGGATTATAAATCGCGCTACCCGTTTCCTTTTCTTTTGAAGCGCGGAATACAAGAGGGGGCTTCTGAATCTTCTCCGGAAGGCCGGTAAATCTCGCTTTACCGGCAGTATTTGTGTACACGCTGAGATCGATCTTGCGAAGGCCCATGAAGCCGTAAGCCATATGGACATTGATGAGAGCGGCGTACACCGGCTTTCCGCTGGCATCGGCCACCGTGAATTCAACGGAACAAGGGCCTGCTGCTCCGTCAACTACGTTAACGCTCTCGGGTTGCTGCGTAGATTGTGCTCGCAGTCCAGTCTGCAGGCCGGTTGCAATCAGTATCGCCATCCACAGCAAGCCGCATGTAAATCTTTTTCTCTTCGGCATAAGCTCCATGTTCACACTCACCAAGGCAGACGTGAAGCCGATTCACTATTCTCGAAACTTGAAACACGAAACTTGAAACTGTATTTCTATCTTCCCTCGCCCAACCTCAACGCCAACCTATCGGGCAACTTGGCGGAAAAGATCCGGTCCTGCGCTTTTTTCACATCGTAAGGCACGCGATAAAACGTGACGCGGTTTTCGTTGGTGTCGAGCACAGCGCAGGCTGCGCGCCAGTCGCCGTCGCGGGGCTGCCCCGCCGATCCCGGATTAATGAGGTATTTCGCCTCGGGCATGATGGCCAGGTCACAGGATTCCAGCTCGCGCTTGGTGCGGTACATCGGACGCAGCGTCTCCCATTCTTCTCCATGATTGCAGAAGCCGCCTTGGATATGCGTGTGGCCGAAGAAGGTAATGGTGGCGTCGGTGGCTAGCAGGGGTTGATACGCGTCGCGCATGACGATGATGTATTCATCTTCGTCTAAAGGCGACCCATGTACGCACTGCACCTTCACCGCATGGAGCGGATCGTTATTTGCAGGCCAGATATTTTCCAGCTCAATCGGCCCCTGGGGCAGGGCGCGCAACCACTCCAGGTTTTCTACCGTGAGGGTTTGCTGCGTCCATATGGCCGCCATGCCCGCAATCGGATTAAAGTCGTCAATGCCGGCGAGGCCCGTGCAAGCTTTATCGTGGTTACCGCGTACAAAGACGTGACACAACTCGCGCGAGCGGTCGCTGACCTCATTGGGCGAAGCGCCATAGCCCACGATGTCGCCTAAATTGACGATCATGTCGTGCCCCGGTACGCTGGCTACGCATGCCTCCATCCCTTCCAGGTTGGCATGTATGTCGGTGAGAAACAAAATTCGCAAACTGGAACTCTCAGTACTATTAAAGTCTTGAATGTATCTCTTAAAAAAATGTTACGGCTGATTCGCGGGCGCTGATTATATCAACATGTTAGCGCTCCGCATTCAACATTCCGTTGCCAGAAGCCATCTGGCTCTGTTGACATACTTAATTCCCTAATCCACTTTTGTCATCCCGAGCGTAGCCGCGCTTCGCGGCGGAGTCGAGGGACCTAGGTTTTTTCCGACTTCTCAATCTTGCTGCTGCCCAATCCCAACTGGACATCTTGCCCAATGTCCCGGTTCCGTCTCAAGCAGCGGCGGCAAGCTTACCTGACACTGCGGAATTCGTATTGCGCAGCGTGGCTCAAATGCGCATCCTGGGGGGAATCTATCGGGAGAGGGCACCGAACCTTCAATTGTAGCTAAAGGCGCGCTCCGATTCGAGTGCAGAGTAGGTGCCGCCTGCAACAACCCGGCTGTATAAGGATGCACCGCGCGCCGGAAGATGGCCTCCACGGTCCCCATCTCGACAATGCTGCCGCCGTACATGACCGCAACCCGGTCGGCCACCTGCGAAACCACTGCCAGGTCGTGCGAGATCAACAGCATGGCCAACCCGAACTTGCGGCGCAGCTCTGCCAGCAACTCCAGCACCTGGGCCTGCACGGTTACGTCGAGCGCGGTGGTCGGCTCGTCGGCAATCAGCAGCCGCGGATGGTTCACAATCGCCATAGCAACCATTACCCGCTGGCGCATGCCTCCGGAAAGTTGATGCGGAAAGTCCCGCGCCCGCCGCTCGGCATCCGTAATAGCAACATCGTTGAGCGCTTGCACCGCCTGAGCGTAAGCTTCTTTTCTGGAGGTTTTTCCGTGTGCCCTCGCCGCCTCGGCAACCTGGTCGCCGACCCGCATGACTGGGTTGAGCGCAGTCATGGGCTCCTGGAAGATCATGGAAATCTGCGCGCCCCGCAAGTTCCGCATCTTTTCTTCAGAGACCCGCAACAGGTCCTCGCCCTGAAACAAAATTTTCCCTTCGATGCTCGTCTGTGGCGGCAGCAAACGCATGATTGCCAGGCTGGTTACCGATTTACCTGAACCGGATTCTCCCACCAGTCCCAGTACCTCGCCCGGCTGCAGCGAGAAAGAAACATCCCGCACGGCAGGTAGCTGTTTGCCGTCAGCGGCCCGAAAAAAGACGTTAAGGTTCTCAACCGAAAGCATGATTTCAGCTTGAATTTATTGTCTCATCTCAGCGTAGCAAACAGAATGAATAGCGTTTTGGAATCTTTGCGATGTCGACGGTAATTGAGCGGAATCATGGCTATGGCTTTTAGGCGCAGAAACTCCAAGCCATGGAACTGCCGGGGTCTTTGGCCGAACCATTTTGGGATTTTCCCGAGATTGGAAAATCACCAGGCAAATCAGTAACCGGCCATGCAACAAACTGTATTTTTATCTGTGCATCCTTTGGATATAATGCTCGCAATCCTCGCAACTCATAATTTGTGACCCTCACAGTTGCACTCGTTTCTGTGCATGGCGGATTTGTTAAGAGACGATGAATTTTCTGAGTCAGCGTCTCATTCCATTTCTATCGTTATTAAGATTATTTATGATGGGCGGCCATTACCATGATCAATAATCACCTCGTCATAGGACTCGGCGGAACCGGCGGAAAGGTCTTGCGCTATTTACGCAAGACGGTCTGTCAGAACTTCCGCAGTGAAGGCCCTGTGGGGGTGAATGTCTGCTATCTCTACGTAGACTCCAGCGACGAGAGTATGGTTCCTGAAGATCCCACCAGCCCATGGAAGGTCGTGGACCATAACGTACAGCTTAGCAAGATCTCAGGCGAGGACCTGACTTCGGTATTGGAAAATCCTGAGGTTTATCCGGGGATCAGCCCCTGGATCGGCGACCGCGAAATGTTTCGCAGTGTATTCAACTCCGCTGCTGCCGGAGGTATCACTGGCGGTCAGAAGCGGCGTCTGGGAAGGCTGTTGTTTGCTGGTGGCGTGACCTGGTTCCGCTGGCAAGTGGAGACACTGGTCAAGGAAATGGAAGCTGGCAGTCCGGCCCCGGTGACGTTTCACGTCTGCTGTGGTCTGGCGGGCGGCATCGGCAGCGGATGCGTTGTGGATGCTGTTTCCCAGATCCGGGCGCTGTATCCCGACAAGCATTACCGCATCCTGGTTTATGCTTTGCTGCCGGAACGAAATCCGGGCGCAAGCCGTGCCGGTGCCAACTACCACGCCAACGGTTATGCAGCACTGATGGAGCTGAACGCGCTCAGTGTCGGCGCTTTCAAGCCGCACGACCTGTCAGGCGAGAGGAAAGACCGGCTCGTGCAGCAGGACCCATTCAACTGCTGTTACCTGTTTTCCGACGAGAACGAAGACCAGAACAAACTTGATGTGGACAAGGAAATCCCTGAGCTGGTTTCTGCATTTCTATATCAGAAGATCGTCGCCGTAAAAGACATGATCTGGGATTCGCTGCGACAGCAGGAGACCTTCGAGAACATGGATAGCCGCGCCGAAGAATCTCCCTTCACCCGCAATGCCGAGCGCTCCCGCCAGTTCTTCACCTTTGGCATCAAGCAGATTATCTATCCGGAAGAGGAGATCCAGGAGTATCTGACCTACACCTTCGCACGTCAGGCAGCCCTGCAACTGCAATTCAATCACTGGATCGAATCCCGCGGATATTCCGAAGGTCCCGGCACCCGGAATTTCACCGAGTTCGTTCGCCTGAAGGAAACACTGCAGCGCTGGTGTCTGTCAGACGAGCACCTGGTCCTCTCCGAAGGTATTTTGCCCGATGAGGTCAAGAACAAGCGCTGGAAGCCCATCAACGCCTTCTGGCTCAACCTGGTGCCCAACCTGATGTCGCACGTCCACGAGTCGTTCGACAGAAACGAGCGCGTCTGGCTGGAGGAGTTGTCGAAGCTTTGCGAGGCCGCCTTTTCCCAGAACTATCGCGACGTCGGCGTGCAAAGTTTTTACGAGACCCCGCGCGAGAAGATCGGCGGCTACGTCCGCGAACTCTGCGTACGCATTGAAAAAGAGCTTTTCCAGGAATGGATCGCGGGCCAGCGGTCCATGCATGATATCTCACGCATTCTGGCAGCGCTTCTGGCCTCGCTCGAAGAGCGCGAGCAGCAGATGGAAGGCAAGCTCGCCAAACACCGGCAAATGGAAGAGCAGGCCGCAGCCCGCGTCGCCTCCCATGCCGCCGAGTGGTCTCGCCTGGGCGTGATTGCCGGCAAGGGGAAACGCGAGACCCTGCTGAATGCGCAGATCGAATCCCTGCAGCAGTTGTATATCTATCGCACGCGCATCGAAGGCCTGGGATTTGCCGTGAAGCTGTTGCCGGCGCTCATCAGCGAGGTGGCCATGCTGGCCTCAGAGGCTGATCACTGCGCGGCCATGATGGTTGAGGTCATCAAAGACTTCACCGGACGCGTCGCCGAGCGCTGCTCCGATGCCGGCCAGGCCGGCGTGCAGAAACCGGTCATCCGCTTCTATCAACCCGAGGCGGTCAAAAACTTTGTCAAAGCCGTGGTCCGTGACCGCGCCGAGCAGCAGAAGCACAGCACCACCGTGCGCGCCGCACTGGCCCGGCTGCTGGGAGCGAATCACGGCTTCGCCAGCTTCAATCTTCGCGTTCCCAAAGAAAAGTTTGAGGACATTCTGGAAATCACCAGCCTGAAAAACGTGGTCGCGGCGCACAACAACTATGTTGCCGCCACCTCTCCTGATGCGCGGATTTTGCAGTTGAGCGTCTTAGAGCGACTGCAGCACCAGTATCAGGAAGATCCCCAGGCGCTGCGGGCGTATCTCGCCGATGTTGTTTCCCGCGCCAGGCCTTATCTGCGCTTCAGTCAGGCCGAGATCACGCGCCAGGGCCCCGGCACGTTTCCGGGCGAGGGATTCGTCTCCTGCCTTTCCATCATCCTCCCCGAGGCTGCCCACGCTGCGGGATTTCTCGGGGCGCTGCGCAGTGAATTTGAGAAGGCGGCGGCCGGAGCCAAGGTCGAGGTGATCAGCAACGCCAAAGCCCGGGAAATCACCCTGGTGAACATCACCAATCTGTTCCCGGTTCGCTTCATCCAGCAAGCCGAATTCCTGCACGAGAAATATGAGCAGCGCATCAGGGCCAGCAACTCCGAGCAGGCCAGAATGGAGCTGCACCTGGAAAGCGAAGGCCCGGCCCTGCCGAACCTCTACGTGGAGGACGTTGAACCCAGAAAGTTCCTGGCCTACCTGATGATCGGCAAAGCCATGCACGTGGTGCAGACCCTGGAGGACCCCTCGACCGGCCTCAAAAATCTCTACCTGGTCAATCAGGGCGAGGCAGGAGCAGACAATCCTCCGGTCCCTCTGGGACGTGATATCAACGAGGCCATCAGTGAATCCAACAAGCTCACCTTCGACGCGCTGGTGGCGACCATTCAGCCGCTGCTGAAAAAAGAGTATCTGCACGTGCAGAAGAGAGAGGCTTTGAGCGCCTCGGTGCAGTCGCAGGTGGAAGAGATCAAGGCTAGGCGCAAGAATCCGTCGGATAAGGTCTATCGCATGTTTTATAACGCGGGAGAAGCTGCTGTAGTCCTCCTGGGAACCAGACAATAAATAAACAATTTAAAGATAGAGAAACGACTATGCCAACCCGTACCGGAAAGTGCACCAATTTCGGCATGTGCAATAAAGCCGACAGCCGTGAACTCATCACCATAGCAGAAGGCAAAGCATTCGCCTGTCCGGAATGCAACCGGGCCCTGGGCCCGATCTGGAAAGCTCCGCAGTCGCAGAGGAAGTCTCCCGTACAGGCCGTGGTTGCCTTGCTGGTGATCGTGCTCGCAGGAGGAGCAATCTATTTTTTCTGGCCACAGATTTCTGCCCGGCTTCATGGCAACGCTGCTGCTTCCTCTGCCGGAGCGATTCTCAAGCTGAGCGGCTCGAACACCATCGGCGCTGCTTTGGCGCCGGCCCTGGCCGAAGGGTTTCTCAGGCAGCAGGGTGCAACCGAAGTAAAAACCGTTCCCGGTGACAAAGAGGACGAGGTGCGCGTCCAGGGCATCATGCCGGGCGACTCCGCTCCCCGGGTGATTGAGATTCACGCTCACGGTTCGGCAACTGCATTTGAAGATCTGCAGAAGAACGCCTGTGATGTCGGCATGGCCTCGCGCAAGATCAAGCCCGCTGAAGCCGGCCAGCTCGCAAGCTTTGGGGATATGACCTCACCCGCCTCCGAGCACGTTTTGGGACTCGACGGCATCGCCGTGATCGTAAGCAAAACCAACCCCATAGAGTCGCTCAGCAAAGGTCAGGTTGCGCAGTTGTTTACCGGGGAAATTTCCAATTGGTCGCAGGTCGGCGGCCACAGCGGGCCCGTCAACGTGTTCGCCCGCAATGATAAGTCAGGGACCTATGACACCTTCAAAACTCTTGTGTTAGGCAGCAAACCCCTGGTCGCCTCCGCGCACAGAGTAGAAGATAGCCGCGAACTTTCCGATTCCGTCGCCAAAGATCCCAGCGCTATCGGCTTCATTGGGTTGCCCTACGTTCAATCGGCCAAGGCCATTGCCGTCTCCGACAGTGGCAGCCGCTCGCTCATGCCCAATCGCATGACGGTTGCGACGGAAGATTATCCGCTCTCGCGGCGCCTCTTCTTCTATACGCCGGCCAGCCCGCCCAACGATCTGACTCTCAAGTTCGTAAATTTCGCTTTATCCAGCGAGGGACAAAACATCGTCGAGAAGATCGGCTTCGTCGGCCAAAACGTGCAACCCGTTGCCGGTCCCATTCCATCTGGCGCGCCCTCTGAATACCGCCGCCTTATCGAGGGTGCGCAGAGGTTGTCGTTGAATTTTCGCTTCCGCGCCGGGAAATCCGATCTGGATAACAAAGCCGTAGATGATCTCGACCGCGTCGTCACCTTTTTGACCGATCTGCATTATTCCGGCGACAACATCTTTCTTCTTGGATTTGCCGACAATAAAGGAAGCGCGCGCGTGAATTGTGATCTCTCCAAGAAGCGCGCCGAATCTGTTAAGGAGCAGTTCGTTTTGCGCGGAGTGCGGCCGTCAACCACCGCGGCCTTTTGTTCTGAACTTCCCGTAGCATCCAACGACTCCGAAGACGGACGCGACAAGAACCGCCGCGTCGAAATCTGGTTAAAAAAATGAAAATCTTCGGGGTTGCCCGGACCGCGATTTTCTAGTGGGGGTCATCCTGAGCGCCGATTTTTGGCGCGAAGGACCTCCGATGGAGATGGACCTACCCTCGGCTTCAATCGGATCATCTGGAATTTTTTCCAGCAACTCCTTCGTGTTCCTTTGTGCCCTTTGTGGTAAAACCCGAAATTCATGCAATCTTAATTTGCATTAATGCAACTTTAACCTGCGATTAACCTGCCCATAACAATTCAAGGGTTAAATCTCTAGTTATTTCTAAACCAGTCTTCCCACTTGGAGGTTCGCAGCTATGCGTAAGCCCTTGTATTCGTGTTTTATCTTGTTACTCATCATTAGTTTACTGGCAGTGACTTCAGCAACGGCGCAGGAGCGCACCGGCAAGATCACCGGCCACGTGAGCGATGAAGGCCAAGTTCTGTTGCAGGGCGCACGCGTGGAGGTCGAGCCCAACGGCCAGACAGCAGTCTCCGACAGCCAGGGGCTATTCACAATTTCTAATTTGGCGCCGGGCCACTACACCCTGACAGTTTCCTATGTTGGATTTACTCCCTTTTCCACCGATGTCAATGTCACCGCCGGAGCGGTTACGAACGTGGATTCCGTGTTGAAGATTGGCGTGCGCAATGAAGAGATCACCGTCCGGCCCGAACGCCAGTATGGCGAAGAAGAGGCCATCAACATCCAGCGCACGGCAGATAACATTGTGCAGGTGTTGCCGTCCAAGGTCATCACCAGCTTGCCCAACACCAACATAGCCGATGCGGTTGGCCGCGTGCCCAGCGTAACCCTGGAGCGCGACGAAGGCGAAGGGAAATACGTGCAAATTCGCGGCACCGAGCCGCGGCTGAGTAATACCACCATTGACGGCGTGAATGTGCCTTCGCCGGAAGGAAACGTCCGCAACGTTAAGCTCGACGTGATTCCTGCCGACCTGGTTGACCGCATTGAAGTGAACAAAACACTTTCAGCCAATCAGGATGGCGACGCTATCGGCGGCTCGGTGAACCTTGTGACCAAAACTCCCGGTGACAAGCCGCTCTACACCGCCGAAGGACGCGGAGGATACACCGGCATTCAAGGCGGCCGCTGGCTTGACGCGTTTAACGGGACCATGGGCCGGCGCTTTGGCGCCAACAAGAAGTTCGGCTTCCTGATCGGCGGCACCTACGATTGGAACGGTCGCGGCATTGACGATCTGGAACCAGCTCCGAATGTAACCCAGGTGAACGGCACGGGCCCTTTTTATCCGACTTTTACCAGCGCTGACCTTCGGACTTACCGCTACTATCGCACCCGCTACGGCTACGACACTGGATTGGATTACACCTACAAAGAAGGCTCAAGCATCTATCTGAAGGGACTGTATTCCGATTTTCACGACTTCGGTGAGACCTGGGTCTACTCTCCCAATGTCGGGAACATTCTTAAGTCTGTAAACGGATCTCAGTACACGTTTGACAATGCCACAGATTGTGCGGCACTGCCCGCAGGAACCACGTGTTCTCCTGGTTTCATGCAGTACCGCCACTATGTTCGCCGCCCAGATCAGCAGATCTTCAGCATCTTGACTGGCGGGAGAAACGAGATTGGCGGCTCCACAATCGTCACCTATGAAATCTCAGGCGCCCGTGCGCACAACATTGGCGGCCAGGATTTTGCCACCACCAAGTTTTACAATGGCCCGAGCGTTGATTTGGGCTTAAACATCAGCGATCCTCTCCGGCCCAAGTTTCCGGTCCTGGATGGCACCAATACCTATGACACGACCGCTTATTCGATTTCGAATGTCTTGATTCCCCGCTATCACAGCACGCAACTCAACTTCCAGGGAGCAGCGTCACTGGCCCACAGTTATCACATTGGAAACCACTACGGCACATTTGAGGTAGGGGCCAAAATCCGCAGCGCCCACAAAACCCAGAATGAAAACGACGCGCTTTATAACCCCAACTCCAGCACGAACATTCTGCTGAGCCAGACCGTGGGAGGCTTTACCAATCCCCATTATTACGACCACGCCTACCAATATGGTCCCATGTCGGATTACAGCAAAATCAATCAACTGGTTGTGCCTAATCTGGCCAGTGGATTCACGCTCGATGTGAGTGGAAGCCATATCCAATCCGATCCCGCCAATTACGACGGCAACGAGCGTGTCTCGGCCGGCTACATCATGAACAACATCGGATTCGGCAAGTTGCGCCTGCAAACCGGCGTCCGTCTCGAAGCCACGGATGAAAGCTATAACGCGAACCAGGTGAACCTGAGTGGCGGAACTTACGTCTCCACCACGCCCATCAAGGGCGGCGGAAGTTACATGAGCGTGCTGCCCAGCGTGCAGTTACAGTACCTGCTGACCGAGAACACCAACATTCGCGCAACTTTTGGAATCGGCATCTCCCGGCCCAACTTCGCAGACATTGTGCCCTCCAGGCAGGTAGATCCCAACACCTCTCCGTATCCTCAGATCCAAGTGGGTAATCCGGCCTTGAGGCCAACCCGGGGCAGCAATTACGACCTGTTGGTCGAGCACTTCTTCCATCCGCTCGGTGTCCTTCAGGGCGGCTTTTTTTACAAGAGCCTGACCAACCCCATTTACGCAACCAAGACCCGTATCTTTGGAGGGACTTTTCCGATTTACGATCAGACCCAATCCATCAATGGGCCAAGTGGGAGTATTACCGGCGTCGAAATGGCGTGGGAGCAACGTTTGTCCATGCTTCCCGGACTGCTGTCAGGTCTTGGAGTCGCCGCCAACTACAGCTACACCACATCGCAGGTTACTTTCCCGACAGGTTTCGCAGCCGCGACCCCGGGAGGACCGGGAAGAACCGACCACGCCGCCCTGCTCCGTCAGGCCCCCAATACCTGGAACCTGGGAGTGACCTATGACAAATCCCGCTTCTCCATGCGCTTTGGCGTGAGCCACAACGACGCCAGCATCTTCTCCTATTTCTATACGGTCACCGATCCCGCGGTTGTGAACGATCCCGTTTTGGGATTGAAAGGCCCAACCGGGGATGTGTATCTCTACGCCCACACCCAATACGATATTCAGGGCAGCTATCGCATGTGGAAGGGATTGCACCTGGTAGCTTCCGGATTGAACCTCAGCAACGAGGTTTTCGGGTTTTACCAGGGCAGCCCGCGATATCCCATCCAGCGTGAGTTCTATCACCCCACAGTTTCAGTGGGCCTGCGCTGGTCATCCTCGGGAGAATAGAACCCAGAGGATTGTTTCATTAAAATGCTGGCCGCCGAGTCACGGCGGCCAGCTAATGCCAGATTTGAATTCTCCGCTTTTCAAAAAACCTGCAAGAAATACTCACACATCGTTAGGGCGGGGGCTGTGCGGATGAATGCCGTTTTTCCAAGATCCTTCAGAGAATGCTTACGACGGCATGGGCGTCTGGATACTAGACTGAATAGTTGCATGATATCATCTTGGTATCAAAACATTGATTTCTCATAAACTGTGGGCCATCATTGTGCTGGACGTGTGTCTACGTTACGCATTCAAGAATGCAGGTTCCATAACCCTTTTAGCTCTTTGAAAATTTGCTTCAGACGAGCGAACTGCCACCGGGGCTGAAGCTCACACTGATTTCACATGGCTAACGCGGGCCTGGAAGGGCCGCTCATCCACGGTGATCCGCACATTTGTGAGCTTTTTCCGCGCCTCTAAATTCGTGCCCTGACACACACGCGCTTCGCGCGCAAGGTGAGCTGTGGGCTCTGTCCTCGTACCCTTATCCAGCAGACTAGCAGCAAGTCCTCTGCCTCGGATTGATTTTCGCCAGCAATGACGCGGGTCAGAACGCGATTTTGGGGCTTCAAACCACCTGCTGGCAAGTAGGGGCGATGGCCGACTACCTGGCCGTGCCCGACGCGCGCTGAAAACCCAAGCAAGGGGCCCCCTGCAGCCGAGTTTCTGAGAACCGGGAAACCCCCTGGGCCACGGCCCAGGTTTCTCGTGGGCGCCGTGGATCCCCGGCTTCCGGCAGACTAGCAGCAAGTCCCCTGCCTCGGATTGATTTTCGCCAGCAATGACGCGGGTCAGGCACGATTTTGGGACTTCAAATCACCTGCTAGCAAGTGTGAGGGGGCTCCACCCAAAAAACCTGTCAGCATAACCTACGCCGAGTTTTTGTTTTTGGGCTAGAAGCTAAAGGCCAAGAGCTAAAGACTACGAGCTGAGGGACTGCCCCCGGCTAAGCAGCCGTGGGAGCTTCTTCTTCTTAACCCAAGCAAGCAAGGGGACCCGCCTACCGCAATGAAACATAGTCCAGACTCTCCTGTAACCTTTTCTCTGCTTGCATTAACACAGGATTAACGCAACTTTTGCACAGCGAATTTCCGGGCGCGAAAAACAACTCTCGCAACTTGTATCGTCAACACACCTGCAAAATTCGCACGAAATTCGCATCGCTGCAAAATCCGAAAAATCACCTGCACAAAATCTGTGGCACCGCCCTGTGGACGGGCTGCATCCCACTGAAAACAAATCAGATAAAAGCCTCACTATTTTCTTGACTAAAAAACTGAGAGGCGTAAAAACATAATCGTTCTTTGACATTTTTCTAAGTTTTCCCAGTTGGTAGTGCGTCCGGGGCTCAAGCTTAGATCACCGCCAAATGCTTCCGCAGCGTAGCGGCGCTCGGAAGCAGAAAACCATCAGGCCCGCAAGCTTGATGGGGGCTGCGCCGCAAGGCGTAGTCAAAAAAAGGCGGAGGGTCGGTGAGGGTCTATAGCAATCTGCTGGGTGAGGAGAACGGAAATCTTGTTGAAGGCAGTATAGAGTCCCGAGGAAGTTAACCGGATTTTCCCGGTTGGTGGTTAGCCCGGAGCCCGAGTATATGATCGCGCGCAGTTTGCCGCGGTGAAAGCCGCACAATTTGCGAGAGCAGGTCAGCGAGGGTCTAACGCGAGCTGCTGGCAGAGGAGAATTGGTGAACCGCCCCCTCGGGATTCTTTTATTTTGGAAAGAAGCTCTTAAGTTCTTAGCTTTTGGCTCTTAGCTTTTTTGATTCTCGTCTCCTCTTGATTTTTCTTCCCCAAAACAAACAAGTGAAACCGCAGAGGTCGCGGAGTTTCGCAGAGGCTTTTTGAGTAATTTTCCCGAAGCAGTGTTAGTCTGCGTGCAACTGCGGCGGTTTTGTTTTTGAAAGCTAAGAGCTAAGAGCTAAGAGCTAAAGGCAAAAGCTTAAGAGCTAACGGTTCGAAAATGTGCTAAAACCGTCTGTGCGAGGACAAGAGGGTGCGGTTTTGTCCACAATGCGGCCAGGCAGCGCAGGATCAACAAAGGTTCTGCATGGTATGTGGCACGGATGTGAGTGCAATTCCCGCAGTTGGCCCCAGCAGCAACTTTCCGGCGCCGTTGTTTCCTCCTCCCACTCCTGCCAAAACCAGCTCCAAGACGATTTGGCTGGTCGTGGGCGCAATCCTGGTGATTGTTGCCATTCCTGTCCTGGCGATTGTTGCAGCCATAGCTGTTCCCACCATCATTAGCAAACAGATCAGCGCCAACGAGGCGGCCGCGGTCCAGAGTCTGCAGAAACTGAACCATGCTTTGACCGTGTACCACGACACATACCAGCACGGATACCCCACCGACCTCGCGCTCCTTGGCCCGCGTGCCAGCGGAGAGCCCAATGAATTTGGCGCGGCCCTTGTAGATTCGTCCCAGACCTTGCCCGAGCAATCCGGGTATCGCTTTTCCTACGATGCCCGTGCGCTGGATGTCGCCGGCCATGCCACGGCCTTTGTGCTGTATGTGGATCCAGTCTCTAATTTCCAGGGAGAGCGTCATTTTTATTTAGACCAGACGGGAATCATCCGCGTTTCCAAAAGAGTTGCGGGGTCTGAAAGTCCTCCCCTGGGGCCGGAAGACAGCCAGGATAAGCCGCAATAAAGACAACCTGCAGAAAAAGGAATCCGAAAACGAATCTGGGGAGCAGCACTAAATTTTGCAAAGTGGGTTCATAATGAATGCTGGTTTGCAGTCAACAGGAGTGAGACCATGAGATTTTGTCCACAATGCGGAGAGTCCGCGGCCGACGGCCAGAAGTTCTGCATGAAGTGCGGAGCCGATACCAGCGTCTTACCCACGGCCGCCGCGCCCTATTACCCTCCAGCGGCAAAGGCCAAATCGAGTGATAAGACCATCGTCATTGCCGTGGTGGTGGTCGCAATTCTTGTGCTTGCACTCCCCTTGATTCTTATTGTTGCTGCCATTGCCATTCCCAACTTGATGAGAGCCCGAATTTCTGCCAACCAGTCTTCGGCAGTTGCCTGTGTGCGTACTATCGTTACCGCAGCCATACAATATCAGGCTGAATACGGCCACTATCCTCAGACGCTCGACCAGCTTTCCCAGCCCCCGGGTAACGCTGCACCCGATGAGAACCACGCCGGCCTCATTGATGCAACCCTGGCCAGCCGTGCCAAGAACGGATATGTGTTTTCTTACCAGGTCTCTGACTCGCACCACGACGGCAAATATGATGCGTTCACCATCAACGCTGACCCCATTCAACCCGGCCGCACTGGCATGAAGTATTATTTCAGCTCAGAAGACGGAGTTGTGAGGATGGAAATCGACCACCAGGCCTCAGCCGAGAGCCCGCCCCTCCAGTAAAAGATCATTAACAGTAAGTGACCAGCAAAAATTAAGGGCGGCACCGAAGGCCGCCCTTGTTGAAACATTTTGATGTAATGGTTACGCCGGCTGCTGTCCTGGAGCCATACCTGGAGCGCGCTCCGGTTTGAGTTCCGGCTTCAGCACATGCTGAGGCGCGCCGTCATTGTCGTTAGGAGTCGGTGGCTTGGGCAAGTCTTTGCCTTCGATCACCAGCTTCAACTCGTTGGCATCGAGCACTTCACGCTCCAGCAGTGCCTTGGCCACGCGGATGAGGGCCTCACGGTCGGTTTCCAGCACGTTCTTGGCCCGCTGATATGCGGCATCCACGATCTTGCGGACCTCAACGTCAATCTTCATGGCGGTTTCTTCGCTGAAGTCGCGGTGCTGGGCGATCTCGCGGCCCAGGAAGATCTGCTCTTCCTTCTTGCCGAAGGTCAGCGGACCCAGATCGCTCATGCCCCACTCGCAGACCATCTTGCGCGCCATCTCGGTGGCACGCTCAATGTCATTGCTGGCGCCCGTGCTCATCTGGTTGAGGAAGATCTCCTCCGCCAGGCGGCCGCCCATGAGGATGGCAATTTCGGTGTCCAGGTATTCCTTGGTGTAGTTATGCTTGTCGGTCTCCGGCAACTGCATGGTTACACCCAGTGCCATTCCGCGCGGAATAATCGTGACCTTGTGCAAAGGATCGGCGTAGGGCAGCTTGGAGGCAACCAGGGCATGGCCTGCTTCATGATAGGCCGTGACCTTTTTCTCTTCATCCGTAAGAAGCAGTGATTTGCGCTCCGCGCCCATGAGAACTTTGTCTTTGGCCAGCTCGAAGTCGAACATGGTGACGGTCTTGCGGTTATTGCGTGCCGCCAGCAGTGCCGCTTCATTCACCATATTGGCCAGATCAGCGCCTGAGAATCCAGGTGTGCCGCGGGCCAATATGTTCAATTCCACATTGTCGGAGAGAGGAATCTTGCGAGTGTGAACGCGCAGAATCTCTTCGCGTCCACGCACGTCCGGACGGCTTACCACTACGCGCCGGTCAAAGCGGCCAGGGCGCAGCAGCGCCGGATCAAGCACATCAGGGCGGTTGGTGGCAGCCACCAGGATGACGCCTTCGTTCGACTCGAAGCCATCCATCTCGACCAGCAACTGGTTCAGGGTCTGTTCGCGCTCATCGTGTCCACCGCCGAGGCCAGCGCCACGGTGGCGGCCCACAGCGTCAATTTCATCAATGAAGATGATGCAAGGCGCATTCTTTTTGCCCTGCTCAAACAGGTCGCGGACGCGGCTTGCACCCACGCCAACAAACATCTCTACGAAGTCAGAACCGGAGATCGAGAAGAAAGGCACATTGGCCTCGCCGGCTACGGCGCGGGCCAGCAGCGTTTTGCCGGTTCCCGGAGGTCCGACCAGCAGCACGCCTTTAGGAATGCGTCCGCCCAACTTCTGGAATTTTTGCGCTTCGCGCAGGAATTCGATAATTTCACGCAGCTCTTCTTTGGCTTCGTCCACGCCGGCAACGTCTTTAAACGTGACCTTCTTCTGCTGCATACTCAGCAGGCGGGCGCGGCTCTTGCCAAAGCTGAGGGCTTTGTTGCCCCCGGTCTGCATCTGGCGGATCATGAAGAACCAAAACGCTCCCAGCAGCAGCACCGGCCCAAAGAACATCAAAGCAGTCTGCCAATTGCCCGAGCTTACCGGTTCGTATATGAACGGGACGTTCTTCTCAGTCAGAACGTCAATCATGTGTGGATAGTTGGGAGGAACCGCAGCATGAAAGACAGTACCATCCCGAAGCGTACCTTCCGCCTTATAATTTTCCAGAGAAATGGTCAGTTTTGTGATCGTCCCCTGGTTCACTTCGCTCATGAATTCAGGAAAAGTGAGCAGCTTGTCCTTGGTGGCGCCATTTGACTTGATCACTTGGTACAGCACAATGATGGACGACAGGATGACCGCCCATACCACAATCGTTTTTACGGTTGAATTCACCACGTACTCCTAACTTCTACAGGTCACAGCCTTACTGGGACCTTGAGACAGCCTCATACTGTTATGACGCTTGGTGATTAGATGCGTTATAACCATTTTCGATTGACGCAAAAAACCACTCCTACGATTCTAACCCCTTTTTAACCAGAGATGGGTATAACTAACGTAACTATAAGGATTAGGTTTCAAGACCGTGGGATATTTATCTTAACCCGGATTTCAACGAACAGTCTCGTCCGGGGGGTTTGAAAAACGGCTGTTTTCAATCCGTACGTAGGGCAAATTGCGGTTTAGGTGGGGAGATCCGAGGCCATAGCCGGCCACGAACGATTCATCCAGAACAAATCCGTAATAGTCGGGCCGCAGGGAAACCCTGCGAGACGAGGATTTATCCAGAAAGGCCGCCAGTTTTACCGAAGATGCTCCCTGAGCCTTGAAATGGTGCATCAGGTAATCGCTGGTGATGCCGCTTTGCACTAATCCTTCGACCAGCAGCACGTGCTGGTTCTTAACATCCACCGAGGGGCTGTAATTGATTTCTTTTCGAGAAATACCGCCAGCCGAAAGTTCATGCATATGAGGCTTAATGAACTGGCAGATCACGGGCACTTCCAGGTTTCGCACCAGATCAGACATGAACATAAAGCCATTTTCCAGCACTCCGACAGCACAGCAGGTCCTGCCCCGGTAGTCATCTGAAATCTGCCGGGCCAACTCGCGAATGCGCTTTTGGATCTGCTCTGGACTCAGCAGAACACGTTCTTCAGTGGCAACTGTCTTACTCAAACCATAACCCTCGTTAATCTAAGGGCTCCGCAGCCAAAACAAGGCTGCTACGCCCTCTCACCCCATCAAGCCAATACCGGGCTTGCTGGGGACCCCGCCCTCGCGAAAATTTCGCGCAGCACGACGCTCAATTTTCGCTCACCCGTTTCTAAAAGCCCGCAGCCAAAAACAAGGGCTGCTGCGCCAACACTCATCAAAAATTCACTTACTCGCTCACAGATTTTCGGTCTCCGACTCTTCGATTAAGAGGCCGCGCGTGGAAGCGGGCGCATTGGCTGGAAGACTGAAGCAGGCAGGGGATGGAAATCCCCGCATCCACACAATCTCGTTACCGCTGATTACCACCGGCCAGGACCTGCGTTCGGTTTCCGCCATCTTCTGCAGCAACTCCTTCACTTTCTTTGGAGACTTGGTATGGGCTGGCCAAAACCGGTCTCCAGGACGCCAGTTTCTTACAGTCAGCCCGGCGCTAAGGGTCAATGGATTGAGTAGCTGGGCCTGATTATAACTCTGGAACGCTGTTTTCCCCTCTTCTTGCACCGTTACCAGCCGTGCGCGGATATACACTCCGATCTCCGGCACGGCAACCGATCCCGGCACCGGAAGGCGGTATTCATAATCCTGCGCTGCTGGTGTATTTAGACTACCCAACCGCAATATAAGTTCCAAAATCCCATCACGTACGGCCAGATCGGCCGCTCCTCCGGGAAGCGCTACTTGTCTCGGCTTAAGCCCGGCTTTGCAGTGGGCCAGCCGCCGCACGGCCTCGATATGTTCAAAATCCAGAGTGAGTCCATTGCGCTCCGCCACAGTACGAATCACGCGGCGCTGCAAGGCCAAAGGTAATTTCAATAAAGAATCAACATTCAAGATATTGCGGCCGGCAGCGTAAACTGTAGGCAAAACCTGCTCCACCTGTGAATTCCAATATTCCTCTTCTGCTTGCGCGATTTCCGCGTGTTCGGCCAGTACTCGCGTGATTGCCGGATTAAATTCCCGCTCCAACGCGGGAATTAACTCATGCCGCACGCGATTGCGTGTGTGTTCGAGCAGACGATTGCTGGAATCTTCACGCCAGGGTTGGTTGATAGAACGCAGGTAATCAACAATCTCATCGCGAGTGATGGCAAGCAGAGGGCGAATGATGCGGGGAGCACCCAAATTCAGTCGGTGGTGGGTATCCTCAGGGTCCATATCTGCAAGGCTGGTATGAATCCCGCTCAGCCCTCGCGTACCAGCTCCGCGCAACAGACGCATGAGTACAGTTTCCGCCTGGTCGTTCTGGGTATGAGCTGTGGCAATCTTGTCTAGCATTGGCAGGGTACGGCCTTCCTCCGGTTGAAACAACGTGCTGAAGTACTTATAACGCAATTTGCGTGCAGCCTCCTCCATGCCCAATCCATGTTCTCGAGAGTATGCCGGCACGTCGCCCTCGCCACGCAAAAAACTCAACCCGAATTCCTCTGCCAGCTCGCGCACAAATCGCTCATCATCATCAGATTCCGCACCACGAATTTTGTGGTTGAAGTGCACAACCACGAGCACAATCCCGAGTTTGTTGTGCAATTCCAGCAGGGCCCGCAGCAGTGCCACTGAATCGGCGCCGCCGGAAGCCGCTACACCTGCACGCTCACCGGGTTTAAGGAGGCCGTGCTGGCGAATGAATTTGGCAACAGTTTCAATCATTCGAGACCCTTAAAGAATAAGGTACCGGGAACATGAGACTGGCCGATTACTGCACCACTTCATTATCCGACCGTGCCCATATTTGCTCAAAGTCATCGGTAAAAGCCCGAATTTCCACGGGGTCGCTGGTGAAACGCGCATTATTGTCTTGCACCTTTTCTCCTGCCGGGGACCAGTTAGCGCTGCCATCGCGCAGCAGGGTGCCATCGATTAAATAGGCCCTGAGGTGCATCAAATCGCGGCGGCCGCTGGCTTTTACGCGGACCTGAATATTGTGTTCTCCATGGAACATGTCTGTGGTTGACTGGTCGTGGTGCTGGGCGGCATTACGCTGCTCGTTCTCGTATTGTTCGCGGTCGCGATAGATGCGAATCTCGACCCCATCGCGCGCCAGCTTGATGATTTCGTCGGCCA
>Ga0207130_1093_pt2 | contig 28959 bp, 25 predicted proteins | sample Alteio_BWMinHeat_16_FD_153545 | JGI IMG/M metagenome (GOLD analysis project Ga0207130, IMG submission 153545) | Enriched cells from forest soil in Barre Woods Harvard Forest LTER site, Petersham, Massachusetts, United States -... | ecosystem: Environmental > Terrestrial > Soil > Temperate forest >... | reverse complement strand
ATACGCGCCGAGCGAAGGACAAGTGAAGGTTCGAGGCACCATCGCTCCCTTGATTGAGCTGGGCGCGGGCAAGTAGATCCACGTCCAATGGACCGGGAATCGCATCACAAGAATCAGCAGGAACAATGGAATCAAAGAAAGCACAAAATTTATAATATTCGAAACTACCGCAGCAAGCGGAAACACCAATTTCGCGACGCGAACCTTTTTGAGCAGTTCGCCGTTTCCTACGATCGATTCTACCGAATAGGCTAGGCACTGAGAGAAGAAGGTCCAGGGGAGGAGCATGCTAAGCAGAAATATCGAATAATGCGGCTTCGAGAATCGCATAATGGTTCCGAAGACCAATGTCAGAACAAGCATCAGGAGCGCGGGGTTGAGCAATGCCCACAGGAAGCCGAGGACCGAACGCTTGTAACGAACCCGCAGTTCTTTCAGTGCGAGGGCCCAGATCAGCTCGCGATAACGATACGTGTCACGAAAAAGCTCGCCCATAAACCGACATGCGCTCAATTTCAAGGTATTGTTAATCTGTGGCGGTGTCAAACGCAACGGCGTCCTTGAAAGGGCGAACAGGCCGTTTTTTTGGAACCGCTTTCGCGGAGACTCTAAAGAGCTACACTGCTCAAAGCTATAATCCTATCCCATCATGGCGGTTGGCACCATCGTAATAGTGACTCACGATTCAGGTGGTTGCATTGGATCGTGCCTGCAGGCGCTGGTACCGTTCAGGCAATGGAAAGTTGTGCTGGTTGATAACGATTCGAAGGATGACACGGTTCGCCAAGCGCAGGCTATTCCTCTCGAAGTTCACACGGTGATCAATTCGCACAACCTCGGTTTTGCGGGTGCAGTGAACCAAGCCGTCAAGGTTGCCGAGGGCGATTTCTTCGTGATCCTTAATCCCGACGCCAGAGCGACGGCTGGCTCACTCGACAAACTGGTACAGGCCCTCCGAGCCGATGCCGTGGGAGCGGCGGGTGCTCTTTTGATGGGCAAAGACGGCCTGCCACAAAAGGGCTTCATCGTCCGCAGGTTCCCTACCATTGGAAGCATGCTGGCAGAAGTCCTGCTCCTGAACCGCATTTGGCCAGGCAATCCCTGTAATGTACATTACCGCTGCCTTGATCTCGATTATCAAACCGCTCAAGACGTTGATCAGCCCGCGGGCGCTTGCCTAGCGGTGAAACGCCAAGCGTGGGAGGCGATCGATGGGTTCGATGAGAGCTTCCTCCCGGTCTGGTTTGAAGACGTTGACTTCTGTCGCCGTCTTCACGACAGAGAATGGAAAATTGTTTATTGCCCGGACGCGATTTTCCTGCATGCGGGGGGGGGCACAGTGTAAATCGACTCTCTTTCCGTGATCGGCAATCCTATTGGTATAGAAATCTTCTTCGATATTTTAGAAAACATCACAGCGGCGCCGAACTTGCCGTACTACGCGTGGGCATCACGGTAGGGCTGCTGTTTCGCGCGCTGTTATCATTGGTTGGATTCAGGCCCGCGGGGATTTCGGTCACCGAAACGCTGCAAGCCTACTGGCAGGTTGCCTGGCAATACGCGATTAGGCGCGGAGATGTGTAGTGCATCGCAACAGTCGCAGCAGTTGGATGTTGGACGCTCCGCAAATCACAAATAGCCGTTCTCATGAAGATTGCAATTCTAGGCACACGCGGCATCCCGGCCCGCTATGGCGGATTTGAGACGCTGGCTGACCAACTCTCGAAACGACTAGTGGACCGGGGACATAGCGTGACGGTTTATTGCCGCCGGCCGTTCACACGGGCGGACGATGCTTTCGACCGGCGCGTCCGTCGAGTAATCTTGCCTACCCTCGCGAGCAAGCACTTCGATACTTTGTTTCACACTTTCATGTCGGTCTTGCACGTAATCTTCACCGACGCCGAGGTAGTGCTCATCTGCAATGTCGCCAACAGCCCATTTGCCTGGATTCCCCGATTGGTAGGCAAGCCTACCGCTCTAAACGTCGACGGCTTGGACCGAAAGCGGCGCAAGTGGAACGTTCTGGGGCGGTGGTTCCTCCACTTCTGTGAGATTCTTTCTGGTTTTACGCCGACCAGAATCGTGACCGACGCGCGGGCCGTACAGGACTACTATTGGCAGCGCTATCGCAAGCCGTCCGATATGATCGCTTATGGCGCTGAGCCACCCGACGCCAGTAACCATCTTGGCGACTTCGGACTTTCGAGCAGGCGCTATCTCCTCTATGTGGCACGGCTCGAACCGGAAAATAATCCGGAACTCGTCATCAAGGCTTATCGATCCTTGGGCACGGATTGGCCCCTGGTGATTGTCGGCGGCAACCCCTATCAACCTGATTACGTTCGGGAACTGCAATCCATCGCTGATAACCGTGTCATCTTCACCGGCCCCGTCTACGGCGATGGCTATTGGAGCCTGCAGAAGAACGCAGGAGTATTTGTCTTCGCCGGCGAGATTGGAGGGATTCATCCTGCGCTCGTGGAGGCCATGGCGGCGAACAACGCAGTTCTGTATCTTGACACTCCAGCCAATCGTGAGACTGCGCGCGATTGTGGCATTTCTTTTCATCCAGACGAGCATGACCTAGCAACCAAACTCGAACAATTGATTGCAGCGCCCGAGCGACTCGGAGACTTACGTGCTCGGGCGAAGAGTGTCGCTTTGGAAGTCTATCGGTGGGAGGGCGTCGTTGATCAGTACGAGCGACTTTTTGCAGAGATGCGGGCCAAGAACATCTCGTGGAGACTCTATGCCTTTCCTTGAGCTCAGTTTCGGAAGTTGCGGAGGAATTGAATTTAGCACCGACGCCTGGGCCGGAAAACCAGAATAGAAGCTCGCGATCCGACACACGGCGGTGCGCCTGGATGATCTGTCGCTTTCGTTTGAGTTCACGCCGGGCCTTCCAAACCGCAGTCAGTGCTGAAGCGAGTTTGCGATCGACCAGCAGACAATAGCCGATCACCTGCGCATCCCGCAGGGTGGTAGGGAAGAAACAACTGGCATAGAGTCTCCACGAGATGTTCTTGGCCCGCATCAAAAAGCGATTCTTGATGGAATGCCAGTTAATTTCTGTCGGCAGCTGGCTACGTCGTTCTGGGGTCACGCGTCGAACGTGCCAGGCAATGGCGCGCGGCGTGTACAGAGAGTGCCAGCCCATTATCTGTGCCCGCCATGCCAGATCCGCGTCTTCCCGATAGGCAAAGAATTGCTCGTCGAAAAGCTCGCCGCCCACCGAGACATCCTCGACCATGCTCCGGCGATATAGTGCCGCCGCTCCTGTAGCACCGAATACGTATTCCGCTTGTTCAAACTGCCCTCGATCCGCTTCGCCCGCTCCGCGATCAAGGTGGCGAAGATTGGGCAGGAAATAGATTCCCGTGGAGTCGATCGCCTTGGTGAACTCAGGATCGGAGCCTGGATTCCAGCGCAGGAGTTTGCCGCACAGGGCCCCAATCTTCGAATCCCGTTCTCCCATCGAAACCGCTTCGGCAATGAAATTCGGACTGAGAACGACGTCAGGATTGAGTGACAGCAGCCAACTGCCCCGGGCCGCTCGTGCGGCCTGGTTCTGGGCCGCAGCAAAACCGACGTTGGTGTCGTTGTAGACGACATTAATTCCAGTGCCACGCTTTGCAAGCAGTTCGTGTGTGCCATCCATCGAAGCGTTATCGACGACGATTATTTCGAGTGGTTGGTAGGATTGGCGCTGCGCTGAATCCAGACATCTCTCGATGAACTGCGCCGAGTTGAAGGTCGTGATGAGAATGGAAACCATAAGACCGGTAAGCGCGGACGGAAAAGAGGGAGCCTAATTTGGTCTGTCGCCGATGCAAGATTCTTCGTCGTAAAGAATCTTAGCATCCGGCCAGGCTAAAGAATCTTAGCATCCGGCCAGGCTGTGGTCCGCTTACAAGGACCTCCCACTGTCCGAGGCCCAAGAACATTGCAGGGATTAACGCGTCAGCAATGATGAGCTGGCCGAAGACTCGCAATTTGAGACGAATCGCCAGAACCATCGCAAGTGCAATGGCCGTACCAATCGCAAACGCCTGGGGCATGCTGTTCCAGTGCGTAAGCGTCAGGAGCCAGCTGACAACCACGACTCCTACGCCCTCGCGATGAGGGCCATGCTGCGAAACAAAAATTTTCCACCAATGCGCGTGCTCGAAGAGAGGGGCGTAAATGTCCCACTCATCGAAGAAAAAGAGGTTCACGGAGTACTTCAATATCACGCAATAAAATTCGGAGGGGCAAGCCGATCGCGACTGCCGAGACAAACAACGCTGCGGGACAGCTGCGCGCGGGAAAGATAAGGTCTGGGTGAGCGTGTGAGGCTAGTCGCGACGCGACACTCATTTCAGCAAATATTACACAGCACCGATCGCCAGTGTCGACAAGCTTACAGAACTGCTGTTGAATTGAGACACAGGACGAGAATCCGCCATCTCGCATATCGCTTTCGAAAGCACTGCTCGTGACCTGATAATTGGTGAAGCACACCGTCTCAGTCACAGAGCTTCGTGCCCTTGTGGATATCGGCGTGGCATCTCACGCAAAGAGTGATCATATTTTCCTCCGAGTCGTCCCCGGCCGGCTGCGAAATGCCTTGTGGTGAACCTCAAGATTCGACATCGTGCCACAATTCTGACATCTCCAACCGTCTCGCCGTAGTACTTGCTGACGCACGTCGTCGTACAACTCGGGGGAGAGTCGCAGCCGAGGATTCTTTGGTCGAATTCGGTTCACGACGCCTTCTCAAGTGCATGAGCCACAAACGCCTGTTGTTGTTCAGCCGGCAAGAATTTGAAAGAGCGTGAGATCGAGTGCAAAAGCAGGTCGGGATTGTCCAGGTTGGCCCCCGCCAAGAAATCCGCGCAGATCATCTCCAGACAATAGCCGCGGGATTTGTCGCTCCCCAGCATGAGAGCCGCGGTCTCGATCGCTTGCTCAATCACCGGGATTTGGCTCTTGTACAGCTTGAAATAGATGATTTCCCAGGGTTCCGTTTCCCGCCCGGTCAGCTCCTTCTCGACTTCCCGTTTGAATTGTTCCTTCGGCAGCTCACGAGCTTTGTGCAACCAGGTTGCACAATCGAACTCCTGCCTGTCCCGCCGTGCCAGCTTCGCCAGTTCCAACCCCTTCGTCCATCCCACTTCCTTCAGTTCTCTCCGCACCTGCGGCGGCAAGTGCTCGTGGATTGACATCAGGTAGTAGGCTTTCCGCCTCGATTCCGGAAAGCGCCTCTCCAGAAACTCGTCGAAGGACTTGAGGTTCTCCAGCCACCAGTACTGACCGGCCCGGACTTCGCACAGATAGCGGCCCAGTTCGACGAAGCGGGTGTCGCGCTCGGTTTCCGTCCGCCGTTCCCAGGCCAAGATCTCGTCGATCTTGGTTAGCACGAACAGAGCGCGTCGACGGTTTAGTTTAGGCGGCATAGGTAGATTTTTAATACGCAAGCTCGTCAAGCCAGCCAAGGTCTTCTGCTCCTGGCCGCCTAATCAGGGCGGCCTCGACCAAGTCCTGCCGTCCCAGACACAGTCCCAGGTAGGGGCAACTGCTGCATGGGTTCTGGGGGAAGCGAATGCCACTGTGAGGCAGGAATTCGGCCGACTCGATCCGCCTGATCGTGTCTTCGACCAGATGACCGAACTCCTGGCGCTGCTCGTCGGAGATCGTGGTGTGGAGGTATTGAACTTCAACCAGCCGCTTACGGACAAACACCACCTGGGCGACCTCGGCAATGCCTGTCATCCAGGAATAGCAAACCAGTTGTGGGTCGAGGGCCAGCAGTCCCTCCGGTTCCTCGGGGTAGCGGCTGGAAGTGGTCTTCCACTCGAGCAGAGAGCGTGTGCCATCGAGGTGCCCGATAGCATCGATGTAGGCCACGAAGTCATTCTTCTCCCAGACTGCGCGGGTGAACTTGATCTGCAGATTGCGGCGGGGCTGGCGAATCCGGATGCGGTCGTCCTGGCAGAAGCGCTCCAGCAGTTGAATTCCTTGCTGCAGCATCCGGTCCCAGGTATCGCCTTTTGAATACTGCAGACCTTGGTTCTGGCACGCCGCCCACTCACGAAACAGGACGGCGGTCGAGTCTTCGCGGAGGAAGTAGGCCGCCAGGGCCTGTTCGAAGGCTCGGCCGAAGAGCATCGCGGCTCGGGTATCCTTCTCCCGCCAGCCGTCGAGATAACGATGCCTGTAGCGTCGTGGGCAGGTGAGGTACTGGCTGATCTGGGTGTAACTGTAGGTCATGAGGACACCTCAGACTCACGATGATTAGTGTCGGTAAAGACCGAGTTCTTCCCAACGTGCAGCCGGTGCAAAGCCATCGAAGTTGAGGACAGAGATGCCGTGCACCGTGACTTGGCTGACTTTTACCACACCCCAGAGGTCGACCAGGGCCTGGTCATCGATCTCATTCCTTCCTAGCAGTTCGGGGTCGTAGCCGAAGTCGCGCAGGAACCAACTCAGCTTCCACATTGCCCGGGGTGTGCAGTACAGGCGGCCGGTCAGGAAACACCCGGTCAGATGCCTGGGCTTGAGGACAACGAAGCGGATCTCGTAATAGGGCTTTTGCTTGTGCCAGCGATAGTGCCCCCCGATCTACCCGGACCAGGAAAAGCCCGTCCGGAACCGACTGAATGGCCGACACATCCGCCGGGCGGAGAGACTCGAAATAGCGTCTCACGCTGCACCTTCCTTGCTGCCGAGATAGCTGTTGAGCTGACAGAGCAGTGCGTTCCGGTCTTTCTCGGCCCAATCGGCCAGGTGGGTGACGAAGTTTTCTACCTGCTCACGGGAGGCTTCCCGGAGGGTCTTGGTGCCGCAGAAGTCGGTGGCGTAGGACTTGACGAGAGTGGCATCGAGTTGGTGCTGGCGGATGAGCTGGCAGAGGCGGTCGCGAACCTTGGGGCCGCCGTAGTTTCCGTTGACGGGCTGGGGAGGAAGCTTCTTCGACTGCCCAGAGGATTGCGGCGATTCAGCGAAGGACCCCTGTTCCTCGATGGAACAGATGCCAATGCCGTAGGCCTTGCGCAGGGCTCGATTGACCGCCCGCGTTTCTGCCACCCGCATCTCAGCCCCGTGTACGAGGGGAGAAACGTTCGAAGGATCAGCATCACCGTAGCCGACGAAGCCTTTGCAAGTTTGTGATTTGTAAACGATAGCTTTGAATGTCCAACAGCAACTAGTTTGTTTACACAACGCTTCGACCGCTTCGGTGTGGACACCACAACAGCGCCTGCGAGCAGCGAGTCCCAGGAGCCCTACGTGCGTGACATACCATTGACCGTTTAGGATTTGCAGATCACCTCGTTTCACCGAAAATCGGTACGTCTTGAGTAGAACCTCAAGTCGTTCAGCTTGGAGAGCGTGGATTTGCGGCCAGATTTTGCTAGCTGCGACGAGTTCTCGCTGGATCCGTTCAGATCGCCTCATTGCTGTCTCTCCTCATCCAGTTTTCCCATAGTACATCATTATTATACATCATTATTATACATTATTACACTAAAGAATAAACTGAATTGAGCTCGTCTGCATGTTTAGACTGTACGAGTTAGGTCAGTGTTTTCGACGTGCGCGTCGGGCTTCGGCTAGTGACGCAGTCGCGACGAAGCTGCTCATGCTGATTCCCTGTCGCTCGGCCGCTCGTGCAATTTCTTGCTGCTCTTGCGCAGTGTAGTAGGAGGTGATGGCCTTCCGAACAACTGCTGACAGCTTTCGCCTGCTAAAGGAGGGAGGTTTGGACTTCACGTACGTCATCGTAACATCATCATCCAACGGGTAGTTTCGCTTCCCATTCCCACGGAATCCTTATAGGCAACCGTTTTCCCGAAGTGGTCTCCTTTGGTATAATTGCACTGTCTGTGTACCCCTGGTGCAGAACGATTATTTTATTGGGGGTACATAATGAATGCACAGGCATCCTCTGCAAATCTCATCGAAACACCACCCGTATCCGAAGCCCAGATCGAATCCAGCGGTGCCAATGTCCGACCGAACGGGCCCATAATCGCACATCCGAGCAACGGAAACTCAAATAGTGCACCGGCTCTTGCCGAGCCGGCTGCAGTTCGATCAGAACAACTCAGCCCGAACTATATCCCTACTGATTTCGAAGAATTTCCGGATGGCACCTTGGTTGAGCTGGTTCAAGGCCCTGCGAGTTTAGGGCTTCTGGTTTGGAGCGAGGGAAAGGCATCCATAGTCGAACAGTTTGAGCACGATGGTCGGCTATTGATACCGCCCGCCGTAGATCAAAAATTCAGCATGAATCTACGGCTTCCAGAGGGAGTAGGACCCTGTCCAGCCACGGCGCAGTTCTTCGCTGAAATTTGCGAGGTCGTGCGTTCCACGGTTGACCTTCCCGAAAGCTCGATTCGCATCGTAGTGGCGTTCGCATTGTCCACCTGGTTCGTGGACAATCTGGCAGTCGCACCATACCTGTGGATCTGTGGCCCACCAGGGAGCGGGAAGACCACACTGATGCGATTGCTGCACTGCTTGTGCCGGCGCGCCGTGTTGACCGCGGGGACAATTCCTTCGCAAGTGTATTCACTACCGGCGTTGTTGCGGCCCACGCTGCTGCTCGACGAGCTGCAATTCAACGGCGCGCAACATTCCCACGCACTTGAGTCCTGGCTGCGCGCAGGCAATGCTCGCGGCGTTCCGGTCACCGTCGGAGGACGCTTGGTTGATAGTTTCGGCGCGAAGGTTCTCTGCTCCCGGCAGCCGGCCTCTGATACAGCCCTCTCCAGCCGCGCTTTGCATATCTCGATGGTTCCAACGCGAAGTAACTTGCAGGCCCTTGACGAAGAGACGGTGGAGCGCATGGCGAATGATTTCCAACCCCGGCTTCTGATGTTTCGCCTGCAGCATTACCAAGAGTTTCGTCCACAGCCCCTCGATCTTTCGCCCTTGAGCCCGCGGATCGCAGACCTGGCGCGTGCTTTGGTGCTGCCCTTGCGAGGCGTGGAGAAGGAGACTCTCGCTCCCATCTTCGACGCCATGGTAGAACAAGCGAACCAAGCCAGTGTCGAAAGAGCCCATGAGCCCGAGGCTCTCGTTGTCTCTGCGCTTTTCGGTTACTGCCACGGCGAGGAATCCACGACTGTGCTCGTAGGCCAGATTGCTTCCCAGGTTAACCTATGCCGAAGAAGGATAGGGGAGGAGGCTGACCTAAAGCCCCGAGCTGTGGGTTCGATTCTGAAATCTTTAGGGCTCGCAACAGACAAGGTGGACAGTTTCGGTCGCGGGCTACATCTCACGGTTGCGGTGAAACGCAGAATTCACCAGCTGCTACAAATTTACAATCTCAAGGCGACGGATCCGGCACGCATCGCAGAATGCGTCTTGTGCGACGAAATGATGCGTACTAGACACTCAGCCACTGAAAAAGTATAGTACGGACATCTCCAGCGGTGAACATTTGAACATTATGAACGTTGCGTTGGCCTGGGTTCGGCCGCGGACTGGGACTCATACCATCGAGCGGTGAACAAGCGAGACCGGAAAGCTGGGTTCTTTGTCGTTGTGCGACCCTGGGAGGTTCAGCCGCAACAGAGTATTACGAAACGAACCCAACAAGTGCTTTATTTTCAGTGGATGGATTGAACGGATGTTAAGAACTCAGTTCTTCGCAGCCGTGAGAGGCTGGCCGCGACACAACACTCATTTCAGCAAATACTACTCAGCACCGCAGGCAGTTTCGCCAAGTCTCCCATCGAAACCGCTTCTGCAAAAAAATTCGGACGGAGAACGACGTCGGGATTGAGGGACAGCAGCCAACGCCCCTGGGCCGCTCGGAAGGCCTGCTTCTGGGCCGCAGCAAAACCGACGTTGGCGTCGTTGCAGACGACATTAATTCCAGTGCCACGCTTTGCCAGCAGTTCGCGAGTGCCGTCCGTGAAGCGTTATCCACGACAATTATTTCGAGCGGCCGATAGGATTGGCGCTGCGCCGAATCCAGACATCTCTCGATGAACTGAGCCGAGTTGAAGGTCGTGATGAGAATGGAAACCATAAGACCGCTAAGGGCTGGCCGAGCAAAAGCTCTAATTTGCTCCGTTGCCGATGAGAGATTCTTCGCAGTACGGAATCTTATCATCCAGCCAAAGTGGCAGCGCATGTCACTGCCGAACTGGGATAGCGGTATTCGCTGCTCAATCGCCAGTTGCGTAAAGGTTCAACGCATTTTGCTTCAGATACGCCAGCTTCTTCTTCAACCGGATATTGTCGGGCCACGGGTAGATCTGAAACCTAGTCGTCTGGTCGCAGAACTGGATGTCTTCGTGCTCCAGGTAGCACTGCTTCCAGTCACGCTTCATTGCCGAGAATGCTTCGAGCTCCTTGTGATTGCGCTGAACGGCACCGGGAAGCAGGATCAGGAATATGATCGCCAGGAGCAACATGCGCTTGCCGCCCCTCGGCTTCGTAAGTAGATGGAAGTAGATCCCCAGGAACGCTGGAATCAGTAAGGTCATATTGCGGGAAGACTGCGCAGCGTATATCCCTAAACAGACTCGCCCGACAGCTGCTGCAGATGCATAAATCAATGTATAGCCGGTGAGAATAAAGATCAGCAGGCTAGCTCGCGGCAGGGGACCGTGCCTCGACAGCAGCCAAGCATGATCCACCACCAGAGCGGCCACTAAAACAACGATAGCTATACCGACCACAGAACCAAATAGCAAGCCATGTTTGATTCCCACGAACCTTGCGAACATCAAGCCCATAAAGCAAGGATAGGCAGCGGGGTTGCGGTACGGAAAGTGATAACAATCGGCGGCCGGGGTTGAAGGCGTAACGGTAAAAAAAGGAAGCCAGGGAGACCGTTGCTATCGTCCCAGGCAGAAGAGCAGCCTTCGCACCGCTGACATCTCTCGCCTGCACGCAGCGGTAACCATCGAGCGCGAACAGGGCCAGAGTAATTACCGCGATGAAGATTCCATATCCCGTATAGATCAGCAGAAAATTAATGACAATCACTAGCACATACCGGAAGAAAAGGCGCTTCTGAACCCAAGCTTGGCAGTAAGCTACGATCAACAACAAAGGAAAGGCTTGAGCAGAGGGGCCGGGTGCGCTCACAAGGACCTCCCACTGTCCGAGGCCCAGGAACATTGCAGGGATTATCGCGTCAGAAATGATCAGCTGGCCGAAGACTCGCACTTTGAGACCGATCGCCAGGACCATCGCAAGCACAATGGCCGTACCAATCGCAAAGACTTGGACCCTGCTGTTCCAATGGGTGAGCCCGAGGAGCCAGCTGACACGACTCCTACGCCCTCGCGATGAGGGCCATGCTGCGCGAAAAAAATTCGCCACCATTGCGCATGCTCGAAAAGGGACGATAAAGATCCCACTCATCGAAGAAAAAAAGATTGACGGAGTACTTCGATATCGCCCAATAAAATCGGAGACATAAGCCGATCGTGACTACCGAGACAAACAGTGCTGCCGGATAGCTGCGCGCGGGAGCGAGAAGGACTGAGTTAGCGTGAGAGTCTGGTCGGAAGGCAACACACATTTCAGCCGATACTACACAGCAAGCGGCGCTGGTGTCGACCAGCTCGCGGAATTCCTGGCGGATTGAGCCACTGAACGAGAATCAGCAACTACGGGAGCAGCTGTCCAGCCGTGAAATCAATGAGTTCGACTACCTGGATACCTTTGAATTGCTTAATTTCTTGAATCCGGTAACCGGGGATCACCTTGGATCCGCCCGGTTCCCCGGCTGTGGTGCACGAAATCATCCAGATATATCCTGTCCTTCGCATCCCGTTGGGGGCTGAGAGAATTGCGGGAAAGCTCGGAATCTTACCCGCATGGTCGATGTAGTAACGGACAGGCATTTCGCAGTATCCATTCGGCAAGATTGCGATATCACCGGCACCCGATTTGAGCGCGAGATAGCCGACAGCACTCTTCCAATCTTGTGGCCCTGGCTCAGCGTAGTATGAGCTGATCGGAGCGACTGCGCTTAGAAGCATCAGAATGACGAGCCCATATCGAATCCACAGTTGGGCAATTTCCGCTAGACCACAGGCTATCAAGAGTAAGGCCGCAGGAAAACAGACGATCAGAAAGCGAGCCAAAAAGATTGGCTTCCAAAAAGACAGCAGGAACGCAATACATATCGGCAGGAACAACCAGAGCACCAAGACGAGGAACGACCATGTCTGGAGGTTCCATTGCTTCCGCCGCTTGGAGACCCACACCTTCAAAGCAACGATGAAGGCCACCAGGGCAATGCCGAATTTCAGGCCACTGCCGGTCATATAGAGGAAGAGATGGTATAGGTCCCTTGCAGTGGGACGGTGTACCCAGTCGAGTTGTCCATGGTTTCTAAACAGGACGAACCAGACCAGAGGTGCCCCCAGAACAGCGATGATGCAGAAGGGCTGAACCTGCTTACGGATAAGTTGCCCCTGTCTCGGGAGAAACACTAATGAAACGATCTGGGCGAACAGAGCCAACGCCGCAAAAAGGTGGGCATATAAAGCGAGTACGGAGGACAGCACATGGCACGCGCCCCAGAAATGTTCTTGTTCCTTGATACAACGGAAGAACGACAGGAACGAAACTGCAACTAACAGAACAACCAGACTGTAGCTGCGAGCCTCCTGGGAATACCTAATGTGAAATACATTCACCGAAAGCAGTAAAGCAGCGAAGATTCCAGCTTGACGTGAAAGAACCTCTCTTCCAATCCAGTAAACGACGGGAATTACCGCAACGCCGGCCAGCACGGAGAGAAGCCTTACGTACGCTGCATCATCGCCGAAGCGAACCCAAGGGCGAAGGAGCAAGTAGTAGAACGACATGTTAGCCTCGCCGGTCGTTACCACGTGCCAGAAGTCGGTCCACGGCAGTTTCGCCACGACAATGCTGAAGGCCTCATCTGACCAAATACTCTTTGTGCCCAGATGTTCAATTCGTATAAGGGCTGCAAATCCAATTGCCAGTCCTATGAGGGTGGGGAATATGGCTGGATTTCCGGAGAGTCCGATGGTGTTAGTCGTTCCGACATGATGATCGTGCTCTCTGGCTGAGGAACGACGGGGCGCTCTGGTTATCATCTTCAGCGATCTCGTAAGCATGGAGTATGGCACGCCTTGACGAGCTTCATCCAAAACCTGATATTGTCTAGGTAAGTGCACACTAGACTGATGGAGCTTACGACGCCCTGAAATACAAAGCCGATTGAAACAGCAATCCGCGCTAGTTCAGGCGCGGATTGCTCCCGGGCCGCCAACCACGGCGTTGACCGTTTTGAACAATCCCCCATCGGATACAATCCAAAGTCGATGCTGCGTTATTTCACCGCCGGAGAATCTCACGGGGAAGCTTTGGTGGCTTTCCTCTCCGGCATGCCTGCTGGATTGAAAGTTGACCAGGCGTTTCTCGATCGCGAACTGTGGCGGCGCCAGCAGGGTTACGGACGCGGCGGACGCATGAAGATCGAGCGCGACACTGCCCGCATTCTCTCGGGCGTTCGACACGGTATGACGATCGGTTCGCCAATTTCCATTCTGCTGGAAAACAAGGATTGGAAGAACTGGCAGGAGTCTCTTCCAGTCGCGGCGGGTGATTCCGCCAAGCATAAACGTGTGGCTTCCCCCCGTCCTGGGCATGCCGATCTCGCGGGAGCACTTAAATACAACTTTTCGGAAGCTCGGTACGTGCTGGAACGCGCCTCGGCGCGGGAATCAGCGGCTCGGGTCTCCATCGGTGGTCTGGCCAAACTATTTCTTCGTGCTTTGGGGATCGAAGTCCTCAGCCATGTGGTTTCCGTCGGCGGTGCAACTCTCGAGAAAGAAATTTCCTGGGAGCAGATCTGCGCCTTACATGGTCGAGGCGAAGTGCTGCTGAACTGCGCCGATGCCGAGTCCGAGCAGCGCATGAAAGAAGAGGTAGATAAAGTACTCAAGACGGGGGATTCCGTCGGCGGTATTTTCGAAGTCGTGGCCCACAACGTCTGTCCTGGCCTGGGCACGTACGGTCAATGGGACGAGCGTCTTGACGCACTGCTGGCGGGCGCGGTCATGTCCTTGCAGGCGGTCAAAGCGGTCGAGATTGGCGTGGGCGTCACCGCCGCCTCTTCACCCGGTTCCGCAGTGCATGATGAGATAGGATACGAAAAAGCGGCAGGCTTCAGCGGCTTTACTCGGAGCCGAAACAACGCCGGCGGTATTGAAGGTGGAGTTTCGAACGGCGAAGATATCCGGGTACGTGGCTACCTGAAACCTATTTCCACCCTGCGGCGGCCCTTGCAATCGGTGGATTTTGCCACCCGCGAGACCGTGAAGGCCGCCTATGAACGTTCCGATGTATGCGTGGTTCCGGCTGCGGGCGTGGCCGGGGAAGCTATGGTCGCATTAACGTTGGCCCGTTGCGCGCTGGAGAAATTTGGCGGCGATTCCATGCTTGAGACTCTGCGCAATTTTGAAGGCTATCGTCAGCAACTGAAGAACTACTGAATGATCTATCCCATCGTGAAATTTGGGAACCCGGTTCTGGAAAAGCCCGCGGAGCCGGTCACCGTTTTTGACGCTGAATTGAAAAAGCTGGTCGAGGATATGTTCGAATCGATGTACGCCGCTCGCGGTGTGGGTCTGGCGGCGCCACAGATAGGGATCTCTAAGCGGCTTGCAGTCATCGACATCACATCTAAAGAAGATCCCACCGCCCGCGTGGTTCTGGCCAATCCCGAGATTATTCACACCGAAGGGCGGCTGCGGCAGAACGAAGGCTGCCTCAGCATTCCCGAGTTTCGTGAGCCGGTGACTCGCGCCCGCAAGGTTACAGTTCGCGCCCAGGATGTGCATGGAAAATGGTTCGAGAAGACTGGGGAAGAACTGCTGGCCCGCGCGTTCCTGCACGAGACCGACCACCTGAACGGCAAGCTCTACATCAGCCACATCAGCGCGCTGAAGCGCGATCTCATCAAACGCAAGATTCGCAAGCTGGTGAAGGCGGGCGAGTGGTAAGAACCTCGGACCTCAGGCGTCAGACGTCAGAGTTTGTCTCCGGAAGAGGAGGGATTCGAGCTGAGGTCTGAAGCCCGAAGTCTGATGCCCCAATCCCCCAATCTCGTTTTTTGCGGCACACCAGCGTTCGCTGTGCCCACGCTCGAAAAGCTGGTTGACGCCGGCTTCACCATGAACTTAGTCGTTACCCAGCCAGACAAGCCGCGTGGTCGCGGCATGCAAGTCACTTGGTCTCCGGTAAAGCACCGCGCGCTCGAATTGGGCCTGCCAATCCTGCAACCGGACAAGATCAAGAGTAATGACGAGTTTCGGACCCGGCTTTCTGCCCTCAAGCCACAGGCAATTATCGTGGTGGGCTACGGGCGCCTGATCCCGCAGTGGATGATCGACCTTCCGCCGCTCGGCAATCTCAATCTGCACGCGTCCCTGCTGCCGAAATACCGCGGGGCCGCACCCATTCAGTGGGTCATCGCCAACGGAGAGACCCAGACCGGCGTGACTACAATGCGAATCGACGCTGGGCTGGACACTGGCGACATTCTATTGCAGAAAGAAATATCCATCGTGCCTTTAGACACGGCCGAGACGCTGGCCCCTCGTCTTGCTGCCGTGGGCGCTGATCTGATGGTGGAGACGTTGCGCGGACTGCAAGCCGGAACGATTCATCCGCGGCCACAGGACCATGCAAAGGCGACGATGGCGCCCATTCTCAAAAAGGAAGATGGCCAAATTGATTTCCGGCGTCCTGCAGCAGAGATTCTCAATCGCTTGCGTGGATTTCAGCCGTGGCCCGGTGCCTTCACTACTCTTCGGGGCAAGAATCTGCAGGTTTGGAATGCGGTGAGTTTGCAGCGCGCGCTCCCGGTAGGCGAACTTCTCGTTGAGGCCGACCGATTGTTCGTGGGTTGTGGAACTGGAACGGTGTTGGAGTTGCTGGAGGTACAACCAGAAGGCAAGAAACGCATGCCTGCCCGGGACTTCGTTCACGGGTTTCGTCCGCGCACCGGCGGGCGGCTGGGAACATGAGCTTGCTTCAACCATCCTTCAAGCTGAGCGAATCCGCCAGCCTCAGGATTACAACTAAACACTGATGCCTGTCTCCCCTGCTCGCGTCGCAGCTTTCGACATCCTGCTTCGGGTTGACCAACACGATGCTTACGCCTCAGAACTCTTGCACTCCAGACAGTACGCGAAACTCTCGTCAGCGGACCACGGTCTCACAACCGAACTGGTGATGGGAGTGCTCCGCTGGCGACCTTTGCTGGACCGTGACATCAGCCGGGCTTCCTCGCAGAAGCTGGAAAGGCTCGATCGCGAAGTCCTGCTTGCGCTACGTCTCGCCGCGTATCAGATCATTTTTCTGGACCGGGTTCCGCAACGTGCAGCCGTCCATGAGAGCGTCGAATTAGTAAAGCGGGCGCGGAAGCGTTCTGCCGTACCCTTTGCCAACGCGGTTTTGCGCAAGTTAACTAATCAGACCAGCGGCAATCGCGACGCTGCCGCGATCGCCGATGCCACATCAGTTGTGGAATTGTCGGAGCGCTCTGCCCATCCAGAATGGCTGGTCAAACGGTGGGTCGACGAACTCGGTTATCACGCCGCCCAGCAGATCTGTGCATATGATCAACGCACGCCCGAAACCGCAATTCATCTCGGCCAGTCCGTACTCGATCGCGAGCTCGACAACGAACTAAAGAAGAGCGGGATCCAACTTGCGAAGGGCAAGCTGCTCGCATCAGCAAGCCGAGTTCAATCCGGCGACGTGACCCATACCAGGGCATTTCTGGACGGTCGCATCGTCATCCAGGACGAAGCCTCCCAACTGGTCGCGTTACTGGTCGGCAAAGGAACAAACATGCTGGACTGCTGCGCGGCGCCCGGCGGGAAAACGCGGATAATTGCAGAGCGCAATCCCGATGCGGACATCGTGGCCGTCGACCTGCACCCGCATCGATCGCGGCTTTTGCGAGCGCTAGTCACCGCCAAGAACGTTCAAGTAATCAACGCTGATGTGCGTGAGCTTCCGGTTAGCACTCGCTTCGATCGAGTCCTAGCCGATGTGCCCTGTTCCGGCACCGGTACGCTCGGCCGCAATCCCGAGATCAAGTGGCGGCTAAGACTAGAGGATCTAGCTGACTTACAAACCCGCCAATTGGCCATTCTGCAAGCAGCGATGCAACACGTCGCGGTCGGCGGAAGGCTTGTCTATTCGACCTGTTCTTTGGAGCCCGAGGAAAATTCACAAGTCGTGGAGAAAGCAATCGCTGCAGACTCGTCGTTCCACGTGCACGACTGTCGCCAGGAACTGGAGCATCTCCGCTCTTCAGGCGAACTGGTCTGGAATGATCTCGATTCACTCACTAGCGGGCCTTATTTGGGAACGATTCCCGGTGTGCACCCATGTGATGGTTTCTTCGCGGCAATTCTTCAAAAGAGTTAGTCGCGGATTTCGCGGATTCACGCGGAAGGGACGACTGATTTTTTACTGCACTTGAAAATTCACCGCTGTCCCCGCCGTCACTTTTTCTCCTGGCATCGGGGTTTGCGCTACGATCACGCTGGCTGGAGATGCCTGGGGCATGGCGGTCTCAGGGGGGATTCCTGCAACGGTAACAGCACCCATGCGCATCCCGGCATCTTGTAGAGCGAGGGTCACGCTGCCGAGGGGTTGACCGACAAAGTTAGGCATAATGAAAGCCTGAAGCTGCGGAGGACTAGTTACCAGTAAGCTGATCTTCGGCGCCGAAACACCACTAGCGCTCGGCGGCGGGGCCTGGGACACAACTTGATCGCCCGGAGTGCCGGGTAGCCGCAGTTGCGCGATGGCACCGACGTCCAGCCCGTGTCGTCGAATGTTGATATCGGCTGCGCGCTCGCTCTGGCCGAGCACGTTCGGAATCTCCACCCGTTGGGGTCCCAGACTCTGCGCCAGACGAATCTGCCAGCCTCGGCGCACCTGCGTGCCCGCCGGCGGAAGCTGCGACAAGACTCTTCCCTCCGGCACGTTGGGGCTGTAATACTGCTGTTCCACTTCGACTTGCAGTTCGCTTTGCTCAGCAATCCTCTGGGCCTCGGTGGGAGTCTTGCCCACTAGATCGGGCACAGCAACTTCGCGTCCATGGATAGCCAGACGCATCGTTGTGAGCGCCGAAACCAGCGCCACCACCAGCAGAATCAGCGCCAGCAGAACCAGGCGGAAGAAGGCCTTCATTGCGAGGAGATTATAATCGAGTTGTAAGGAAGGGCATGGCTTCAGCCGTGCCGTCAGATCCGCAAATGACGCGGGCTTTACCCTATTTCAGAGTGTCCGTGGACTTCCAGCAAAACACCTTCTAGTGCGCCTCATCCTCCGCTGGCGCCGTATCCGGCGTATCGATCTTTTGCGCTACTGCATTCGACGGCAATTCCGGCAGTGGCTGGAATATGCCCGCATCTTTTCCCGCCAAGGCGACCTTCATAAAGTCCATCCAGATGGGCAAGGCTGCGTGGCCGCCGGTTTCCTTCGCACCCAGTGATTTTTTCTCGTCGTATCCCATCCAGACTCCACAAGTCAGCGTAGGCGAGAAGCCCACAAACCACGCATCTGTGAAGTCGTTGGTCGTGCCGGTTTTTCCCCCCAGCGGATATTGCATCGCGGCGGCTGCAATCGCGGTTCCATGCTGCACGACTTCCTGCAGCATGGAAGTCATGATACGGGCTGTTCGAGCGCTGATCGCATCTTTCACATCGGGGAAATCTTCTTCCAGCACGCGTCCTTGATAGTCAGTCACTTTGGTGATGTATCGTGGCGTGATACGTACGCCGTCATTGGGAAAAACGCTGAAGGCGGAAGTTTGCTCCAGCGGCGTGACCTCCGCCGCCCCCAGTGCCACCGGCAGGTAAGGACGCAAGTTCGATGTAATTCCAAAACGATGGGCATAGTCGATGACGGTCTTGATCCCGAGACTATCCGCCAGCTTCAGGGCGGGAATGTTGCGGGACTGCGCCAGCGCACGCCGCAGGGTGATCGTGCCCTCAAACTTCTCGTCGTAATTATGCGGAGTGTAGGGGCCAGAGGCGGTCTGGAATGTCACTGGCGCATCCAGAATGGTGTCATCCGGCTTGGCGCCCTGATCGATGGCGGCGGTGTAGACGTATGGCTTGAAAGACGATCCTACCTGGCGCAACGCTTGCGTCGCGCGATTGAATTTGGACTCATTGAAGTCTCGTCCGCCCACCATCGCCTTGATGCCACCACTAGGGTTGTCAATCGCGAGCAAGGCCCCTTGCGCGCCAGAGTCCCGCTCCAGGCTGACCCGTGCCTTGCCATCAGGTGCGAGCGCGAGGATTTTCACATAGACGATATCGCCGGGCCTGAGAATTTCGTGAAGCTTACGGTGTGTCCATGCCGCATCAGCCGGCGCGAGGGACGAAGTGTGGCTGCCAAACTTGATCATCGCGGAACCCGCTGAAACCCCAGTCACCAAAGCGTGCTCGTAGCCGTTCACCTCAGGTTCGTCATCCCAATCAGGGTGGTGGTAGTTCGCGAGCGTCACCTCTTTGGTCAATACATTTTCTAGCCTGCCTTTCCAGCCATGGCGGCGCTCATAGCTGGCCAGGCCATCGAGCACGGACTGGTTCGCGGCGCGTTGCAGGTCCATGTCGAGCGAAGTGTAGACCCGCAAACCCCCCTGATGGACTTGATCGCTTCCATATTTGGTTTCCAGATAACGCCGGATTTCCTCGACAAAATAGGGCGCCGGCGGATTGGGATCACGCTGCAGCTTTAGCTCGACTGGCCGATTGCGGGCAGCGCTGGCTTGTTCTGCGGTAAGCTTTCCATCCTCAAGCATCGAATTGATGACCAGATTGCGGCGCTTCAGCGCGCGGTCCGGATGAAGGATTGGAGAATAGTAGGAGGGCGATTTGGGCAAACCGGCTAGCAGGCAGGCTTCGTCGAGAGCCAACTGCTTGGCGGGCCTCCTGAAGTAAAACTCCGAAGCGGCTTCGAATCCGTACACTCCGTGACCCAGATAGATCTGATTGGCGTAAAGGGTGAATATCTGAGGCTTGGTGAAGCGGCGCTCGATCTGCACGGCGAGCAGCGTCTCCTGGATTTTGCGATGAAATGAGCGGTCGGGCGATAAAAACAGATTGCGCGCAAGTTGCATGGTGAGCGTGGACCCGCCCTGCACCCTTCCAGCCGATTCGATGTCACGGTAAGCCGCGCCTGCGATGCGCCAGAGATTAATGCCCGAGTGACGGTAGAAATCCTTGTCTTCGATCGAAATCAGAGCTTCTCGCAAGACCTGAGGATAGTCTTCGTAGGTGGCAACCACCCGGCGCTGTAGCGCGAAGGAGCCGATTATGCGTCCGTGGTCATCGTAGAGTTCCGTGATGGCGCTAGGGCGATAGTGTTCCAGTTCCTGCACCTGAGGCAGGTCGGTGGAGTAAACCAGCAGAAGTCCTGCAAGCGCGCCCACCAGGGCGGAAGCCAGCACCAGCAACCCGATGAGCACCCGGCCGACCAGCTTCCGGTTGGTGGTTTCCACCGGCGCCTGTTCCTGAAAAAGGTATCCCATAGGAAATTGTCTTTAGCATAGCAGTAGAGGTTTCGAGCCGCGCCGCCGTATTGCCCTGCGGACGGTTTCCTCCGCAAGGCGCGCAAAGCTGGCAGGCCCCAGAAACAAAAATCGCGCGCCCGAAGACGCGCGATCAAGACCGATAAGAATTAAGATGACCGACTAACTGGGCCGGCTTTTCAGCACTTGAATGGCCTTGCGGAGCTGGTCATCCTGCTGCGGAGGCTGCTTCTTCGTCGTATCATCCGGCGGAGCTGCCTCTTGTTCGTCATCAGGAAGTGCCGCCCCATCGTCGGCGTCGGCCGCCAGAATATTTGGAGTCACCGCTGTGTCCTGAATCGCCTTCCCGCCCGGCGAGTAATACTTGGCGACGGAAAGGATAAGTGCGGAGCCATCCGGTAATTCGATCACTTTCTGCACCGAACCATCGCCGAAAGTCTTATCTCCCACCACGTCGCCGCGTGCATTTTCCAGAACCGCAGCCGCCACTACTTCGGCCGGTCCCGCCGTGCTCTTGTTCACCATCACTACCAGTGGCAGGGTCGTGATGGCTTTCGACGGATCGGCATTAAAGGCTTGCCGAGGATACTTCTGACCCTGCAGGTAGGTAATTGTGCCGTGACTGAGGAATAGATTGGCAGAGGAGATGCCTTCCGATTCGTCACCTTCAGCGCAATTCCGCAGATCGAGGATCAGCTTCTTTGCCCCTGACTTTTGCAGGGCTTTAATCTTGTTCGCAATTTCCTGCGTCTTGCCCTTGGGGAAGCCATCCACCCGGATATAGCCTATGCCATCTTCAACCATCTTATCGGCTACGGGAGGAATGGTCACCAGATCGCGAGTGATGACGATCTTCTGCGGCTCCGCCCGACGAGCGCGCACCACCGATACGCTCACATTCGAACCGGGCTGACCTTCGAGCAGATTGTGGACCTCAGCCAACGACATCTCGCGCGTGCTCTTGCCCTCGATGGCTTCAATAATGTCCGTTGCCTCGATCCCAGCCTTGTCGGCCGGCCCCCCGGGAATGACAGAAACAACGGCAGCGTACCCGAACCGCTTGGACACAGTCGCGCCGATTTCGCCCTTCGCCTCAGTCCGGTGTGACTTATATTCCTTGTACTCGGCCGGGCTCAAATAGCTGGAGTTGGCATCCAGCGACTCCAGTAGTCCGTGCAGAGCCCCATCGGTCACAGCGGGGATATTCGGCTCTTCAACATATTCGCTGCGCACTCGCGCCAGCACTTCGCTGTATACCTGCAGCTGGCGGTACGCCCCGTCGTTGCTGGAGGCCCGAACGCCGTCCAGGCCACCTACCAGCATGAAAAGCAATACCACGACAGAGGAAATAAGAATTGCAGCTTTTGTCTTCATTGACATCGGGTTTTGGTCTTCTCCGAAGGGAGGTCACTTCCTGGTGAAGTCTCTCCAGTATATCTCTTTCGATGCCGATTTCACGCGCGCAGCTTCGGCAAAATAATGCCCTTCGTAACTGTGCAATTGAATCGTCGCGAAAGCCAGTTAGCCTCAATCATATTAAGGAGAAAGGGTTTACAAATTCTCCCGCTTCCCTACTTAGCCGTATTTCCTGCGATCCCCGCACGGAGAAATCACAATGGCGAGAGCTCATCCTCCTTCTCTTCCTTGTGCCCGCGCACAAATCTTCTTTCCAAGTATTGACGGGCTAGGTCGCGGCCACCCAATCCGAACGCCAAGGCCAGACCCAGCATCAGAGCGCCGAACACGATGGCGAAGGCCACGAGCACAGTGTGCTCGCCCAGCCCAAGTTCCTCGAAGCCCACCGACAAAGCGAAAATAATAATCAGTGTTCGGATGACGGAACTCACCAGACGCGGCGAGGGCAGGTCTGCGTTCACCGCCGCCAGCAATGCCGCTCGCGAGAAAAAGCTCGCCGCCAGCAGTCCGAAGAAAAAGACAAACAGTGCTGCGAACAGTCTGGGCAGGAAGCCAAAAAACTTGGCGATCGGTTCCTGCAGGCCAACGATTTCCAGTGCACGGACCCCCACCAGGATGAAGCCTAGCCAGGCGATCCAGAACACGAAGCGACTCAACAATTCGCTGGAGGAGGGTAAAGCCGCTTTGTTAAGCAATTCCGTAGCGCCCCAGTGTTCAGACAGCCGGTCAAACCGGGCCAGCCGCAGGATGCTGCGCAGGATCGATTTCAGAATATAGGCCAGCAACCAGCCTAGGAGCACAACCACCAGCATGCCCATCAATCGAGGCAAGAAATGCAAAACGTTATGCCAGGTGTCACGGGTAGCCTGGATCAACTCGCCGACAATCGTGTCCCACATTTTGAACCTCACTTTCCTCCGTCCCACATTCCTAGCAGGTTTGGTTTCATCCGCTCAAACGTCAGGCAGAGAGTTTCAATATTCGACTCAACCTCGTCTGCTGAGGCGTCACGGTTTTCGACCAGAAAGGTATGCGCTCTTCCACGGTACAAAGGCACCAGCGCCTGGACGATGTGGTCGCGACTAATTACGGTCTTGTGATATGCGGCAGCAAACTCATATACCGTTCGGACCCATGATTCGTTCGAATAGCAAAACTCCTCTTCCGGAACCGCTGCGGCTTGTTCCAGTTCGGAAAGAGTCTGAGCCGACAGGATGGTCTTGAGGACTGGCGCTAGCTCGGCCACGCCACGCACAAACATTTGATGCAGCCGCTTGCGACTCACCCGCAGCGGCTCCAGGCTTATTTCGTGCTCCGGTCCAATAGTGGGTACAGGTTGTGAACCCATGCTTGCGCTCCAGGCGGAAAAGTTCTGTTCCATAGACCAAAACAGCACGCCCGCCGTCATCCGCATAGCCGGAACCAGATCCGGTGCCGCACGCTCCGAGTGTGGCCTGGTCCCCAGGAAGCTCTGTGCCAGACGAAAGCCTCCGGCAATCGTCGATATGGTGAGATAAAATTCCGCACCCGCGCGACCCACATCTTGTGACCAGATATCCTGTCCTAGAAAGTACCCAGCAAGACGTCCGGAGAAAGCAAATTCCGCGGGATACGGTTCTCTTATGCGGCGGGAGTAGATAGCGCGAGTCATGGGATATAGCAAATTCCGCACCAAAAGCCCATCAAACTTGTGCCGCCGGTAGACCGGCGTAACCAGATCGAAGTTGTCATGGCAAACCGGTCGAAGCAGCGACTCAACCCATTCCGGCTGGAAATTTGCCGAGTCTGCCGAAATGATGGCGCAGCCAGTCGCGCGCAACAAATCCGCAGCCGCAAGAATGGTGTGCAAGGCGGTTCCCTTCGATGCTCCGCCGGGATACTGCGTGCTGATACAGTGCAGCGTACGCAAGGCGCGGAGATCCGAACCATGTTGCAAGTCACTGATTGAGGCGGCACGGACCAGGTCCTGGGTGGCATCTTTCGACCCCCCGTCCGCATTGATAATGACGGCTCTCAGACGGGGGAAGTATTGCAGCAGCCCGGCGCGAAGAGCTTGCAATACCTGCCCCACAGTCTCGGCGTCGTTGTAGGTGGGCACTCCAATAAGAATGTCCACTTCTCCAACGTTGATCAGCTCGCGAAGGAAATCATCCGTCAGAATGCTTTCTTCCGCCAAACCAATCCTCCATTAGAACCCGTGGTGTTCTCGTTTCTGTCAAATCTTTCGCAACCGAAACCAGTAAAACTGATAAGGTCCCATAGTCAACAGATACGGCAGATCCCCAACCCGCGGAAAAATGTTCCTGCCAAACATCTCGATCAGAATATTGCCTTTGTAGCGCCGAAGATCGAGTTCCACTGCTTGGGCGGAACTCGAAAGATTATTCACCACCAGAATGCTGTCCTTCCCCGATTGCCGCACATAGGCTAGCACCCTGTGATTCGCAGGATAAAGGAACTCAATCGATCCGCGGCCAAAAACCGGCATCGATTTGCGAACGTTGATGAGGTGCTTCGTCCACGAGAAGAGCGAGTGCTCAAATCGCTTTTGCGACTGTACATTCACCGCCTGGAATCCGTACACCGGATTCAGCAGGAGCGGCGAGTAAAGGCTCTCCGGGTCGGCTACGGAAAAGCCGCCGTTCCAACCCCCGTTCCATTGCATCGGCGTCCTTACCCCATTGCGGTCACCCAGTTTTACGTTATCGCCCATTCCGATTTCATCGCCGTAGTAGATGATCGGAGTTCCAGGCAGCGACATCAGCATACCGTTCATCAGCTCAATGCGCCTGCGGTCATTGTCCAGCAGGGGAGCGAGCCGGCGCCGAATACCAAGATTCAAACGCATGCTCTTGTCGTGCGCGTACTCGTCATACATGTAGTCCCGTTCCATGTCCGTAACCATTTCTAAGGTGAGCTCGTCGTGATTGCGGAGGAACAGGCACCACTGGCAATTTTCGGGAATCGCCGGCGTCTGCTGCAGAATTTCCGTGATCGGTTTGCGGTCTTCCAGCTTCAGGCCCATGAACATTCTGGGCATAAGCGGAAAATGAAAGGCCATCTGAAACTCATCGCCATCGCCGAAATAAGGACGAAGATCGGCCGGCCACTGGTTGGCTTCGGCCAAGAGCATGCGTCCAGGAAACTGCTGATCAATGCGCGCGCGGTAGTCTTTGATAACCGCATGTGTCTCGGGAAGGTTTTCGCAGTTCGTTCCGTCACGTTCGACCAGGTAGGGAACCGCATCGAGCCGAAACCCGTCGATACCCATGTCCAGCCAGAACTTCATCATGTTCCACATCTCTTCCCGAACCGCTGGATTGTCGTAGTTCAGGTCGGGCTGATGGCTGAAAAAGCGGTGCCAGTAATACGCCTTCGAAACCGGGTCCCAGGCCCAATTAGAAAGCTCGGTGTCGATAAAAATGATGCGCGCTCCGCGATAGCGCGTGTCAGTGTCGCTCCAAACGTACCAGCCCCGCCGCGGATTGCTGGGTGAGCTGCGCGATTCCTGGAACCAGGGATGCTGGTCCGAGGTATGGTTCAGCACCATTTCGATGATGACTCGAATCCCGCGCTCATGTGCTGCGTTTAGAAATAGCTTGAACTCATCGAGCGTTCCGTAGTGGGGATGGACCGACTGATAGTCCGAAATATCATAGCCATCGTCGCGCAGGGGCGAAGGGAAGAACGGCATCAACCACAGCGCGGTAACACCGAGGTCCTGCACATAATCTAATTTCTGGGCGAGGCCAAGAAAATCTCCGATGCCGTCGCCATTGCTGTCGTGGAAGGCGCGAACGTGGACCTGATAGATGACCGCGTCTTTATACCAAAGCCCGTCTTGCGGCAGAGCCAAGACCATTCTCCTTGGAAATCTAAGGACAGCGTCACCGCCGTCACGGGAGGAAGCGAATCGTTAAGTATGTCACAACTCGGAAACGCTGATCGATTGTGGTTTAGCCCGGTGGGGGCATAAGAATCCAGCTCGCCGCACCGGCCGTGAAGCCGGATCTCGCCCGCGATAACTTTGAGGACCATTCTCCATGACCTTCAGCGTGCGGTTAAGCCTCGCAAAATTTCAACTACTCGGCCGACCTTGCCTTCCTGAAATAACCGGATACCGGCAATCCCAGCCGCTCCTGCCTCCATGCAAGCTTTAGCATTTTCGAGGGTGACGCCGCCCAATCCCAGGACAGGAATCTTCTCCCGACAAGCGTGACGAAGCGCCTCGACACCGGTTGGCGCGCTACCTTTAATCTTGTTCTTTTCGAACACGGGTCCAAAGACCACAAAATCCGCGCCCTCAGAAGCAGCGCGGTGCACTTCTTCAGAACTGTGGCACGAGACGCCGACGACCGGTGCGCCACTGCGCTCCGCCTGTTTCCAAACATTCCGGACCTCGGACGCCGAGATATCGTCGGACCGCAAATGAACGCCGTCTGCGCCGACAGCAAGCGCGACGTCAGTGCGGGAATTGATCAGGAGGCAAGTCGATGTTCGTTGGTCGTTAGCCGCTCGCTCTTCACGAATGAGTCGGATTGCCTCACCGGCGAGCTCTTCGAGTTCACGAGTGCTGAGGCCTTTTTCGCGAAGCTGGATGTGGTCTACGCCACAGAGGGCAGCTTCGGCGATTTTGGCGAGCAGCGCACGGCGACGCTGCGGTTCGCCGCCGGGAAACTGACTGCGGTCGGTAATGTAGTAGAGCAGACACCCGGCGGGCATCAGCCCTCAGCCTACTACACGGTCCCGGCGCCTCCACAGCGTAAAAGCGGCAGTGCCGGCATGAATATCGGTTCAGGTTCAGGCGAATCCTTGCTATTTCACGACCTGCACCAGCGAAGCGGAGCTGCCCAGGAAATCAGTATCGCTGCCCGGATTGTACGTTGCTGTAATCGTGTTTTTGCCGACCGGAAGTGACGATACGGTTATGCTTCCCCCGGAGGAAACGAGCTGCACAGTACCCAGGATGTCCGCTCCCGACGTCAAAGTAACAGAACCAATGACGGGATGCGCATACGGCGCGCGGACGATAACGCTAAACTTGACCGTCTGACCTTGGTTAGACGGATTCTTTGAAGATGCAATGCCGGTCGTGGTGTTCGTGGGATTGATGACCTGAGTTGAGAAGGCATACCCGCCTGCGTTGTAGCCGTCACCTTTGTAGGTCGCGTATAGCTGATAGGTACCCACATTTTTTGCCACAGTTTTGCAGAATTCGGTGGCCGGGACTCTGAATTCGATGTCGCCGCACAAACCCCCAATAAACATGTATCCGCCTATCTCGGGGCTGCCGGAACTGACGGTCCCGGTCACTGTAACGGGCTCACGATAGATGGAAGGATTGGGGGCTGACGTGAGCGTAACGGTTGAACCGTACCGAGATACCCGCACGCCAGTGGTACCTTTGCTTGGATAAAAGCTCACATCTCCGAGATACTGGGCTACGAGGCTCTCAGTCTCACCAACGTAATAGATTGCCGAAGTGGTGATCGTCGCAACCCCCTTTTGCAACGTACCATTTCCGAGAGACCCGCCTTTCCACGAAAAAGCCACTTGGTCTCCGTCAGGGATAACCCCTCCGCCTAGAGATGTAACCGTAGCCTGCAGAGCAACTGGCTGGCCCGCAAGAAATGAGGTCGGCGACGCCATAAGCCGCGTTGACGTCGAAACCGTCGTGGCTCCCACACCCGTGAGCGAGACCTTTTGCGGGCTGTTCGATGCATTATCCGTGAAGGTCAGGGTGCCCGCCTGCGGTCCAAGACTAGGAGGTGTGACGGTAACGTAAACGTCACAGTGGGTGCCTGGTTTCACGCCGTTGGCGCAGTGGTTGACAGGAAGCTCGAAAGGCCCAGTGATTGAAATGTTGGATACGGTGAGTTCCGAATCTCCAGTATTCGCCAGCCTTACTCGCTTTTGTGGACTTGTTTGATCCAGCAATACCTGGCCGAAATCCAGCGAAGTGGGGGAGACCACTCCGGAAGCGTTAGCAGGATTTTCTCCCTGGGCATCACCGGAAACGGTTGGCGATCGATCGGGGATTGTGCTTTGAGCCGCGGCGAAAAGAGTCGGCCACGCGCAACATACGGTGGCCGCTGCAAAGATCGTCAACAAGAGGGAATGACGCTCAGGAGTGATCATGGGCGGAACCTCAAGGCTGAATTTCAATGAGCTAGCGTGGGCCCTTGGCGAGCGACAGGATTGTAGCTCACGACGTGCAGTTTTCATATCTAATTTGCCCAGCTATGGATTGGTCTTGGCGATCTCCGGCACGGCCTCAGCCACTCGCTTTGGTTGCTCCGTTCCCAGATGGTACTTGGTCAGGCCATCCCGCAAAAATTCAAAACCTTCTTCGGGCGAGTCCACCATGCGGAAGAGATCCAGATCAGGGGGCGAGATGGTGCCTGCGTCCGCCATGGTCTGAAAATTGATCAGACGATTCCAATACTCGCTGCCATAGATGACAACCAGAATTTTCTTAGCCAGCTTCTGGGTTTGCGCCAGAGTCAGGATTTCGAATAATTCGTCAAGCGTGCCGAAGCCGCCGGGGAAAATCACCAGCGCTTTGGCGAGATAGGCGAACCAGAACTTGCGCATGAAAAAGTAATGAAACTCAAAGTTCAGCGCCGGTGTGATGTAGGGATTGGGACTTTGCTCAAAGGGCAGATTGATGTTCAGGCCGATAGTTTTGCCGCCGGCTTCGTGCGCGCCCAGATTTGCCGCTTCCATAATGCCTGGACCACCGCCCGTGGTGACCACAAATCGCCGTCTGCGTGCCGGAATCTGCACCGACCATCGGGTAAGCAGATGCGCCAAGCGTCGGGCATCCTCGTAATAGCGGGCCATCTCTACCTTGGCGAGCGCCTGTTTGTGCGCGTCAGGTGAAGCTCCGCCTCCTTTATTTTGCGCTTCGCTAAGAATGCCTTCAGCGTACGAACGGCTGTGGAAGCGTGCCGAACCAAAGAACACCACGGTGTCCTGGATCTGCTCGCGGC
>Ga0207130_1079_pt2 | contig 29711 bp, 31 predicted proteins | sample Alteio_BWMinHeat_16_FD_153545 | JGI IMG/M metagenome (GOLD analysis project Ga0207130, IMG submission 153545) | Enriched cells from forest soil in Barre Woods Harvard Forest LTER site, Petersham, Massachusetts, United States -... | ecosystem: Environmental > Terrestrial > Soil > Temperate forest >... | reverse complement strand
ATTTTGGTTTTCCTCGGTCTCTATCACTTCCTCCACTTCCTCTTCGAACTTCAAATGTCTGATTGTGAATGTCGAACGGGTTGCAAAATTACGTAAGATCCGTTTTCGGTCCAACAAAGTTATCGAAGTTAGTTCCGTGCGGCGGGACAAAGATTTGACAATCAAGTGACATCCCAGCCGCATCCTGTCGTTGGTCCCCGAATCTAACCCCACATACGTTGCGAAAAGCATTTGACAACCTGAGGCTCGGGGAAAATTGTGGACTAAAACCTCCCAAGCGCAGTCATCAATAACGAAAATCAAACGTCTTAACAAGGAGAAATCATGAAGAAGTTGTACTTGATCGCTGTACTCACTCTGACTTGCCTGTTTGGGTTGAGCGAAGCTCACGCCCAGGACGTAGACACAGTCGTTGCGAATGTTCCGTTCGAGTTTGTTGCCGGTGGCACTACACTTCCCGCAGGCACATACCGGGTGAGTCGTGTCTATCCTGCGGGCCGCTCAGTCTTAGCCATTCAGAGCTACGACAACAGCGTTTTTGTGTTGCCTGTTGTTTTCGACGGAGTTTTCGACGGAGCTTCTGCTGACCATGGAGAGCTTAGCTTCGTGCACGTGGGAGATAAGAACTTCCTCAGCAAGGTCGAAACACCGGACGGCGCCTACAGCATCAAAACGCCACAAGTGATGACCAAGGTAGCCCAAATAAAGGATCACGGGACCGGGTCTTCGTCCTCTGGCACTAACTAAGTCGGTAATACTTCAATACGGGGGGACTGTTCATGGATGGCCGATATCCTCAGTCCCCAGTATCTTTTCTGCACTTCCTATTACTTGTGCTCGCGTCAGGCATCATTTCTCTTCCGCACCGAGCAGAAGCACGGCGGGCTACCTAGCCATATCCAATTAGTCGAGAGGAACCTGCCGTAAGCTTTTATCATCTGAGATGTTCGGGGTAGATGATGGCGGCTATTTCTCTGAAGGTAAACGGGCAGGTTCACACCGTGGATGTCGATCCGGAAACTCCGCTGCTGTACGTCGTCAGCGACCACCTGCGGTTGCGTGGACCAAAGTTCGGCTGCGGCCTGGCGCAGTGCGGAGCTTGCACGGTTATTATTCGAGGGCGGGCGGTGCGCTCCTGCGTGATGCCTGTCAGCGCTGTGAAAGAACAGGAGATCACGACGCTAGAGGGCTTGGGAACTCCAGACAAACCGCACGCGATTCAGCAGGCGTTTATCGATGAGGGGGCTGCGCAATGCGGCTTCTGCCTCAGCGGCGTCATACTTACAGCGAAGACCCTGTTGGATGAAAATCCGAAGGCCTCCGACGAGCAGATCCGGGAGGCAATGTCGAATGTGTTATGCCGCTGTTTTGCACATATACGGATGATGCGGGCCATCAAGCGCTACCAGGAGCGACGCGCATGAAAAGAGAAGTCTCCCGTCGCGATTTTCTCGTGGCTTCTGGTGCGCTCGTCGTGAGCTTTAGCGCAGGGTCGCTCATCGAGCCATTCGCTATAGCGCAGGGGCCCTTCGACACCCACAAGTCGCATGTCGATCCGGAGAAGCTGGATTCATGGCTCGCGGTCGCATCCGATGGCACAGTGACCGCGTACACCGGAAAGTGCGATCTCGGGCAAGGCATGTATACGGTGCAGACGCAGTTGGTCGCCGAAGAACTATGCGTGCCTATTAGTAAGGTGACATTGATTCAGTGCGATACGTCTGTTACCCCGGATCAGGGGACGACCTCCGGAAGTCAGTCCACGCCCACTAATTTTAATACTGAGAATCTGGCGCAGGCGGCAGGGACCGCACGCGAGGCCCTAGTCGCAATGGCAGCGCAGAGGCTGAGGGCGTCCGCTGATCAACTTACCGTCGAGGATGGCATTGTCAGCTCAAAGAGCGGACGCCGGGTCAGTTATGCCGAACTGGTAGGGGGCAAGCATTTCGATATCGCGGTTAGCTCTACGGCGAAACGCAGGTCACCGAGCCAGTGGAAGGTGCTGGGAAAACCCGTTCCGTCGATGGACAGACTTGCCCTCGTGACAGGCACATTCGAGTTCGTTCACAATGTGCGCGTGCCGGGCATGGTTCACGGTCGAGTGGTGCGTCCGCCAGAGATCGGAGCAACCGTTGCGAACGTGGACGAGAAATCGGTGCAACACGTTCCCGGGCTCATTAAGGTGGTGGTGAGGAATAATTTCGTGGGTGTGGTCGCGGAGAAGCAGTGGCAGGCAGCGCAAGCCGTCCAGGATCTGAAAGTCACCTGGAAGCCTGGCCCCAGTCTGCCGGCGCAAAAGGACTTCTACGACTACATGCGAAAGCAGCCGTCACGCGATCTAATGCTCGTCAATTCTAAAGATGTGGATAACAAACTGAAGACGGCTTCGCGAGTCTTGAGAGCCACGTATTTGCATCCTTATCAGGCGCACGGTTCTATTGGTTCATCATGCGCTGTGGCCGATGTGCAGGCGGATCATGCGACCGTGTGGTCTCCGACACAATCGGTGTATCCAACGCAGCATGGCGTGTCAGCGATTACCGGCTTAGCCCTCGACAGCGTGCGCATAATCTTTGTTCGCGGATCGGGCTGCTATGGATTAAATGCTGCGGATGCGGTCTCGTACGATGCGGCGCTGCTATCACAGGCCGCGCACCGACCGGTTCGCGTACAACTCACGCGACACGACGAGTTCATTTCCGAGAGCTATGGCAACGCGAGCGTGATCGAGCAGCAGGCCGGACTCGATGCCAGCGGCGCGATCAACGTGTGGGACTGTGAGACGTGGTCGGCATCGTTCGGCGGGAGACCGGGATATGGCAAGCCTGGAAACGTACTCACCGGCATGCTGGCCGGCTTTGATCCTGAGACGATTACTCGTCAGGCAGCCGTCGAGCCTACCGGGGAGCCGCAAAACGGCAACAATGCGGTCCCCTCGTATGTGGTCGGATGCGTCAGTGGCAAGTGCGGCGGAGCCGGTTCGATCCGCAGTGAACGTGTTCTGACGCATGCGGTGAAATCGCCTTTCTTTACCGGACCGCTGCGATCGCCATTGCGCTTGCAAAACACATTCGCACACGAATGCTTTATGGATGAAATCAGCGCATCCGTAAAGGCCGATCCGGTCGCGTATCGGTTACAACACCTGAAAGAGACGCGAATCATTGACGTCGTGAAAGCCGCAGCTAAGGCGGCGAATTGGGATGCCCGTCCTTCCCCCAAACCGGGTACGGCGCGCTCGGGCACCGTTACCGGACGCGGTATCGCTTGCGTCGCGTACGAAGGCGACAACGGTTACGCCGCGCTGATCGCGGAGGTAGAAGTGGATCAGGCAAGCGGGCAAGTGCAGCCCAAGCGGTTTCTCGTCGCACACGATTGCGGACCGATTTCCAACCCCGACGGCTTGCGTAATCAGTTGGAGGGAGGAACATTGCAAGGAATGAGCCGCGCGCTCGGGGAGGAAATCACCTGGGACGATCGCACGGTGACTTCGATCGACTGGCAGAGCTACACCACGCTGCCGCTTGGAATCCAGGTACCAGCCATCGATTGTGTTCTGATCGACCGTCCAGAAGCGAAGGCCACTGGCGCGGGAGAGACAGCGATCACACTGGTTGCCGCAGCGATCGGCAACGCGATTTTCGATGCGACCGGCGCCCGAATTCGGGAAGTGCCGTTCACGCAGGATCGGGTGAAGGTGGCGCTGAACTCGCGTGGATGAGAATCTTTGCTGCGTCTCTAAACAAATCGAACGTTGATTGGGACCGATGCCTTAGCTCTGGTAAGCGACAAGAAGGGATCGCTTCTTATATGTACTGTAGCCGCGCGCCGTCAGCCGAATCACGCCCCGCAGGCGTTCTTCAACATAGCCTTCATTCCTCAATCCGGCGACAATCTCCCGGACAAAGCAGGAATCTACGGTTTGCCTGGCGAGCGCTACAAATTGGCTCGGATCGTGTTCGTAACATTCGGCCAGAGCCAGCAGAAGTTCTTCGCAATTGACTGCAGTGTGATTCATGGATTCTGTCTCTATCTCCGAATTATGCGTATTGGACGCTCGGATGAGAATGGCTCTCGTGTGCCAGGTCGCTGGCACTTTGGTCACTGGTTGGGTAGAGGCGTAACCTTTTCGGCAAGTTGATTGCAAGTTTCCCTGTACGCCACCGACCTAGCTAGACGCAGTTCCAAACTGTTGGCGGAATGGCGAGGTTACAACAACGACTCCAATAGTAGCGGGCGCAATTCAACCGGAATTCGCCAAGGTTTGCTCCGCCTGTCAGTACATGCTTATTCGCGAGTCGTCGGCTTCCCCGCCAACAGCAGGACACCCATTGAATTCCTTCCCGGACTCCCTGCTCTTCAGGAGGGCATCTGCATCTTTCTGCTTTAACAGTCGGACTCGCTGCATGCGGCCATCGCTTGCGCTCTCGCCTTGAGCTTCAACGCAAACGTAAATTCCAGACCCGTCTTGTTCTAAGAGCCTGATGGCAATTTGTGATCCCCCATGCGGTGTCTCGAGGAGTACTTCCTTCTCGTCTACCTTCCGTGTGACATACCCATAATCGCCGAGTGTCTTCTTTCCTTTTTCCCGCTTCGGCCGGATCCCAGAAGGAAGCGTTGTCACATCCAGTTTCTCGACCAACCACTCGGTCACCTTCTCGCTGGGGTATGCCACATCATTTCTTGCCAGAGCTAAGGGCAAACATGTCAGTACGATTACTCCACATAACATTTTCATGACTCTTCCTCCCAATTTCTGAACCAACCACCCCGATCGGAAAATGTATGCTGTTGCGCATCTTTGGCGAGCAGCACTGTCTTCAGCTCGAAGGGATTGACTGTGGTCCGCGATGGCGCTATTGCGATATCGGCGGCCTCTACCGAATGGAACTGACGACTGCAGGAAATATTCCAGGCTTTCATTCCCGGCCGAGACAATCTTTTTGTTGGTCTGATGATTTCGGTAACAGAACCAGCCTTCCGTTCAACGAGTGATGGCCGGGTATCTAGGCGCCCAGCCCGGTCTTTGGGCGACGCAAGGCACTCCCTCCGGACCGGTCGAGATTAATCCGGCATACGGGTTCTGGAGCTGGGTCGATCGGCTCAACACTTCCTGCACGACCGCCTCGTGCCCTTATTACCCGTCGTACAACGTAGCATTCAAACAATCCACGCGGAAGGAGTTTTGCCCCACTTCTACAACCCACAGGAGCCAATGCCAAATGCGGTTCGGCCGCACTGATCAAAACTTACATACCACGATCTGCTCGGCAGCCGGAGGACTTATGACTTGCTTTGACCGTTCAATTTAATGCCCATGCCCAACTTGCTCGCGATGAGCCAGGAAATTCTGCTGGCACTGGATTGCCACTTGCCGCATTTCCCCGAATTGCGAACGCTGACGAATGGGATCGAACAGCGGTCTTTCTCCAGGACAGGAAAAGTAGTTTCCTTGGATGGCCTTACGTAACTGCAGGAGCGCCGCGTCGGGCTGTTCGCACAGGCTCAGCCGCTGGTCACACCGGGAAAGCTGCGCTCCACCAGCCGAGTCACGTGTAGGTCCTGATCGAGAAAATCACGTTCTCAAATTGTGTTAGCCTAAACGGTTATTGCTCTGACCGCGCGGACAGCCGGAACTGCTGATCCCGTCAATCATCTGAGGCAAACGAAATTACAAAAAGATGCCCGCTCCCACGCCAACCGGAGCCACAACCGCCGCTGCTCAGACCACCGCTGACTCTACCGCGCATTCATTGCGGTACGCGTGGTACGTCGTCGGAGTCCTAACACTTCTGTACGCATTCTCGTTCATCGACCGCCAGATCTTCAGCCTGCTGGTCGGCCCGCTTCGTCGCGACTTACACATCGGCGACGCTAAGATGAGTTTGCTGATCGGATTCAGCTTCGCACTGTTTTATACATTCTTCGGAATCCCTCTCGGCAGGCTGGCCGACATTTACAGCCGCCGGCTGATCATCGCGACCGGCCTGGTACTGTGGAGCGGGTTCACAGCCAGTTGCGGGCTGGCGCAAACGTTCGAAACAATGCTTTTGCTGCGCATGGGCGTCGGCATTGGAGAAGCAGCGCTTTCCCCGGCTGCCTATTCGCTGATCACCGATTATTTTCCTCGCGAGCGCCTCGCTACGGCCCTTAGCGTCTACTCGATGGGCATCTACATCGGTTCCGGCCTGGCCTACCTGCTCGGTGGACTAGTCGTGGCGTATGCTTCGACCCAGGCCATGTGGATCATTCCGCTGCTGGGAGCCGTCCACCCCTGGCAGATCATCTTTCTTTCGATCGGCCTTCCGGGCATTGCTGCGGCGCCCCTGCTCTTTACGGTACGCGAACCCTCCGCACGCCCCGGAACCGCCCGACGGACAGCTGTTCCAACGCGGCAAGTCTTCTCCTATATCTTCAAAAACCGGCGGACATTCCTGCTCCACAACATCGGTTTCGGCCTACTTGCGCTCTCTTCATACGCCAGTGCCGCTTGGGTGCCGGAATTCTATCGACGCAATTTCCACTGGGCCATCGGAAGCACAGGCGTTGTATACGGCTCCTGCGTCGCGATCTTCGGTTGCGCTGGAATCATCAGCGCGGGCCGGATCGCTGACTACTTGCGCAAGCGCGGCCGGGACAACGCGACTCTGTTTGTGGGTGCACTGATCGGACTAGTCGGGATACCTGTTAACTGTCTTTTGTACCTGGCGCCGTCGGCGACTTGGGCAACCCTCTGGTTGGTTGCCGGCTGCGCGCTTGCGGCAGCTCCCTTCGGTATCGCTCCCGCCGCAATTCAGCAAATGATGCCCGCAACCATGCGTGGGCAGGCATCCGCTGTGTATTTGTTCTCCATCAATCTCATCGGGCTGGGAATCGGACCCACTGCCGTGGGAGCATTGACACAGTACGCGTTTGGACGGGATGATGCCGTGCGCTACTCGCTGGTCATCGTGACATCGGTGGCATGCGGACTCGCTGCGGTGTTTCTCTATGCAGCCTTAAAGCCGTTCCTCGCCAGTCTCGAAAGGGTGCGCGTTTGGAACGCTGTCCACTCCGCTTGAGCTGATCGGCGGAAGTTTCATGCTAGAAAGGTTCTTCTTCGGGTTTCTCCACACTCCGGTTGGCGACCTACGAACCGCGAAATTTCATCGCCTGGCCTCGAAAGTCGGGAACGGCCAAATTCAGGCGAGGACGGGATGCCAAGACGAGAGCACTAGTCGCCAAGTAAGGTGACACGTTTTCTGGTGGGGGGCGCGGTTCGGGGATGGCTGGCATGACAACTACCCGGTGCCAAGCGGCGCTGGGGGAGAGAAGTATGTCAGAAACAAGTACGTTAATTGGCTACAGCGGCCGAACCATTTGGCGGGGAAGAACTAGCATTGGTGCCAACACCGGAGGCAACGGAAACGCACCGCCCGGTCCCACACCACGAAATTGTGCAAGCTCTCGTCGAGACCCTCGGGTTTCGCCACATCGGAGTCGTGCACGATGAGTAGTCTCGCCGGATGGCATGAAAGCCTTTGGGGTTCTCGACTTCGCAACCGAGATGGAAGGATGCCGTTTCTCGATCGGGTTGCGCAACTCCCATGGCAAGAGCATGCGCCTGGAGATGACGTGTGGCTATCGCGTGTTCATGTGCTCGAACCTGCGCGCCATCGCCTTCTAGTACCCAAACCATTGGTTGAGCTCCTGTACCTTTTCGGGCGTGTAGGGCGGGAAAAGGTGCTCGATGGCTACGTCGGGCGGAGAAACCAGGATCGATTTCGCATGAGTGAGAGCGTCAAAGCCGTCCTTCCCGTAGTAGTGACCGATGCCGGAGTATCCAACGCCTCCGAAAGGCATGGACTCCACAAATAGATGAACATTCACCTGATTGATCGCTCCGCCGCCAAAGGACAAGCTCGCGAGAAAATGATCGATAGCCTTCTGGTCACGGCTGAAGAGGAAGCCGGAAAGAGGTTTTGGGCGCTTCTTCACCTCAAGAATGGCCGCATCGATGTCCTTGTACGTGAGGATCGGCAGAAGCGGCCCAAAGATCTCGTCCTCCATGATTGGATCGTCCCACGTCACGGGATAGAGGATTGTCGGATCGATGTAGCGCGCTTTCGGGTCAGACGCACCACCGGCGATGATCTTCTTTTGATCAATGAGCCCCGCCAGGCGCTCAACAGCTTTTGGGCTGATGATGCGCGAGTAGTCGGAATTGTTCTTCGGATGGGTCCCGTAGAGCTCGATCACTGCCTTCTTGCACTCCGCAACGAACTCCCCGACAACGGATTCGTGCACATAGGCGTAACCGGGTGAGGTACACCATTGGCCACCCCATGCCATCGCGCCCCAGACAATTTTCTTGGCAGCATCAGAAAGATTAGCGGTCGCATCAACAAAGGCTGGGTTTTGCCCCCCGAGTTCTAATAAAACCGGGGTCAGATTCTCTGCAGCAGCGCGCATGATCACCTTGCCAACCTTTACGCTCCCAGTGAAAAAGATGAAATCAAATGGCAGTTTAAGCAGTTCCGTTACTTCTTCACGTGACCCGGAAACAGCAGTCACGGAGTCGGGCTCAAAGTACTTCGGAATGAGCTTTTGAAGCAGCGTGGATGTAGCCGGGATCGACTCTGCAAGTTTCAGGATGCAAGGGTTTCCTGCCGACAGAGCCGTGATAGCCGGGTCAAGCAAGAGAATGAGGGGACCGTTGAACGGACCAATGATCAGCGTCACACCGTATGGCTCCCGGATAACTTGGGCCGTGTGTCCCGAGGCCGCGAGGGCCTTTGGAACCATCGCGCAGATCGGCTTCATCCACTCCTTTAATTGCATCTTCGTGAATTCAATGGTCGCCAGAGGAGCTGCGACTTCAAAGACCTTCTCTTCTAACGCGGTCTTGAAATCTTTGCTGACCGCCTCCTGAAAAGCCGCATTGTTCTCGTTCAGCATCTTGGCCATGCGGTCGAGTTGCTCAATGCGCCATTCGTAAGATTTGGTGGCGTCGGTATTGAAGTAGTCTTTTTGTTTGTCAAAGATTGTTTGAAATTGGTTCACTGTTTTCCCTCCGGGTGCTTACCTGGACCTAATTCTTGCCGTTGACCAACACCATGCGAAAACGCGCCTTTCCATCCATCATGCGAGCGTAAGCCTCGGGTGCCTTCTCAAGCGGAAGCGTTTCGATCATGGGCCGCACATCCTGCAGGACGCTGAACGCCAGCGTGTCCTGGGTGTCGATGGCGCTGCCCGTCAAGCTGCCATAAATCGAGCGCCCGCCGAACACCAGGGACGGGGAGGAGACCTCGATGGCGTCGGGCGCGACTCCAACCACGATCAACTTGCCGCGAACTGCGAGGCCCGGGACCAGTGCGGCAATCGCTTTGCCGCTTGGAGCGGTCGCTAGGATCGCTTTTGCGCCGCCCATCCTCTGTAACGCAGCAGCGACATCTTCTGCTGCAGTATCCACATAGGAATGTGCGCCCAAATCCTTGGCGAGCTTCGCTTTTTCCGGTCCGTTATTGATGGCCACGGTGCGGAACCCCATGCGCCGGGCAAACTGAACTCCCAAGTGTCCGAGCCCGCCGATCCCCTGAATCGCAACCAGATCGCCTGCCCGCAGGCCGGCGTTACGCAATGCATTGTAGGTCGTTACGCCAGCGCACAGCAGAGGGGCGGCTTGCGCGGACGCGAGCTCATCAGGAATGGAAGCGAGCGCTCGTGCTTCGGCAATCATCACCTCGGCATAACCGCCGTCGGTTGTGATTCCTGATATGACGGGGTTCAAGCAGTTCGCAAAATCTCCGCGTAGGCACGGCTCACATTCGCCGTCTTGCCCGCCCAAAAAGCCGACACCTACCCGCTGCCCGATCTTCCATTTGGAAACATTCGGACCGATCTCCTCGATTCGGCCCACGACCTCATGCCCGGGCACTCGCGGCAATTTCAGGCCTGGATAATCTCCCTGTACCGTCGCTAAATCGGAATGACAAACGCCACATGCTTCGACGCGTAGGCGGACTTGACCAGCTGCCGGCTTCGAAATCGGCCGTTCGACAACACGGAGTACGCCCGGTGTTGAGACTTCCACTGCTTTGTATGTGCCGTTCATTTCTATTTCCCTCTCATTCGTATTTCACTCTGGCTGAACGACAAGCGCGCGCTGTCGCGTTGATTCTACCCTCAATCTTTTTTCTCTTTCCTGGGCGTCAGGCTTACCCTTAAGCTGCCAAATTGCACTGGTGATCGAAACGCTCGCCTTCAGTCTCTTCAATTGATTCCACCGCTCCAGCCCACCGTGGGCATTGACGGCAACTTGCAGCAAAGCGTTCATCTACCTTCTCCGGAATTAGAGCGTTGGGAGGGAGTCCGGTCCGAAAATGCGTTACAACATCTTGAGGCTGACGGCCACTGGCAACCTCTCTTGATATGACTGCGGAAGCTCCGTCGAGTAGCAACTCTATGAAGAGCTTGACGCAGGGGCTGAGTTGCGTGCCATCTGTTGTCGTGCTCATCTAGGTTGCTCACTAAATTCTGTTGATCGAAGTTGTGCGGAGCCGCTGGTGACGCAATTCACTCGTTCATTATAGAAATTCGTCACCGACCATTGGTTCGCCGCTCTTGGACACAGGCGCAAACCGGCGCCCCTGGACGCTTGGGTCTACGCGACCCGAGCCTTCCCGTAATATGCAGGCGCAAAGACGTCCTGCACAAATTTTTCAAACGAAGTCGGTGTAGTGTTCTCCCGCGAACGCTGCTCCTGCGCAGCGAGAACTCCGGTGTTGATGGCCTTGAACATCTCGATGTACACTGCGGCTTTCTTCGGCGGCATGCCCATTTGCTCTAACACCTGCTGCACCTGGGCGTAAGGAAACTGCACGTAACGCAGATCTGGTTTGCCAATGCCGCGCGCAATGATCGCGGTGGCTTCCGCCATCGACAGGTCGCGCTCGCCAAGCAGCTCGCGGGTTTGTTTGCCGGAAAAATCCAGGTCCAGGAGGCGCTGCGCCGCGTAGTCGCCAACATCGGGCGTCGCGGTCATGGGCATCTTCAGGTCGGGTAGCAGTGCATGTGCGAAGATTCCCGCCTCCTGAATCATGCTGATCGCCGTCAGATTGTTCTCCATGAAATATGCGGCGCGCAGGTGCAGAACGCTCAAACCGCCGATGGCGTTGAGTTTTTGCTCCGAAGAATGCAGCCCCGTGACTGGCCCGGTGCCTTCCGGGACATGAGCACCGTAGCTGCTCAAATGCACCGCGTAACGCAGGCCGGACGCCGTTACGGCCTGCGCGATCGCATCGCTCTCTCGCTCTTGGTCTTCCCGGGAGGTAATCGGCGGCAACAGCAAGTATGCTGCACGCGCGCCGCTGAAGGCTTTGGTGAGCACAGCCGCGTCGCTCACGTCGCCCGTGAACGCTTCCGCGCCGTGGCGCACAAAGCGCTGGAGTCGCTTCGCATCGCGCCCCACGACGCGCACCCTCTTACCCTTCGATAGCAAGGAATCGGCGATGATCGAGCCGGTGTTCCCGCTCGCCCCCAAAATCACATACATGGCGTTCAAAGCAACGGGTGAAATCACAGCTAGTGCCTCCTTGATCTTTTAAAAAGGGTGTCGAACGCCCTCAGGAAGATCGCGTTGTTTTCGGCTGTCACCTGGGGAATGTGTCGCCAAACATGGGAAGGCCGCTGACAGATTCGGCCTTGGTCGCCTCGTCCTGCAGAACGTCCCAATGCTCTTTAAGAACACCGTCTTCGAACCGGATAACGTCGGCTGCGATCCAGGCCGCGGGCCTTCCCATCCCCGTGAAGCGGCCGTGCGCTATGACGTAATCACCTTCGGCAACGATGAGCTGGGTCTCATAGCGCATCGTTTCCGGCACTGAGCGGACGAGATTGAACAGTCCTTCGCGACCTGGTGGTATGTGTGCGCTGTGCTGAATGTAGTTCGGTGACCAGAAGCGTTCCGCCGCCGCGTAGTCACGCTTGTTGAACAGTGTGTCGAAGGCTTCTAGAACGAGCGCTTTATTTTTGGATTCGATCGTCTCACTTGCCATTTTTGTTTTTGCCATCTGCCGACCCTCCTCATTCATCCGAGCGATTGCAGCTGAAGCCAGCAAGGCGTCAGGTCCTTAAAGCTTCGACCCGCCATCGACGGAAATGCTGGCTCCCGTGATCCAGCGGGCATCGTCCGAAGCCAAGAACGCGACTACATCTGCCACGTCCTCCGGCTTGCCGATTCGTTTTAGCGCTTGCATCCCTAGCGCGGCGTCCCGGCCTGCCTCAGTCTTTGTGAAGTTCGACATGTCAGTGTCGATCACCCCGGGCGCGACTGCATTTACCCGAATACCTTGCGGCCCAAGAATGGCAGCCCAGTTCTTGACCAGAGTTTCCAAGGCCCCCTTGGTCGAGGCGTACGCAAGGAGCGAAGGGTTATCCACGCCGGGCTTGCCAACTACGGCGTGGGAACCGATCGAAGAGATCACGATGATGTTCGAGCCGTCACCTAGAATGGGCAGCAGTTGCTGCACCAGAAAGAACGGACTTCGGACGTTTGTCGCAAAGAGGTTGTCAAAATCCTCTACCGTATAATCCGCGAGGCGTGCCGCCTTGCTGATTCCGGCGTTGAGCACAAGCACATCCAATCGCTCACCGACGATCGTACGAACTTCCTTCGCCAGCAGTGTTGCCCCTTCCGGAGTTCCCAAATCGGCCCTAATTGAGTTCGCGCGTCCGCCTTTTGAAAGGATGCCTGCCACGAGAGATTCCGCATCCTGCTTGGAACGGCCGTAGTGCACAAGGACATGCGCACCGGAGTTAGCGAGCACGAATGCAGTGGCCCGCCCAATTCCTCGTGATGCGCCTGTCACCAGGGCGGTTTTGCCTTGAAGTTCAGTCATTCCATATACCCTGACAATCCAAAAACGAACACCTTTGCTATCGTCGTCCCAGACTGTTTCACGACCCGCAGTTCAGAAAACGACTTGTCTTGAGCCGCGAGGTGCCGTAGTCAAGGAAGATTTAGCCAGCGATCATGCCTCCATCGACTGGGATGGAAGAACCTGTCATGTACGACGCATTTTCCGAAGCAACAAAGGCGATCACGTGAGCGATCTCCTCCGACGTTGCCATACGCTTGAACGGTACCGTCGAGACGAGCGCCGCTTTATTTTCATCTGTGCTGGTGAAGCGCGTGAGCATACCGGTGTCCGTTGTGCCCGGAGCGACTACGTTTACCCGAACTCCAGTCCCGGCGACTTCCAGTGCAGCGGATTTTGTCAGGCCCTCTATCGCATGTTTGCTGGCAACATAAACGGAAGCTCCGGCAGCCCCGACGCTTCCATAGGCCGACGAGACATTGACGATGCTCCCGCTCCCCTGTGCCAGCATCACCCTCAATTCGTGCTTCATGCTCAGTAGTGTTCCTAGGACGTTTGTGTCGAAGGTTGCGGCGTAGGTTTCTGCAGTCTGCTCCGTCACCGGGCCGGGTGTGCCTTCGGTTCCAGCATTGTTGACCGCAATATCCAGACGTCCGAAACGCTTGACCGTTTGATCCACGAGGTTGCGCACCTCCTCATCCTTGCGGACATCAGTACGGACAAAAATGGCCTCTGCTCCGAGGCCTTGTAGCTCGGCAACCAACGCTTGTCCTTCTTTGTCTCGACGGCCAGATACAACAATTCGAGCCCCTTCTTGCGTGAAGATGATTGCGGCGGCGCGACCGATTCCCGTCAGCGCTCCTGTAATCAAAACTACTTGGTCTGACATAAACGCTCCTTTTAGTTGAGGTGGCTAATCGCGTTCTTTGCCGATCCAGTCGCGTATGTAGGGGGAGCAGTTGAGGAGCTTGACCCCTTGTGCTTCACACGTCCCGAGGAACCGAACAGCCTCAACATCGACCAAGTTCAATTCCTCCAAGTCCAGCACAATCTTGGAGCTCTCGCGAATCTGCTTCTCCAACTCGGGCAAGTGCTCCGCGCGCATCCGACCTATCAGTCGAAGAGTCGTGCTGTACTCGTCAGAGTACTTCTCAATTTTCAAGGTCATGCTTGACTGTCGAACGATTCACGCCTAACAGATGGCAATCCCGGCGCCACTCGTAATCAATTGGGGCGGTGGGGTTTAGCTTTTGAACTAAGGCTGTGACTTCAGCTTTCGCCGAAAATTCAGCATGACGCCATCCGGCTGAGCTTGGCCTTGGATCTTGATTTAGAATTATTGATATTGGTTCTGACACTCCGGCGGACTGAGTGAACATGAGTGAGTTGGCCCAAGATTATTCGGAAAGCCACGAACTAAGCGATGCCCTCGAAAAGTTCCGCCGGGAGGCTGCCCGGCTCCAGACCCTCATCGACACGGTTCCGTCTTTCTTGTGGGCGAGCTTCCCTGATGGATCCAAAGAATTTCTAAACCGACGTTGGTACGAGTACACCGGCCTGACCCTGGAGCAGGGGAAAGGTTGGGGTTGGAAGGTGGTCGTTCACCCCGATGACTTGGATCGACTCATTCGTGAATGGCTTGCCTTGCTGAATGACCCCAAACCAGGCGAACTGGAAACCCGCATCCGCCGATATGACGGAGAATACCGATGGTTCCTTATACGTGTCCTTCCAGAATTCGACGCTGAAGGCAACGTCGTCAGGTGGTTAGGAAGCGATACCGACATCGAAGATCGAAAAAGAGCGGAGACGAAACTCCTTGAAGACGAGCGTGAGGTTCGCCGGATTACCGATGCTATACCGCAAACCATTGTCGTCCTGGATCCTAGCGGCGATCCGCTCTACGCGAATCAGGCAGTGCTGGAATATACCGGCCTGAGCATGCAAGAAGTGCTCAGTTCTGAGTTTCGTGCCCGAATGTTTCATCCGGAAGACGTAGAGAAGGTGCGGGAGGAGCGCCAGGCGGCCTATGCCCGCGGCCTGCCGTTTGAAATCGAACAACGAACGCGTCGGAAGGACGGCCAGTATCGCTGGTTCCTTATTCGTCTCAACCCGTTCCGCGACGAACAGGGACGCCTGGTGCGCTGGTATGCGACCGGAACCGACATAGACGATCGCAAGCGTGCCGAAGATAGGACACGAAACGAAAACGTTGCGTTGCGAGAAGACATCGTTCACTCATCCATGTTCGAAGAAATCGTCGGTTCCTCCGAGTCATTACGTCGTGTGCTGGTTCAAGTTTCCAAGGTAGCTCCGACGGATTCCACAGTCTTGGTCTTAGGTGAGACCGGAACAGGAAAGGAACTGATTGCTCGCGCAATTCATAACCGGTCCAAGCGTTCAAACCGTGCTTTCATTCGAGTGAATTGCGCGGCGATTCCCCAGTCGCTCATTGCTTCCGAACTGTTCGGCCACGAAAAAGGTTCCTTTACAGGAGCCACTCAGCGCCGGCTGGGGCGTTTCGAATCGGCCGACGGTGGAACGATATTTCTCGATGAAGTAAGCGACCTCCCGCCAGAGACGCAGGTCGCATTGCTGCGAGTTCTTCAGGAACGGGAATTCGAACGAGTGGGCGGCAGTCAAACGGTTTCCGTTGACGTACGGGTGATAGCCGCTACGAATCGAGACCTGACTACAGCGGTGGCTGACGGCAAGTTCCGTCAGGACTTGTTTTACCGCCTCAACGTTGTTCCGATTCGATTACCAGCATTGCGGGAGCGCATTAGCGATATTTCGTTGTTGGTCGGATACCTAATCGACCGCTACGCCCACAAAGCGGGCAAGAGGATTCGAAACATAGACAAGAAGACGATGGAACTCTTCCACGCCTATGATTGGCCGGGCAACATCCGCGAATTGCAAAATGTAGTTGAACGGGCGGTGATCTTGTCTGAAGGAGAGACTTTCCATGTTGATGAAGCGTGGCTTACTCGTCTGACTCCCAAGTCCGCCGCGCCGCGCATTCCTCTGGTTGCTAACCTCGTCGAGCACGAAAGAGAGATCCTCGAAGCCGCTCTCCGGGAATCCGAAGGCGTGGTTGGGGGTCCAACCGGCGCTGCCGTTAAGCTGGGCATTCCCCGACAGACACTCGAATCCAAAATAAGGAAGCTGGGCATAAACCGGCACCGCTTCAAGGCTTCTTAGTCTTCCCAGCAACAAACATCAGGACCGTTCGGCAACAAGAAATTGAGCAAGGGCACGCGGGTGTGCCCCGTTGGATGGAGTGGCGATCCCTTCGGTGCAGGCATCCAGGCATTCATCTGGGGCCCGAAGATCAAAATGCAATCGTTGCAGAGGTACCTGCAAAAGCGGGGCGTGCTCATTCCCTCCGGCATCTTTCTATCCAGCGCGCTCGCTGCAGATGAGCCCCGCTCTAAAGGAGCAGACTTGATTCGGTTCGAACGGGAAACATGCGGAAACCTTGGCGCTGCCCTTCGTCGCGAGTGGCTGAAAACGAATGGGCTTGGTGGCTTTGGTTCGTCGACCATCATCAATTTAAACACCCGGCGTTATCACGGCTTGCTAGTGGCCGCCACAAAACCACCCTTAGGCCGGGTAGTACTGCTTTCCAAGTTGGAAGAAACCCTGTTTATGCATGGTCAGTCATTCGGACTCTCCGCCAATCGCTACCCGGGTGTCGTTCACCCACAGGGCTTTCGCTATCTCAAGCAGTTTTCCCTCGACCCATTTCCGGTGTTCACCTATGAAGTCGAAGGCATCGAGATTGAGAAAAGTGTTTTTATGATCCACGAAGAGAACAGCACCGTCGTTCACTACGAATTACGCAGTAGCAACCATTCGGGATCATTCAAGGATCTCCGGCTTGACATCCGGCCGTTGATCGCATTTCGCGACTACCACAGCATCACGCACGAGAATTCGGCAATCAATCCCGCACTCGAAGAGCACCCCGGGTTGGCGGCTATCGCCCCGTACCAGGATCTTCCGGCGTTGTACACAGCTCACAATGCTGCCGAGCTGCTAATAACAGGAGAGTGGTACCGTAACTTTGAGTACGACGCGGAGCGCGAACGCGGACTGGATTTCTCCGAGGACCTGTTTAACCCTTTTGCCCTTCGCTTCGACCTCCGCGTCGGCCGTCCAGCCACAATTATTGCATCTACGGAACAACGCGATGTGACCCAAGCGGCCGACTATCGGCGGGCAAGGATCACGCGTCATCGGAGAGCAGTGCTGTCAGCCCCAGTCAGAGACTGGTTTGGCGAGAGTCTTGCCGCGGCTTCCGAAGACTACATCGTCTCCCGTGGGGACCAGAAGACAGTTATTGCCGGCTATCACTGGTTCGGCGACTGGGGTCGTGACACGATGATCGCTCTGCCCGGACTCACCCTGCCGACCGGCAAGTATGACTTGGCACGTAGCATCTTGCGGACTTTTGCAAAGCACGTGGATCAGGGAATGCTGCCGAACCGGTTTCCAGACTCTGGTGAACCAGCCGAATACAACACTGTCGACGCCACCCTGTGGTTTTTCGAAGCAGCCCGCGCCTTCCTTTCCTACACGCATGATCTGGACTTTGTCAGCAAGGAACTCTACCCGGTGTTTGCGGACATCATCGCCTGGCACGTTCGCGGCACACGTTACGGAATCAAGGTAGAGCCCAGTGGCTTGCTTACCTCAGGCGAACCTGGCGTCCAGCTCACCTGGATGGATGCGAAGGCTGGCGATTGCGTGGTTACGCCGCGTGGCGGCAAACCGGTGGAAATTCAGGCGCTGTGGTACAACGCCCTTCGTATCATGGAAGACCTGGCTGGCATGGTTGGAGACGAAGCCGGCGAAAAACGGTATCACAACATGGCGGCGGTTGCGAGCGTGAGTTTCAATCGCTTGTTTTGGAACGAGAATACCGGCTGCTTATACGATGTCGTGAACGGGGGAGCACCAGTTGACTCAATTCGCCCCAACCAGGTTTTTGCTGTCAGCCTGCCTCACAGCATGTTGTCGATAGAACGGGCTAAGCGGGTAGTCGAGACCGTTCAAGAACAGCTACTAACCCCATACGGACTACGTAGTTTGGCATCGACTGATCCGCAGTATCGAGGACACTACACCGGAGGGCCTGCCGAGCGCGATGGCGCTTATCATCAAGGTACAGTCTGGCCGTGGCTGCTTGGGTCATTCATCACCGCATATATAAAGGTCAACGGAGGGAGCGAGGTCTCCCGGGCGAAAGCTGAAGGCTGGGTGTCGGCTTTACAGTCTCACCTCACCGACGCAGGACTTGGGCACATTTCCGAGATCTTTGACGGTGACCCGCCGCATCGTCCCCGTGGCTGTATCGCGCAGGCATGGAGCGTGGCAGAAATTTTGCGGGCATACGTGGAAGACGTGAAGGGCATTCATCCGGCAGCACAACCCGAGAGCCAGCCACGTCAGACAGGATTGAAGTGAAGTCCCGCAAGTCCAGCTAGCGTGGATGAGTGAGACTGCGGTATTCCGAATGATGAGCTGACGAGAATTCGTAAACTGTTGATCAGCTATCCTGCCGCTTCCGAGGGTGGGACTCTGCGAGTTGGTCGCCGGGCGCTGTCGATGAACTGCACTTTTGCAATGCGTCTTTTCGTAGTTTTTCTTGGTCTGCCAAATCAGCCGCGACGCCACTTCCGCTGCGTAATCCTAGGATGCGAGTTACGGCACGGTCGACCACGCGAGCGAGCGCGATACCATAGGCCGAAGTGCGGTCTTCCCTTAGACGCCGCTTCGCCTTCTCAGCGGAAAACCACGTAGGATTTCGGTTGGCCTCTGGTGGAGGGTCGAGCCGAGAAACCTCACAAAGATGCGCGCTCACGGCGAGCTGTCTTTCGCCTGATCTTGGTGCTGAATTTCGTAGCTCGCCAGCTTTACGAAGAAAGTAACGAGTGAACGAAGCCTCTTCCATGCGTCCGTGAACTCCGGCTTCCTCGAACGCTTCGAGAGCGGCGGCTTGGGCGTGCGTGAGTCCCGGTTCGGCGCTACCCTTGGGAAAAGTCCAGCGTCCCCCACCAGTTTGGACCAGTAGGAATTGAATGCCACCGCCGCGTATCCGGTAGCAAACTGCGGCGACCTGTTCGCACCCCCGCAATCTGCGAAGGTGTGCCAGCCGAAAAAACTTCGCAGATTGCTGATTGGTCCGGGCCTCTGTCCAGCCGGGGGTCGAATGCAAGTCTCCAGTACGCCTGACCCCAACACTCATAGCCGCCAGAGTGCACGATGACTTGCAGTTCTGGCTAGATCACAGCTTGGTTCCTGCTGGCCGATATCCGCTTAGACGCAAGTGGCTGATGGGAAGCCGTACCAGGTTGCGAGGTTTCCTCGACCCACCTTCAAGTAGAATCGAACATAACCCTAGCAGCTGGCCACTTCTTTGTCTGGACGAGGACTGATGTGAAACGCGCAGCCACGAAAGAGTTGGAGTCCACAAGAGAGCTAACCGACCTGATCCGGCAGGCTTGCCTGGTGGCTAAAGACTCTGCCTTCAATGTCCGGGAGTTTGTCGGTGAGTCGTCGAAAATGGCTTTCCTTGCGGTCAAGGACTGCGAGAAGGAACTGGATCGGATTGAACGCAAGATCGACGAGAAAATTACTCGGGCCATCACAGAAGTGACAGAGGCTGAAGCACGAGAATTGCTGGCCTGCTTGAAGTTCATCATTGATCTGGAACGCATTGGAGATCTGCTCTGGTCGATCGCAAAGCGATTACAAGGCATCACGACACACCTGTCGCGCGAAGACAGCCGGGATATGCGAGAAATGGCCGAAATCGTGGAGCAGATGATGGAACGAATTCATCAGGCGTTTGTCGATCGTGACATCGAGGCGGCAAACTGGGTATTGCAGACTGATTCACGCATCGACCAGACTTGCCGAGCTGTATTCCACCGTCACCTGGAGAGCACGGATCGGCGGCGCCGTGAGTACAACACCAACCTTTTGTTTATCGCGCAGGCTTTTGAACGAGCCGGTGATCACGCCAAGAATCTGGCGGAAGAGGTGTTTCACTTGGTGGAAGGCCGCAGCGTCCGGCATGAGATCAAGCGTCGGCTGCCCGGCGAGTGAAGTACCTTACCGCGGGATGTCAAACCGGTAGCCGATTCCCCGCACCGTTTTGAGGTAGGAGGGATTGTCCGGGTCGGGCTCGATCTTCTCCCGGAGGCGGCGCACGTACACGTCCACGGAACGCTGGGTTACGAAAGAGCCCGCGGTCCAGACTGCGTCCAGAAGTTGGTCGCGTGTGAACACTCGAGAGGCATGACGCGCCAGATAGTCGAGCAGGCAAAATTCGCGCATGGTCGTTGGCACGAGTTTACCGCCCACTCTCACGGTCATAGATGGTGCGTCAATTTCAATATGGCCAAACTTCGTACTTCCCGCTTCTGCTCCAATTTCCTGTGAGCTTCGGAGGACGGCGCGAATTCGAGCCAGCAGTTCCCGGGGGCTGAACGGTTTGGTGATGTAGTCGTCTCCGCCATATTCCAATCCCTTGACCCGGTCCATTTCGCTGGTTTTCGCGGTCAGGAAAATGATATAAGCTCCAGCCAGTGATTTGGTCTGGCGGATATGACGGCAGAGTTCAAAGCCATCGCTTCCCGGAATCATGATGTCCAGCAAGAACAGCGAAGGGGAAGCCTTTTTGGCCTCTTCGAGCACCGACGCAGAGGAGGCAAACCTGCGAGTCGCATAGCCAGACGCGTTTAGGTGATGACAGACTAGACGCGCGATATCCGCATCGTCTTCAACCACGAAGATAAGAGGTTTTTCCGTCCACTGCTCTCCGGAAATCTGATAAGAGCTCAATCCCATCTGGGCGACCGGAAACATAAAAAAGGGACATACAGCTACTCTTCCATTCTGAGGTTGACATGTTGCAGGATTATTGCTGGTTAATTAAAGGAGTGTGAATTCCGTGCGGCGAACCCAGCCGCTGGCGTCAACTGTGGCGTGCAACGTCAAATGAACAACGGCGCGAACGCCAAAGGCGAGTTCGTTGACTGTACACGATCGTCCCGACGTGCCTGTCAAAATTCGGATCGGCTGATTGGGTTTGTGCATCTCTTGATCCAGCTTCCGCCTCTATCAGCTGTTGTTGGGGAGACCTTTAGAGCCCCTGGGCGGGGTTGTAAAAAGATTGTCAACAATTACCCGCAGGTCACGAGGAGTTGAACGGCGGTAGTAAGCTTGAATCTCGCCGAATGGCGTAACAATATACGGAGCGCAAATGATCAGAGTGGAAGCAGGCAGAGGTCCAACCTCGCAGCGCGCCCAAATGATTCCGCGCGCAGATTTTCCCTACAATATCGCGGGGGCCATCCCGATGGAACGAATCTTGGTGGTGGAAGATGATCGTGCGGTGCAGAAGGCGCTGCGGCGCCTCTTTGAAGCCGAGGGTTTCGCCGTCGAAATCAGCGGTGACGGGAAGTCAGCCTTGGAGGCTTTTCGCGCGGCGCCTCCTGCGGCCATCGTACTCGACTTGCGTTTGCCGGCTATGTCAGGCCGGGACGTCTGCCGGGAAATCAAGCAGCAGGTCCCGTCTCTTCCTATTATTGTCTTGAGCGCCGCCAGTGACGTTTCTGACAAAGTGCTGCTACTTGAACTTGGTGCCGATGACTATGTGACTAAGCCTTTCAGCCCCCGGGAATTGCTAGCCCGTGTGCGAGCAGCCTTGCGTCGCACCGTTCGGACGGGGACCGGCGAACTGTTCACTTTCGGTGGAATTTCAGTAGATTTTACCAAGATGGAAGTGGTCCGCGAAGGCCAGCCGGTCGGACTCACCGCTCAGGAGTTCAAGACCTTGAAGTTCTTTGTGCAGAACGCCGAACGGGTCATTTCCCGCGACGAATTGCTGAACGAGGTGTGGGGCTATCAGAACTATCCCTCCACCCGGACCGTGGACAATCACATCCTGAAACTGCGGCAGAAGCTGGAGAAAGATCCGGCGAATCCCGTGCACTTCAGGACGGCTCATGGTATGGGTTATAAGTTTGTACCGTGATCTTGGCCGCGTGCGAGCTGACGCTGCGGCCAAGGTTTGCGCTGAGGAGCTAGAGCATGGTGAAACTTCGGATGCGGACCAAGTTTCTGCTCTCCATGCTGCTGATTTCCGCGGGTCTCACTTCAACCAGTCTTCTGCTGGTGCGCCGTAGCGTGCAAACGCAAGTAACGAAAGAAATCTTCTCGGACTTGCGTAACTCCGTCAGCACTTTCCAGAACTTCCAGCGAGAACGCGAACTGACCTTGACGCATTCCGCGGAGCTGCTTGCGGATCTTCCAAACTTGCGCGCTCTCATGACTACCCAGCATGCGGCTACCATTCAGGACGCCTCCAATAGTCTTTGGCGGCTGGCGGGCAGCGATCTGTTCGTGCTAGCGGATCGGTCGGGCAGGGTAGTCGCGCTCCATACCGTTTCTCCTGGTCTGACCCGCGAAATGGCACAGCAGTCGCTCGCCAGCGCATTGAATCAACAAGGCCCAGAACACTGGTGGTTTGGAGGCCGACACCTCTACGAAGTCTTTCTTAAACCAATTTACTTTGGTCCGGCGGCGGAAAACCGTCTGCTGGGATTCCTGGTCATCGGTTATGAAATCGACGATCGGGTGGCGTCGCAAGTGAGCCGCATTGCGGCCAGCCAGGTGGTTTTTTATTACGGTGACGCGATAGTAAGGAGCACGCTTACGCCGGCACAAGAAGCTGAATTGGCGCGACAGCGGGCGGTCCCGTCGGCTCCAGCGGTGTCCGGGCCCGAGGCTTTGCAACTGGGCGATGAGCGCTTTCTCGGGACGTCCGTGGAATTGGCTGGCAGGGGGACGCCTTCGGTTCGCTTAAACGTTCTCAAGTCTTACGATCAAGCGACGGCATTTCTCGACAGCTTGAACCGCCTCCTCCTGGCACTCGGCGTGGTGGCCGTGGTGGGAGGCAGCGCTCTGGTGTTCCTTATATCGCACACTTTCACCAGACCCTTGGGAAATCTTGTCTCTGGAGTACGGGCGCTGGAGAAGGGCGACTTTACCTATGCGCTCGATGCTCACGGCGGTGATGAAGTCGCTGAGGTGACCGGAGCCTTTAACCGGATGCGTGACAGCCTGCTGAAAACTCAGCAGGAACTGCTTGAAGCGGAACGGTTGGCCACGATCGGACGCATGGCAAGTTCCATCTCTCATGATTTACGGCACTCGTTGGCGGCCATCGTGGCCAATGCCGAGTTCCTATGCGAAAGCCGGTTGTCCACCGATCAGAGGGAAGAACTCTATCAGGAAGTTCGTGTGGCGGTGAATCAGATGACCGACCTCATTGACTCGCTTCTGGAATTCTCGCGCACTCGGGAATCGTTACACCCGACTTATGGCAACGTCAAAGATTCAGTGGATCGGGAAGTGCAAGCTATTCGATCTCATCCAGAATTTCATCGAATCCCGATTTCTGTAAGCCAGCACGGGAACAGCACCGGCTGGTTCGACCCCCGAAAGCTGGAGCGCGCACTCTATAACCTGCTGTTGAACGCCTGTGAAGCGGTGGCGACCAATGGCGGCAGTATCGAGGTGGTGTTGCGCGAGGTTTCCGGTGGAGTCGAAATTCGGGTTTGCGACAATGGCCGGGGAATTCCGGAATCCGTCAGAGGCAGGCTCTTCGAGCCTTTTGTCAGCTATGGCAAGGAGAACGGCACCGGCTTAGGCTTAACGGTCGTGCAAAAGATCATCCAGGATCATGGAGGCGATGTGACCGTGGAGAAAACCTCGGAGGAAGGAACGACATTCCGTCTGCTGCTGCCCCTCGCCTCCTCGCCTGAGAGTGTGCCGGAAAGCCGCGCGGACGGGAGACCCGGAGCCCCGCCACTGGCCCGCACGAAGCGGGCTCAATCGGAGTAGGATTTCAAAATTGCGGCGGCGCGGCATGCCGCGTTCTCTGACAGGATCGACACTGCATCGTTTAGGAAACTTCCAAGAGTCTTTTGGGGGAGGCGTATTGTGAAGCACGGGATTGGCTTGCGTCATTTGTTTCGCGAATCCAGCGTCCTGGCATTACTGCTGCTGCTCGAAAGTGCTTCGGGTTGGGGACAAGAGCTGAGCACACCGGCCACGCCGCCGGCTGACTCACTGACGGCTGCGGTGCACGAACTGCAGGAGCAGGTGCGGGAATTGCGAGCGGCCGTGATAGAAGTGCGCTCTGAAGCTGCCCAGTACCGCGCCGAGACGGCGGAACTGCGACGCGAGCTACAGGCGACCAGAGGTGAACTGACGGCGTCGGTTGGGGGACAGACCAGTGCGCATTCTGCCGTGCCTGCCGCCACGGCCCACTCCGCCAACACTAATTCTAGCCTCCATCCGGCCCAAGCTGGTGCCCTGGAGGACCGCGTTGCTGCTTTAGAAGAATCGTCACAGCTGTTAAATGGAAAAGTAGACGACCAGAACCAAATCAAGATCGAGAGCGCTTCGAAGTATCGGGTCCGACTCTCGGGCATCGTGTTGCTGAACCTCTTTAATACACGCGGGACGACAGACAACCAGGATTTTCCCACTTGGGCGACCACCCAAGGTCCGGCTGACCCAAAAGGAGATTTCGGGGTGAGCCTGCGGCAGTCCGAACTTGGTTTGGAGGTGTTTGGGCCGCGCCTGGCCGGTGCGAAGACCACCGGTAATTTGCAGCTGGACTTTTCCGGGGGATTTCCCAATACGCTAAATGGGGTGAACTATGGCCTGGTACGGCTGCGGATCGCGAGCCTGCGGATGGATTGGCAGCATACCTCGATTGTCGCGGGCCAGGACAATGCGTTCGTCTCTCCACTTTCACCAACCTCGTTCGCTTCGCTCGCGGTGCCCGCTCTGGGTTACGCCGGGAATCTCTGGGGCTGGATTCCGCAGGTTCGAGTGGAACACCGATACGATCTTTCGGATGGACAGAGCATAACCTTGCAGGGTGGCATTTTCGATAATCTGACTGGCGAACTTCCCTACGACTCGTTCTTGCGCTTTCCATCCGCAGGCGAGAGATCCAGCCAGCCGTCCTACGGGGCTCGAGCCGCTTGGACAACCAACATCTTCGGCCGGCCGATGACCTTAGGGACCGCTGGCTACTATAGCCGCCAGGACTGGAGCTTCAATCATCACGTCGACGGCTGGGGCGGAATGGCGGACTGGGACATTCCAGTCTCTTCACGGATCAGTCTCTCGGGAGAGTTTTATCGGGGCCGGGCGCTAGGCGGACTAGGCGCGGGCTTCGGACGGAGCGTACTTTTCAGCGATGCTATGATCGGCCCCAATACCGGGGTGCGGGCTCTCAACTCCATCGGGGGATGGTCGCAGTTGAAATTCAAAGCTTCTTCCAGACTCGAATTTAATGGGGCATTTGGGCTGGACAATCCCTACGCGCAAGACCTCCGGGCTTTCTCCGCGCCACAGAGTTATTTTTTCCCCTCGCTGGCACAGAATCGAAGCGCCCTGGCGAACTTCATTTACCGGCCCCGCTCAAACTTGGTGTTTTCGGGGGAGTATCGGTACCTGAGGACGTTTTTGATTGATAGCAACAGCAATAACGCCGAGCAGGTAAACATGATAATGGGGATTCTGTTTTGAAGATGCTACCGTTCGCGACCCGTCGCCACTGCTCATATGTGCTGCTACTCTGCAGCTGTTTTGCGTGCGCGCAGCAGGTTACCCTGACGGCGCGTGTGACGCTGGTGAATGGGGATCGAGGGAGTCGGCCCCATGAGGCCGGCGACGTTGTCCTCTGGCTCACGCCGCTGACCGGAGGGGAATCGATTAGTTTGCCTGTCATCGCAGAATCGTCGCGTGCGCGTTTGGTCCAGCGCAACAAGAGTTTCGAGCCTCACGTACTCGTCGTTCCTGTGGGTTCGGTAGTCGCATTTCCCAATCGGGACCCGTTTTTTCATAATGTGTTTTCTTTGTTTGAGGGCAAACGTTTCGACTTAGGTCTATATGAAGCGGGCAGCACACGGGATGTGCTATTCGACAAACCAGGCGTCTCCTACATCTTCTGTAACATTCATGCCGAGATGAGCGCGGTGGTGATTGCCGTGGAGACTCCTTATTATGGGATCTCAGACCAGCGCGGGGAGGTGGTGATTCCGAACGTGCCGCCAGGCCGCTACACGCTTCGAATCTGGTATGAGTCGGCGATGCCAGAAACGCTGAAGAGCCTGACTCGGGACATCACGGTTTCAGAAGCGAGTTCAACTTTAGGCTTACTCCGACTCACGGAAGTTGCCATGCCTCAGCCACATAAAAACCTCTACGGCCGGGATTACGATCCGCCCATGCCGGACAGCCCAGCCTACGAACGGCATTGAACGCACGAAAGTGCCGGTAATTAACAAAGAAATGACAAATGCGTGATATCACCCTGACAATTGGACCCAGGTCTTGCCTTAATCTTAGAACAATATGAACGGGTGGCCGCTGCTGGCCCGTTCAAAACAATTAGGTCCCGGGACCTTAGTTTTCCAGCTGTTGTTGAAGTTGTTTGATGCGGTGGCAATTCCTGAAAAAACTCCTCTCTGTCCATGTTGGGCCAGCAAAACTGCGCTGGCCTTTTTTTCTGCAGAAGCGAATGAGGGTTTCTGCCAGGCCATCGATCTCACTGAGTTGGTCATGGCACAAGCTGACGAAGGAATCATGGTTCAGTGTTTTTTGCCTGCCACCTGATCATGGCCGTAGTACTCATAGGCGGACATCGGTTTTTCTCCACCCTTCTTCCAGGTGCGATTGTCCTCCGAAAGTTTTCCGAGCGCGCGAGCCATCTCGCGAACATGGATTGCTACCGAGCCGCAACAAGAGCCAATGTAATTGATGCCGATTTCGACAGCATTGCGAGCGTAGTCGGCCATTTCTTTGCGGGTAAGCTGCAACGGATCGAGTGCCAGCGGAAATTCGGGAAGGCTGGTGAAATCGGGCGTCTCCTTAGGAGTACGATAGGCGACGGGCTGGCAGGCGAGATAACCGGAAACGGCCTTCCTCATCTCTTCCATTAGTCTGAGCATGTGCTCTGGCGGACGCAGGCAATTCATGCCAACGATGTCAGCGCCCGCGTCCAGCAGGGCTTTGGCAGCTTCGCCAGCGGTCTTTCCCTCCGCAGTCTCATCGTTATTTTCGAAGCAGACGGTCACCATGACCGGTAAGCCAGTCTGCCTAGCGCGCTCGACAGCGATCAGCGCTTCTCCCAGCCATGAAAAGGTTTCGCCAATGATGAAGTCCACACCTTCGTCGATTTGGATCGCGAGCTGCTCATCAAAGGTCTTCCGAACACGGTCCTCGGCTGTCGTGTTGTTAGGTTCGTACATCCAGGTCAAGCTCAAGTTGCCGGCCACTAGACATTTCTCGCCGGCAACCTCACGCGCGATTCTTACCGCGGCTCGATTAAGTTCTTCGAGCCGGTTTTCGAGCCCGACCGTGGCCAGTTTGTCCCGACTGGCGTAGAAGGTGAGCGCTTGCAGTACATCGGCGCCAGCCTCGCGGAATTCCACGTGCAATTCGCGGAGGGCATCCGGATACAGCAACGCGACCTCTGGAGTAAACGGACCCGCGCGCACCCAGCCCCGCTTCTCCAGTTCCAGCAAATAACCGCCGTCGCCGAGGACCGGTCCCTCTTTAAGCCGTTCGAGGATCCCTTTTTTCTTCATACATGCTCCTTCGTCGTCAGTAGTCTCTGTATTCGTACTCCGCCTTGCCACCCGGCACGTGCGATCTTTGTCAATGACGGCGATGTTTCCAGGCTTACCCCGCGCCAGGTGAAATGTAATCGCAGCACTCATTACACAGCGCCGAGAATCACGATGCCGGTGGATTTAGGATTGGAGTTGCCGCTGTTCATGGACGGCCTCCTTGAATCGTCCTTTCTTCCAGTCACGCAAAACCTGTTGCGCCGCGTTGTGGCCGGGCGCGCCAGTGACCCCACCGCCCGGATGGGTTCCGGCTCCGCAGAGATAGAGACCATCGATGGGCGTGCGGTATTGCGACCAACCCGGAACGGGTCGCATGAAGAAGAGTTGTTCGAGACGAAGGTCGCCGTGAAAAATGTTGCCTTCGGTCAGTCCGTAGGTGCGCTCCAAATCGAGCGGAGTCAACACTTGTCTAGCGACGATTGCACCGGGGACGTTCGGCGCATATTCGGCAATTTTCTTGACGACGCGGTCGCCGAGCAGCTCACGCTTTTCGTCCCAGGAGCCCTGTTGCAAATGATACGGGACATATTGCACAAAGCAGGTGAGGATGTGCTTGCCTTTCGGCGCCAAAGAATCGTCGGCATTCGACGAGACGACGCAGTCCACCCATAGCTCTTCCGGGACCTCGCCGAACTTGGCGATGTCGTAGCAACGCTCAGCAAACTCAAGGGACGGTATCAGTGTGTAAAAGGTCCGCTCGAGGGGAGTGGCGTCTGACCTCGTCCCTTTGAAGCAGGGTTCTTCTGCCAGCACCATATTTACCTTGGCGCAGGGCCCGTTCATCTTGATGCCTCGAATCGCCTTCAGAAAATCGCCAGGCAATTCTCTGGTAGGGACCAATCCCAGGAAGGTGCGCTTGGGATCGACGTTGGACAGCACCACGCGTGCGCGGATCTCCGTGCCATCTTCCAGCACGATGCATCGCGCGCGGCCGTGACGAATGTCAATTTGAGCGACTGGAGACGAAGTGCGGACCTCTACCCCCAACTTTCGTCCCGCGGCAGCTAATGCTTGCGTGATCGCTCCCATGCCGCCGATGACGTGTCCGGAGAAACTTTGCAACTGCTGTTCGCCGCCGCCCAGCAGGTGGAACAACAGGCCGATCGCTGTGCCAGACTGATAGGGGCCGCCGTGCTTGCCATATACATTGTTGGCAAGAAACATGGTTTTTATCTTGTCGGATTCGTAATTGTGATCAAGAAATTCACCCAAACTTCCGGTTAGGAATGAAACTAGTTGTGAAATTTCACTACTGGAGATGCCGCGAAACCGCTTACCTACGCGAAATAGCTCAGCCCAGCCATTCATGCTGCTGGTGTCGAGATCGGGCGGTGGCTCCATGAAGAACGGCTGCAAGTAGCGCACCAGTTTTTTAAGTTGATCATCGACGCGAACGAAAGTCTCGGCGTCTTTCGCGGAAATCTTGGCGAATTCCTCCTTGGCTCGTTCTCGGTCGACCCACCACGAGACCACATGGCCATCCGGAAATGGGACCTGGATGGCAGGATCGCACGGAATCATGCGGAGCCCGTGTTCGGCGAGACGCAGATCTCGAACTACCTCGGGCCGCAACATGCTGGCGATATAGGATGTCGTGGAGACGCGGCAACCTGGAACGATCTCCTCAGTGACGCAGCAGCCGCCGACGATTTCTCGGCGTTCGAGTACGAGCGTGGAGAGGCCGGCACGCGCCAGGTAAGCGGCCGCGGTTAGACCGTTGTGGCCACCGCCGATTACAATCGCGTCATAGATTTTTTTTGAATCTCCAGCCATGGTTTTTTGGGAGTGACCAATGGTCAATCTATATCGATACGGGCAAGATACATTACCGCATGAGCCCTTAAAATAGAATTGAAATTCGATCAATCTTCCGATACAGTTTTATGACTTGAGGTCAGTTTATGGGGGGAATTAGTAGTATTGTCTCGCCGCCACGTTATCGTCGCATGCCGCAACGGCCTCGCTCCGAAGGTAAGCGGGCGAAAATTGTTGATGCCGCAATGCGCCATTTTGCCGAACAGGGTTACCAGGCGGCGCGCATGGGCGACATCGCGTCAGCTCTGGGCATTGCCAAAGGATCGATTTTCCAACACTTCGGCAGTAAAGACGGGCTGTTCTTCGAGGT
>Ga0207130_1089_pt2 | contig 29766 bp, 25 predicted proteins | sample Alteio_BWMinHeat_16_FD_153545 | JGI IMG/M metagenome (GOLD analysis project Ga0207130, IMG submission 153545) | Enriched cells from forest soil in Barre Woods Harvard Forest LTER site, Petersham, Massachusetts, United States -... | ecosystem: Environmental > Terrestrial > Soil > Temperate forest >... | reverse complement strand
CTTACGGTGAATCCCGGTGTGGTTCGCGGCGGGACCCGCAGCAACGTCGTCGCAGCCGAAGCCGAGGTCGAAGTGGATGTGCGCATCCAGAAGCTGGCCGACGCCAGGTTGATTGAAAAAAAATTCCGCAGCTTGAAGCCGCGCAATCGCCGCTCGAAACTGCAAGTCAGCGGGGGAATCAACCGTCCGCCGATGGAGCGCAGCCCGGAAATCGCCGCCTGGTTTTCGACCGCCCGCAAGCTGGCGCAAGAAATGGGATGGAAGCTGCGCGAGGCTTCCACCGGCGGCGGCTCCGACGGCAACTTTACCGCCGCCCTCGGCATTCCCACGCTCGACGGACTCGGGGCCGTGGGCGAGGGACCGCATGCGCTCAACGAGTCTGTACTCATCCGTGAGCTGCCGCGCCGGGCCGCGCTGCTGGCTGGGTTGATAGCTTCGGGTTAAACCTTTACAACTCCGCTCTGCCGAAGGCCAGCGCGCATCCCGCAAAGCGAGAAGCGCCAGAATAGATGTTTTTTCGCAGCCTCTTCAGCCGTGCCGCTAAGCTCCTGAAAATGAACAATTCGACTCTGCCGAAGGCCAGCGCAGCAAAGCGAAGCGCCCAAAAACGGACACACTAACCCTGAAAAATGCTCTAATCCCCAAATGAGACATTGCCCAGCAATTGACAACAGCCAACCACGGCAGGCACTCCGGCATCTAATTTCTCACTTCAAAATCAGGGCCAGGAGGCGGACTATGCGCAAGATGGCGATCACCACGGTCATCGTGGCATTGGCATTAGCCAACCCCAACTTGCCGGGCGCAGCTTCTCCACAGAGCGATAACACCCAGGACAAAGACACTACTCTTCATAGCCAGGTTGACCTGGTTTCCGTTTACTTCACGGTTCGCGATGAGAAGAAGCATCTGGCCGGTGAGCTTGGGCAAGACCACTTCCGGGTCTTTGAAGACGGCCGGGAGCAGCCCATCAAGTTCTTTGCCAACCACAGCGACGTCGTGCTCAACGTCGGCATGCTGCTCGATACCGGGACCAACATGGCCTGGATGCTGAACGAGGAAGCCGATGCCTCCACCATGTTCCTGAAGCGGGTGGTCAGGCCGAATGACCTGGGATTCGTGGTGAGCTACCACGCGCGGGTAGATACCATCCAGTTGCCGACCTCCGACACCGCGTTACTGCAGGAAAAAATTAACGACATCCGCCGTGAGGGCAGCGCGGTCGGAATCCCCGATGAAACGCCGCCTCCGTCGATGCCGTTGCCCAATCCTACCGGCCCCCTGGGACAGCGCTACGATGAGCGCCGCGAAGCCCACCTCTACGATGCCATCTACGCCTCGACCAACCGCTTCCTGGCGAGAGAAGTTGGACGCAAGGCCGTGGTCATCGTGGCGCTCTCCGATGATTCCAAGAGCGAAACCACGCTGGAAGAGGCCCTGGAAAGATTGCTGCAAAACGACGTGATTGCCTACGTGCTGCAGATTTATGATCCGCCGCGCGAATCAAGCCGCTTTGACCACTGCGATGTGCGCCATACCTACGAGAAAGACAAGTACGGAGATTACATGCTGAAGAAGCTGGCCGAAGCCACTGGCGGCCGCATGCTCGAAGTGCACGGCATCGATAAGTTGGAAACCGCGCTCGACGAAATCGCGCAAGAGCTGCACCAGCAATACAGCCTGGGCTACTACCCGGCCAACCCAACCAAGGACGGAAAATTCCGCAAGATACAGATCACCGCCCAGGACCACGGCTATCGCGTCTTCGCGCGCAAAGGCTATTACGCGCATCAGCCGGAGCACTGATCAACGTTGCACTGACCTAAGATTGTCACTCCGAAGGCCATTCCGCCTGTGATACGATAATCTTCCTCTGGAGCCCAAAATGGAAAACCGATGCGAATGTTACCGCGCCATGGGGGACGCAACCGGGGAAAAAGCAATCGTGTGCAATGCGCCGGGCGAGTATTGTCCGACCTGCGGCATGACCGTCTGTGTCGAATGCCACCCTGACATCGCCACCAGTGATTGCGTGACCGCCGCCAAGAAATCGCCGGCCCGCGCAGGCAACACCTTGAAGCAACCAGCCAAACGCTGGCAGGCTTAGGCAGCAAACCGGGGCGGCTGCGATCATATGGCTGGGAAACTTTACGCAGGCACCTCAGGATGGACGTACCCAAGCTGGAAGCCGAAGTTCTATCCCGCCAAGCTGGCCGCCACAAAATTTCTTCAGTACTACGCCACCCGCCTGAACACAGTCGAAGTCAATTACACCTTCCGTCACTATGCCAGTGAAAAAAGCCAGAACAACTGGCTGAGCGTGGTGCCCGCAGAATTTAAATTTTCCATCAAAGCGCACCAGAACATAACCCACCTCAAACGCCTGCGCGACGCCACCGAACTCGCGCAGGGCTTTTTAAACTCCCTGCAACCGCTGACCGAAGCCGGCAGAGTGGGCATGGTCCTGTTTCAACTCCCGCCATTTCTAAAAGCTGACGCCGGATTGCTGGAAGAGTTCCTGACCGGCTTGCCCAAATCAGGACGCCTCAGCTTCGAGTTCCGCCACGCTTCCTGGTTCGCCGACCCGATCTACGCCTTGCTGCAAAAATTTAACGCCGCCCTGTGCATCGCAGAAAGCGAAAAACTCGAGACCCCCGACATCGCCACCGCCGATTTCTGCTACTACCGCCTGCGCAAAGGTGAATACACGAAAAAAGAGCGCGAGAAGCAGGCCGAGCAATTCAGCCAGCACCTGGGAAAAAACCGGGACGTCTTCGTGTACTTCAAGCATGAAGAGACCCCCGACGGCGCGCTTTACGCTGAAGAGCTGCTGGCGCAATACAAGAGCTAAGACCTGCTGTCATTTCTCTTTAGACTTGTGTCATCCTCTTTAAGCTTGTCATCCTCTTTAGGCGTGTCATCCTGAGCGAGGGCAAATGCCCGAGTCGAAGGACCCCGAGGATGCCCCAATTGCCCATGCAGCAGAAAGGCATTCTCTCGAAACGCTCCGCTGGCGCTGCGCGTTGGCCTGCGGCAGCAAGGAATTGGTTTTCGATTGATCTGTATCCCGCCGTTGAAACGGCGGGCTATTATCATTTGTCCCCTGCGGGGACAGGATCATCGTGGCTCTCAGCATCCTCTTTCCCGGACGATTTTTCCTGTCAAACCACGAAAAGATCTAGTCCTGCGGCAGCAGGACGAATGAAAATAGCCCGCCACTTCAGTGGCGGGTAGGCGTTATTAACAGAGCAAAAGTCCCCGCAGGGGACGGCTGAGCGTTTTCTGTTTGTGCCGTGTCAGGTAGTGGGGTACTTGCTGAGCAGTCCATTTCAATGTTAAACCATTGAAAGTAAATGACATGCAACGAAATACAATCACACTAGCAGGTAGTTCAATAGCCAATTGCCAGAAAAAGCAGTGCGAGATCAGTCGGTTTCATCCGCATGTGCATCCCACCAGGAAACGAATTTTCAAAGAACGGATTTGTTCTAAGGGCTTCGCGGTAAACCGCTCTGCTCTTCGCGCGCCTCAGCGCTTACCTATGATAGCCGCCAATTCCTCGAAGACGAACGGTTTGATACCTTTTTGATATCACTTCTAGCCAGGGCAACCGTAGCCATATGAAATTTATCCGTGCCGCAAAGATCGTTTATCATGGTCGGCTTCAGCCGCTAAGGTAATATGTCGATCCCTAAAAGGGCGCGGTTGTCAGGAACAATCCAGTGGAGACTTTGTAACTCTCCCGGATTGTTTCCCTATTCTTCCGCAAACGGCAAATTCAAACTAGACCCAGTACCTCAGCGGCTAAAGCCAGAAGTCTAAGGGTTACGTTAACGGCACGGATGAATCCGTGCCCTGACAACCACGCGCTGGCGCGCGTGAACAGGGTTTCTTCAGATCGAGAATTAATAATGGCAAAAACCCTATCTCTTCCGTGGCACGCTACTTAATCATGCAGCTTTATCAAATGTGATTGCTGGAGAGGACAGGATTTTTCCAGCTAGTTCGCGCGTTTCCGGTGCTGATTTAAAATCAAATTTACAATTTACAAAATAGACATTATCCAGCTTCACCGGCCCGCCGCGATAGGCAACGGTTACGTCCTTAATGATTACATTCTTTAGGTAAAGCCCGTCTAACAGCAGTTCGTTGTCCTTTCGGTCCATCTCAAAAACCATGAACAGCGCTGAACTAGAGTGCCGTGATTCTGACAGTAATTCCATTCGGGCTGAGTGTTCTGCATCTGCTGTTCCGCCAAGCGTGATTTGTTGCGACTCGTATACCTGCTGGTTAGTTTCGCCCTTTGGAGCGATAATTTGAGTTTTTGCCACATACTCTAGCGAAGAGATTCTTGGATCAGAAATAGTTGGAGTGAAGTCCGCGTTCAAAAGTGAACGATAGTCAAGAACCGCGAGCGTAGCGTCCCATGCTTTCGGATTCGTTTTGGCCTCTTGAAGCACCTTGTTGCCAGCATTGGCTACGTCTGCTGGGGCTATTTTGACCCTCCTTTCACGCGCCAATTGCGCGACATCTTTTAGTTGGTCTGGAGATAAAGTGGCAGCGGAGCGCATTTGCTTGGCAATCATGTCTTGAATTAAAGGCTCTAGAACTTTCAATTGGCCATTGATTGCGCTGATATCCCCAGCCATGTCATTAATCTGCTTTTGCGTATCCTTAAGCTGGGTTTGCGTTTCTATTGTTACGTCGTTCCTTAGGTCATTATGCAGGTGCGGCTCAATCCAAGAAGCGAGCATTATCGGCAGTGCGATTATTGTTGCCACCAGAGTAAACAATGAGATTAAAAAGGTCGGATTCTTCCATTTGTGTGGCGCGGTGACTAGCTTGAGTTGGTCGGCGACATGGTCAATCTTAGCGTGAATCTTCTGCAAATCTTGGTTAGAAGGTTTAGCCATGGAATTCTCGAAGATGTCAGTTATAGCAACAAATGCTTGCATAAAGGCACACCCCTACACTAAAGTTTGGATGTCGCCAGTCGGACATTTTGTTTTAAAGCACCCGATTAAATCTTCTCGTCTACAAGAGCACGATACGTCAATGGCTCGCGTTGCGCAATGCGTTGTAAAGCTTACATAATAAAAGGTCTTAACGGCACGGATGAAGCCGTGACCTGACAATCACGCGCTTCGGGCGTGAACAAGGGGTTTTTCATGTCCCGCGCGGCGAATGCCCTCGCTCGGAGGTTGGATCTTCGCCAATGATATCACTGTGATATCAAACTCTCGATTTCCCTGGAGTTGTGGCCTATCATTGTCCTGGCATTCAAGAATGCTGGGGGTCGACCCCTGTCTTTGAAAACTGAATATTCCGCCCGAGAATGACGCGGATATCCCTTGTTCTCTCTTGCCAAATCATTAACTAATGAGTACCTATTTTGGGCTTTGCCTAATAACCTATGCTTGCCCAATAATTGATGAGTCTGCCCAAAAAATAGGCTCGACTCCTAACTCGTGCATTTCGTGAATCAAGACAACTAAATTATGGCATAACACTTTGCAAAGCGTTTCATTAATCATTGCCGTGTCTGTCTTGCTGCGGATAGAATCGCCAAATTTCCGCTTCATCATGCTAAACGTGCTTTCCGCATTGGAGCGCTTGTGGTAATGCGTTAGGAACTCTTCACGGCGAAATTGGAAGTAATAAAACATCTTCTCCCACAAGCCACCCGGCTTGACGGTTGCGCTTCTCCTAAAAGCAATGAAGGGCGTCCCTCCCACGGCAGCAATGGCGTTCATATTCTTTGCACTGCCATAGGCTTTATCAGCAGAGACTTCCGAAATGGGAAAGTTCTTGGCCGTTGTGCTAACCAGCGGGGCTAAAAATGGACAGTCGTTTGCATCCTTGCCGCCAATCTCAATAGCAGTAACAATGTTGGTTTTCACGCCACACATGAGATGCGCTTTCACCCATGCATGTTTCTGCCGAACACACCCATACTTGTGATCGAACCAACGAACAAATCGGCAGCTTGTGAAACCGGAAGAGTCCACAGCAAAATCAACTTCCACAGATTTCAAGGGCAAGCTGCTTTGCATTATGAGGCTCTCCAATACCGGAGTCAGTCCGTCATCTTCTAGGTAATTACAAATCGAATTGTAATGAGGAACCTTAGAGAGAAACCCACGCTGATGCGATTCTCTTAAATCACTCATAAATCGCCGCGAAGAGACAGTTGAGTAAACCTTGAAAGTAGCACTAAATATTGCATCGCAAAGCGGCAACGCTGGTCTACCACGTCTCTGCGTAAGAGGCTGGGATTCCGCTGCAAAGGTCGCGGAGCAATACTTGGAACCTGTCCTTCTCTGCTACTTGCGCGGCATTGTAAGCAGGCCAATTCTGCGGATATGTTTTGCGGGTTTCTACCGTCAAACTCTCCGTTACGGTTGTACTGCCGTCAGGATTGCGCTCTCTCTTCATTACGTAGTACGCAGCGAAAATGTGTTTGCATTTCGAGCCGCGATTTTCATGGTCGGGGCATGAACACGTTGGCTCATCGCCGCTAGTGTTTACTGTGTAGGCTCCGGGGCCAGCTTGAGACGGAACAATCCAAACGCCTTTTCCCTTGTTCTGAATCTTTCGGGTGGCCGCTAACTCCATCCCTCTCTGTTCTCTAGCATCCATAACCCCTCCCACTACTTCATGCTATGGATAGATTATATGCTTGAGCGCTCAAGCATGTCAAGGACAAACTTAAGTATTTTCTTGACATGCTTGACCAGTCAAGCTACTATGTGCGCCGTGGCAAAAAAGCAAAAAAACAAGGCCGCTCAAGCCCTTGGGAGACTAGGTGGCTTGAAAGGCGGCAAAGCCCGCGCAGCAAAACTAACGCCAAAGCGAAGATCGGAAATAGCAGCAAAAGCCGCAAAAAAGCGTTGGAATAAAACCACCGCTAAAGTCGGCGCATCATAAATAGGAGAAAACCCATGGCAACCCTTAGCCTTCCTAGAGCAGACACTATAGCCGAAAGAAAAATTACCCAAGAAGAAGCAGCCGAGTTGCTTTCTCGTGAAGAGCGATTTATGGCAACCGTGCAAGCGATGAATGCCCTCCTAATCGCCAAAGGTGTTTACTCGGCAGAAGAGTTTGAAGCGCTTTATGTTCAATGGGCTATGAATCAGCAACGCAAACCAAAGAGCCAACGCCCCGGCTGGCGATCTAGGATTATTTCCATTCTGACTTTTGGGGCATAGGTTCCCTAATCGTTTTAGGGAAGTTGCATCTGCACCCTACTGGGTTTGTGCATTTGTGATGTGAGCCTTCGTCGCACATCAGGCACTCTTGTTGACATGGTGGTGATTCGAGTAGTGGCTTTAGCTGCTGTTGTTCCATGTATTCCTATCTCTTAAAAATCGTGCTTGCCCATTGCTTTTAAACCTCCATTTGCTAAAATGAGAAAAGGCGCACGTTGCCTGTCCTGTCTTCGCCGCTATGAAGATTGGTTACTGGGGCTGGGTCGGCTGGTACCGACTTTCAGCCCCGATCTATTTAATTAAACCTTACTAATCTAAAAATCCGTTGTTCCTGTCCCGCCTTTCATATCACTGACGGCTTTTAAAATGGCTTGGCCGCCTGCCTTTCCCCTGGATTACTAACGTCAAAGGGCCGTCTGCGCCAGCCAGCCTTACGACGGCAGAACTTACGCTAGACTCTTTAAAGTCCATTTCAGGATGCCGCTGCTTGATCTCTGCATACACCTGCGCCGCCGTAAAGTCGCCGTGTGCGAACTTTGGCAAGAGCAGGACTTCGTCAATCGCACCGCTGAGTGCACCACGATCAACCCGGCCATTCTTAGTTTCCTGCTTGCCCTTCCTAGCCTCTGCCTTTGCGAATGCTTGAGGGTCACCGCCACTCATCCGAAACACCCTGTCCAATGATTCAAGGTCTTTCTGATGGTCGGCCACGAGCTTTGCCCGAAGGCGACGGTATTCTGTTTCTCTCATGCTTCGCATTCTACGCTCAAGTTTGTTCCGCAAGCAAGGATTTTATTGCAGAGAACGCTTTGCCGAACAAGTCTACTTAGTCTACCTAGTCTACCGGCAAACAAAACAGGCAGCCTGTTTAAATCAGGCTGCCTTTGGGTTTTATCTTGCCTAATAAATCAGGTTTCTGCCCAATAAATCAGCCAAAAGGCTCATTTATTAGGCAAAGCCCCTATTTTGGACTACTGAGCACATTACTGCTAGTGGTGGTCAGTGGCAGTTTATGTCGTTTGCTTGCAATGGCTTAAAACGACGTGGACTACTGTAAGTAGTGGGGGAGGGGGGCACGAATTACAACGCGAGCCAAATATTACCAGAAAAGCAACAGTGCCAAACCAGTTCTAACTTCTTCCCTGCGTGCGCAGCACAGGTTCGAGCTTAGCCAGCGCATCTTCGAGTCCTTGCTTCACGGTGAGCACGGGCGCAAAGAGATCGCCAACACGCGAAAAACGCTCGATAGCGTTCCCGATATGGAATTGAGCGGGGGTGAGGTCTCTGGTGAGTTCTGTCCAGGCCAGCGGCGTGGCCACCGGAGCACCGGGATACGCCCGCAGCACATAGGGCGCCGCGATGTTCTTCCACGACGAGATCTGGAGATAGTCAAAATACACCTTGCCTCTCTCGCGTTTGGAAACCGTTCTCGGCGTGGTGAACAGGTCGGGCCTTTCGTGCGCCACCAGGCGCGCAAGAATCTCGGCGAAGGTCCGCACCTGGTCGTAGGTATAGCGCGGCTCGAGCGGGACGTAGATGTGCAGGCCGTCTCCACCGGTGGTCTTGGGAAAACCCTGCAGGCCAAAGACTTCGAGCTTTTGCCGCACCAGGAGCGCGGCTTCAACGATGCGGTCGAAGCCGCAATGGACGGGGTCAAGATCAATCAGCATGAAATCGGGATTATCGAGTGAAGTAATCCGGCTCATGAATGGGTTCTGGTCAATGCAGCCCAGATTGGCAAGGTAGAGCAGGCTGGCCCGGTCGTTGGCGACTACATAGTTTATGGGGTCAGAATCAGGCTCTGACGATATGGGCACGGTCAGCAGCCAGGAAGGAAAGCTGGGGGGAGCGTCTTTCTGGAAGAAATATTTTCCCTCGATGCCATTGGGATAGCGCTTCAATGAGAGCGCCCGGTCATGCAGGTGGGGAAGAATAAGGTCTGCCACGGCGTCGTAGTAGTTAATGACATCGCGCTTGGTGTATCCCTCTTTGGGATAGAAAACTTTGTTTAGGTTGGTGAACTTGAGGCTCTTGCCTTCGATGTTAAGCATGACTTCGGCGACTTTGGGTGGCAAGAGCCTGCGCTGCACTGGAGTTGCAGCGGAGTCGTCACCATTAACGGCTGGGGTTTCCTGCTCGCGCACGCAATCGCGAGGATCGATATCGTTGCGCAGGCCAACAAAAACCGGCGCGCGCAGGCGACCGTCGTTGGTCCAGGAGCCGAAGCGCACGGCGCAGACCAGGTCAGGGGAGACCCACGTGGTTTCGCCCAAGATCTTCGGTTCCTCCCCAAATGGGCATGATTTGATGATGAGCGGCTGCAGCAACTCATAGGTCTGCTTGAGGAGCTGCTGATCAAATCCGGAGCCGACATTCCCCACGTAAACCAGCTTGTTGTTGTCGTAGACGCCCAGCGCGAGCGAGCCAAAGTACTCGCGCTCTCCGCTGGTCATGCCGCAGATGACAAAATCCTGTTGGGTGACGAGTTTGATCTTGAGCCAGGTGTTGCTGCGTTTGGATTCGTAGCGGCTGGCAGCGTGCTTGGCAACAATGCCTTCCAACTCGTGCTCCCGCGCAAATTGCAGCAGGGGTTTGCCGTTGCCGGCATAGTGCTCGGAGTAGCGCACGGTCGCGTTCGGACGAATGATGGTCTGCAGGATGCGCTTGCGTTCGGCGAGCGGCGAGTTGCGCAGGTCGTATCCGTTGAAGTAGAGCAGATCAAAGACAAAGTAATTGACCGGCCGGCTCTTGGCCAGTTGAGCGACCGCGCTGGCGACCGAGCCAATGCGCGGCTGCAGCAGGGCAAAGCTGGGATGCCCCTGGCCATCGAGCGCAACGACTTCGCCATCGAGAACCGCGGTCTGGGCTGCCACGTGCTTCTGCATCCCCGCGAGTTCCGGATATTGCTTTTCGATGCTGGTGCTTTTTCGCGAGGTCAGCCGAACAGCGTCAGGCGAGAGAAAAGCTACGGCGCGAACTCCATCCCATTTGAGCTCAAAGAGCCAGTCCGGCCCCTGCGGCAGAGTAGTCCCCGGAGTGGCCAGCATGGGAATGATTTCATCCGGCATTTCGGAGCGTACCGCCCCGGGAATCGCCGCCGGGTCTATGGTCGCGGCTACCACGCTGCTGATGTCGTCTTCGGCGTTCCATCCGGGTTTGGCGGCAAAGTCTTTTTTCTTGATCAGCAGCCATTCGTTTCCCTTGCCCCGGTTTTTCATGCGGACAAGTCCAAACAGGCCCATTAGCTTGTGGCCGTGGAGCTGGAACTTAAGGTCTCCGCGCTCCATTTGCTGCTCGAAAGATTCGTTGCCGGCCAGCTCGTAAGTCCCACGGTCCCAGACAGTTACGCTGCCTGCGCCATAGTTGCCCTCGGGGATTGTGCCTTCAAAGTTGCCGTAGTCTATGGGGTGGTCTTCCACCAGCACGGCCAGGCGCTTTTCACCGGGATCGAGCGTCGGCCCTTTGGGCACAGCCCAGGATTTCAGCGCTCCACCGGCTTCGAGGCGCAGGTCATAGTGGAGCCGCCGGGCGCTGTGGCGCTGAATAAAGAACCGCGCCCCCTGAGATGCGGCTGGTTTGGGCGGAGGCTCCGGGGTCTTTTCAAAGGACCTTTTTCGACGGTATTCATCTAGTGTCATGCGATTGAAATGCATCTATTAACTGATGTAGCCTATTTATCCCCCGCCCTGAAGGCCCTGATTTAGGAGGTTTTTACAACATGGCATCCACGGTATGGAAAGGACACCTTACCTTCGGGCTGGTGTCGCTTCCCGTAAAATTGTACAGCGCTGCCCGCAGTGAAACCGTAAGTTTTAACCAACTCCACAAAAGCGACCACTCTCGCGTCAAGCAGGTCCTCTATTGCCAGGTGGAAGATAAGCCTGTGCCGCGCGCCGAATTGGTGAAGGGCTACGAGTACGAGAAAGACAAGTACGTGGTCATTGACGAAGAAGATATCAAGAAGGTTGCTCCGAAAACCGCCAAGACCATGGAGATCCTGGAATTCGTCAAAGAACAAGAAGTTGATCCCGTCTTCTTCGAGAGCTCCTATTACCTGGCGCCCGATGAAGCCGGCGAGAAGCCTTACGCCCTGTTGTTTGAAGCGCTGCGCCGCTCAGGTTACATAGCCCTGGCCAAGATTGCCATGCACAACCGCGAGCACATCGTCATGTTGCGACCGGGGAGATACGGCATCCTGATGCACACCATGTATTACAAAGATGAAGTGCGGCAGACGGAAGAATTCCGCACCGACATTTCGTTGGTGAAGGATAAAGAGCTCGAACTGGCTACTTCGCTGATTGATTCACTCACCGCAAGTTTCGAACCGGAGAAATACAAGGACACCTACCGCGAAAACTTGAAAGGCCTGATTGCCGCCAAGGTTGCCGGCAAGGAAACCGTTGAAGCTCCCGCGCCGCAACACCTGGCGCCGGTGGTGGATATTTTAGAGGCGCTGAAGATGAGCATTGCGGAGGCCAAGAAACCTGTGCGGTCGGCAACCGGACGGACCGCGCCGGTGGAGATGCCTCAGGCCGAAGCTGGTTCCAAAAAAGGAAAGAAGACGCCGGCAGTCGGCTGATTGAATTTGATAGACTGCTGCATGCACTTTTTTACCCTGGCGCTGCTGCATTCACCGCGAATCACTTTGCCCGAAGGCTTCGCTCCCAGCTTGCAGATCGTGCTGCGCTGGATCCATCTGATCGCCGGCATCACCTGGGTGGGATTGCTTTACTTCTTCAACCTGGTCAACATCCCTTTCATGAAAGAGATTGACGGCCCGACCCGATCCAAGGTCGTGCCTACGCTGATGCCGCGGGCGCTGTGGTGGTTCCGCTGGGCTTCGGTGGTCACGGTTCTCGCCGGAATCTGGTATTGGATGATGATTGTGGGCGCCGACGCGCGCAATGCACACACCAGCGGCGGCCCAGCCATTGGGACATTCTTCGCAATCTGGACCGCGGCCTTCGCCATTGAAATGGGAGTGCTCATGGCCCCGGTCGAGGCCCTTAAGAAAGGCCCAGTGCTGGGGACAATCGTTGGCGTTACAGTGACGGCAGCAGCGTATCTTTATCTGGCGCTGAACTCCCACGGATGGGAGAGCAACCATCTGCTCTCCATCGGAATCGGCGGCGGAATTGGCTGGTTCATGTTGCTCAACGTCTGGGGGCTGCTGTGGCGGGCACAGAAGAAGATCATCCGCTGGACCAACGAGAGCATTGCCAACCAGACCGCCATGCCTGCCGAAGCCGCGAAGCTGGCACGCCTCAGCTTTCTGGTCTCGCGGACCAATTTTGTTCTCACTTTTCCCATGTTGTTTTTTATGGCCGCCGCCAGTCACTACCCGATTTTCGGAGGCTAAACACACTGGGCCCAAAAACAGAAATTTTTTTCAATGACTTCCGATATGAGTAAACTGGTATCCAGATAGGCCCTTTCCGGAAACCAGGCTAAGTTCTGTTGGGAGTCATGCTGTAAATGTTACTAGCTGAAGTTGCCAAGATCGGCGAGTTGGAGATCACTCGAGATGCAGCTTTCCAAACGCTTGGTTTTCTATCAGACCCACTACCAGGCATGCTGGTCTTTGTTGAAGATGAACGTTATCTGCCGCTGCTCGAGCGCACGGCGGAAGCTGCTTGCGTAATCACCACGCCAGCGCTCGCGCCTCTTACCGGCAAGTGCGCAGGATGCGCCATCAGCGCCGAGCCTCGCCGTTCTTTTCACCTGATCCACACTCATCTGGCGAACTGCGGGTTTTATTGGACTGATTTTGAGACCCAAATCCATTCCAGTGCTCGCATTCACCCGCGCGCCTGGGTTGCGGAAAATAACGTGCGCATTGGACCCGGTACGCAGGTAGGGGCTAACGCAACCATTCTCGAGCGATCGGTACTGGGGGCCGAGAACGTAATTGGACCTGGTGTGGTCCTCGGCTCCGCTGGATTTCAATCGATCCACTGTGGAGATACGATCGAGGAGATGGTGCACTCCGGCAGCATTTCAGTTGCCGACCGCGTGCACATACTGGCCAACGCGGTCATAGCTTCGGCCTTGTTCCATCAATCCACGCAGATCTGCAGCGATGTGCGGATCGGGAACTGCGCGTTTGTCTCTCACAATGTCAGGATTGGTAAAGGATCGTATATCGGCCATGGGGCTGTTGTGAATGGAAACGCAAACATCGGCAACGAGGTGTGGATCGGCCCGGGAGCGAGCCTGGTCCACTCCATTCGGGTCGGCGATGGCGCTCACATTGCGATTGGCAGTGTGGTCATCGGAAACGTGGAACCAGGACAGAAGGTCGCAGGCAACTTCGCCATCGAGCACAGGGCTTTGCTCAAGCACCTGGCTTCTATTCGCTAGCGGATATTCCCAGGCGGTCCGCCATTCCGATGCGCTGCATTTTGCCGGTCGGCCCTTTGGGAATATCTTCAAGGATCAGGATGCGTCGCGGCATTTTGAACCTGGCCAACCGGTCAGATGCGAATATCTTCAGCTCACGTTCGGTGACCTGTATTCCCTCCCTGGGAACTACCGCGGCATAAACGCGTTCGCCCAGCATGGGACAAGGCACACCAAAGGCCAACACCGTGGCCACCGAAGGATGGTCAGTAAGCACCTGGTCTATTTCTGCGGGAGAAACTTTCTCTCCGCCACAGTTGATGATTTCTTTCAGGCGACCGGTTAGCGTCAGGTATCCTCTGTTGTCCAGGAAACCCTGGTCTCCCGTCCGCAACCAACCGTTCGAGAATGCAATTTGGTTTGCCTCCGTAGGCGCACGATAGCCGGAGGTCACCGATTCTCCACGGATCGCAACTTCGCCGTGCACGCCGGCAGGCTGTACGGCGCCTGCCTCATCAAGAATGATGGCGGCGGTCCCTGTCGTGGTTCCAACGCTCCCCGGCTCACGCCGCGCAGGAGGCAGAGGATTGCTTGTGATCTGGTGGGCCCCTTCCGTCATCCCGTAGGCTTCGATAGCCGGACAATCAAAGCGCGCTTCCAGCTCTCTTCCCATGCGCACCGGCAAAGCCGCAGAGCTGGAGCGGACAAAGCGCAAACCCGGTTCCGCAGACACGCGCACGCCCATGCGGTAGAGAATTGCCTGGTGCATGGTCGGCACCGCAGTGTACCAAGTGGGATGAGTCTCCTGCAGCCATCGGGAAAACTGGTGTGCGTTGAAGCCGGGCGTACACCAGACTGAGGACCCGGTAGCCATGCTGGTGAGAAACGCGCCCACCAGGCCATGCACGTGGAAGAGCGGCATGATATTCAGGCAGCGGTCCTCAGGCGTCAATTGCAGCGTGTTGCTGATGTTCCTCGCAGAGACGCAGAGATTACGGTGCGTCAGCGGGATAAGTTTTGGCTTGGCAGTAGTACCCGAACTATGAAGCAGCAGAGCGACATCATCGCTCCCAGCCATTCCTGGATGCGTGGCCGCGCCGCTGGGTGCAGAGCTATCCAGTTCAAAGGTACCGCTCAATCCATCGCCAGAGGGAGCGATCGTCAGAATGGGGATCCCGAGATCGGTTGCAGCCCTGGTAGCAGCCGGGCAGAATCCCGGTTGAGTCAGTAGAGCGTTGGCATGCAAGTCAGCGAGATAGAAGCGGTATTCCGCAGTGGAATAGGCCGGATTCAAAGGAGCGCAAACAGCCGCACTGGCAATACTGGTAAATGCCACCGCCAATTGCGGCCCATTGGGCAAAATGACTGCCACACAATTCGAGCGCCCGATGCGGTGAAGATTCAGAAAACGTACAGTCCTCTCGATCTGTCTGGCCAACGCGCCAAAGGTCAGCATGGAACTTTCGGCCGAGAGCAAAGCCCCGGAGCTGGCGCGGGCCCCTGCGATGAATTCCAAAATGGTCATGTGTCTTTATATGTATGATAGACGAGCAGGAGCGCATAGTCCCTAATTCTTTTTTGGACAACAAGGAAAGTGCTCGATTACAGTTGAGGTGTTGCTTGGGCGTTAGTCGGCCAGACACAGGATCACACAATTCAAGCTCTCTGCGTGTCCTGCTGACCAACAACACGTTGGATTACAGGGCCGGAAGCGAACTTTACGTCTACGACGTTGCCGTAGAATTGCTCAAGCGTGGCCACCAGCCTATCGCGTTCAGTACAGAACTAGGGCGGGTTGCCGAGCAGCTTCGAACTGCCACAATTCCGGTTGTTGATGATCTCACTCGTATCGGCACGGCGCCCGACATCATTCACGGCCAGCACCATTTTGAGACGCTGCTGGCCGTCCTCAGTTTTCCCAATGTGCCCGCCGTCAACTTTTGCCATGGCTGGACGCCATCTGAAGAGCAGCCCCTGATCTTTCCGCGTGTCATGCACTATGTAGCTGTAGATTATACCTGCCGCGACCGTCTTCAACTGGAGCATGGAATCAGTTCGGAGCGCATCAGCGTCATTCTGAATTTCGTTGACACAGAAAGGTTCCGCTCACGCCCGCCGCTGCCCAGTGCTCCCAGACGCGCGCTTGCCTTCGGAAATCCGTTTGGAATAGATGTGTCACTGCCAATCTTGCAGGCCGCTTGCCAGAAAGCAGGAATGGAATTGGATGTTGCCGGTGGCGGTTCAAACCAGGAATGGGCTGACCCCGAGGCACGGTTGGGCGAATATGACTTGGTTTTCGCAAAGGCGCGGGCCGCGCTGGAAGCAATGGCGGTTGGAGCTGCGGTGGTCCTCTGCGGTCCACGAGGGTTGGGGCCCATGGTGACGCCCGAAGAGTGGGACCGTCTGCGGCTGCTGAATTTTGGCGTGCGTACTCAGACGCAGCCGGTTACCGTCGAAAATGTTCTCGAGCAGGTTCGCCGTTACGACCCAAAGGGCGCAGCCGCTGTGAGCGCGCGCGTGCGGAAAGAAGCCACGCTGCCGGATGCGGTAGATCGGTTGCTTAAAGTCTACCAAGATGCCATCCGCGATTTCTCTTCGCGCAGACACGATCCTGTTTCCGATGCCATCGCAGCCGCGCGCTATCTTCGCGAGTGGGCTTCAGTCTTCAAAGGGCGCATGGCTAATGCCCCGGCAGTGGCAGATGCCCAGGCACAGTTAGAACAAGCGTCCAGATCTTTGGCGCATGCGTGTGAAGCCGCTCGTGAGGCGGAGAAGCACGCATCTGAAGCGGAGCTGCGTGTATCGGAGACGAAGAAGCACACATCTGAAACAGAGAAGCGTGTATCGGAGGCAGAGAAGCACGCATCTGAAGCAGAGCAGCGTGCAGCAGAAGCAGAAAAGCAGACAGCGGCGCTTGAACAGCAACTCGCGCTGATGCGCGACTCCACAACTTGGCGGCTGGCACAATCTGTCTCACAGAGCGCTCCTATGCGTCTCGCCCGCCCATTGTTGAAGAAGCTGAAAGGTCGGATCCGAAATAGACCGTAAAAACCACTCTTGTAGCAACAGTCGGTGAACCCATACTTTTGATAAGTGCCGGATGCACATGAAGCACCTCAAGCCCATAATCACTCTCATGCTTATCACTCCGTTCTTAACGGAGGTGCTCACGACCAACGTGAGCATTACCACCATGCTGCACCCGAAGGTGCTGCTGGCGATGATGACCATTGGTTATGGTTTCGCGGTGTTGGTGTTGCGCGAGCTTGCGATCAAGATGAAAGCAGGCGTGGCCAGCATGGTTCTGCTGGGGTTGATTTATGGGATGTACAACGAAGGGCTCATCGCGAAAACTTTTCTTCGCGTGCATGGCGTGCCTATCAATAAGTTTGACAGCTATGGGCTGTACGGCGGAGTAGAGACGGCCTGGGCCATCTCCATCAGCACGTGGCATGCCTTCTTCGCGTTCCTGTTTCCGATTGTGATTGTGTACAGTCTTTATCCGCGCGAAAGAGAAGAGCGCTGGCTGAATGGAACAGTGCTCGCAATACTGGCAGCCATCACGCTATTGATCAGCGGCCTTGTGTTTTTCGGCAAAGGCGATCATGCCATGGGAATTGCGGGAACACCTGGACAATATCTTGCTATGGCGGCGGTCTCGGCGCTGCTGTATCTGCTTGCAAGACGATGCTCCAAAATGGGAAACATAGTTCCTGAGGAACCTCAGTCGCTCACACCAGCGATCGGAGGTTTTTTCGTGTGGCTGGCCGTGATCCTGGTTCCGACCGTGCTGGCCGCGGCAAAGATACCGATGGTGCTCTATGTTGCGTACTTTGGCGCGCTGGCGTGGTATTTTTTCCGGCGCGTTTCCAAAAGCGGTGATATCGCACTCGGTAGCCAGCTCACCTTCGCTTTCGGAGGCCAGATTGCAGTAGCTCTGTTCGCGCTGGTGGGGGCTTACAAGCACCACAGCGTGGAGTCGGTTATTTCCAGCTCCATCTTCATTATCGGCCTGGGATATCTTCTTTTTCGACAAAGGCGTGGGGTTTCAGACAAAGCCCCCTGTTCGTAAACAAACTGGCCACGCCAGCAAACCTCCGCGGCAGTCCGGCATCTAACTGTACACCTCAGATTCAAAGTGCCCGAAGAGGTGGGATAAGCACAACACGCCGATTGTGTTGGGAATCCCTACCCACGGGGGCCGTTCCGACTTGGCCGCGAATTGTTTTCTTTCCCTGCTGAGGGCAGCCATGACCACGGTTATCAAGTCTTTGCCCGCAAAGACGATTAGCTATTTCACCAATCCGTTGAGGAGTTGCGGCGATGTTGGTACGTGTGTGTGGTCTTAAATTATCGTCCCAAGGAGGACATATGAATTGGAAGCTGTTGGGTTTCATGGGCTCACTCGCGATTGCAATTGTTGTGCTCGCTCTGGTCTTCTCCACGCGGTCGAAGGCACAAACGGTTACTCATGCTCCTGTCGCGTATGCGTACAAGGTCGAGCATATGAACAAGAACGCCAAAGATATGGACCGCATACTTAGTGAAGATGGGAAAGAGGGATGGCGCGTTTGGCGTGTCGAAGCTGTCGGCACCTACCATAACGATCTTGTCTTCTTAATGGAGAGACCGGTAAACTCATCCACCAACTGAGTTAAAACTGGGTGTAACGCCGCCCGACGTGGGTAGCTTCCGCTATAATTAGAACTCAGCTTGTCCCGCCAGATTGCGGAGAGGTGGCCGAGTGGCTGAAGGCGGCGGTTTGCTAAACCGTTATACGGTCAAAAGCTGTATCGGGGGTTCGAATCCCCCCCTCTCCGCCAGATTCTCCTACAGATCTTTGTTATGAGAAATCCCTGGCTGCGCTCGGGATTTCGCCTGCAGGCTCCCGCTCCGCTCACGCCTGCAAGCGGCTTAAGTTTGAATCCCCCTCCATGAAATAATGTAGAGTCACCCGCTTTTATTCAGAAAGGAAGCTTGCTAAGTTCCAACTCTGCTTTCATGCAGAGCCGGCCCAGAGCCCACATATGAACATATGAAGAAGACCAAAAAGAACCGCCGTGCAAATGGAGTGGTTTCGCTTCAAGACTTGGCAGAGCATGTAGGTTTGACCAAAGGAACGGTATCTGCCGTTCTCAATGACTCACCGTCGGCCAGGACAATTCCCCAGCGCACCAAGGAGCGAATCTTCGCTGCCGCCCAAGAGCTGAACTACCGGCCTAATTTTTTTGCCCGCACTTTGCGCAGCGGGCGGACATTCACCATCGGCGTGATTACTGAGGAAATTGGCGACGCCTATGGCGGCATGGTCATCAGCGGTATCGAAGCCTTTCTCAGCCAGCACAAATATTTTTTCTTAACGGTAGCCCACCGCCACGATCCTCACTGGCTGCAGCAGTATTTGGGTATTCTGCTGGCCCGGGGTGTAGAAGGTCTTATCACCGTAGACACAAGCCTCAAGGAAACCTTACCTATACCTGCGGTTGCCGTCGCCGGACATCGCCGCGTGAAAGGAGTCACCAACATTGTCCTGGACCACGCGCAAGCAGCACACCTGGCATTAAATCATCTGGTGGAGCTCGGACATCGCGACATTGCCTTTCTTCGTGGCCAATCCTTCAGTTCGGACTCGGAAGACCGCTGGCGCTCCATTTGCGATGTCGCGCAGGAGCTGAAAATCAAAATCCGGCCGGCACTGGCGGCGCAGCTTGACTCTGGCGAACCGTCTCCGCAGGTTGGGTATCGACTCATCAAGGACTTGCTCTCACGAGGACATAAATTCACCGCCCTGTTCGCTTACAACGATACCTCCGCTATCGGCGCTATCCGCGCCATTCGTGAGGCTGGGCTTCGTGTGCCTGAAGATATTTCCGTAGTTGGTTTTGACGATATCCGCGACGCTGCCTACCATCTCCCCAGCCTTACCACGGTTCGCCAGCCTCTTCGCAAGATGGGAGAGATTGCGGCACGAACGCTGGTGGAACGGATCGAAGGTCGCACAGACTATCCTGACCAGATTGCTATTGAACCATCGCTGATTGTGCGCGAATCGACCGCCAAGGCAACGCCCCGTTCCGGCTAAAGTCCTCTTATACAAAAATGGATTTATAGGCCATAATCACCCGGTTCGTTCAAGCTCAATATTCCGCTAAGCAAAACAGAGGGTTGCGTGAGTACAGCGGTTAACACAATCTCATTCACGAAGGAGCAACCGGCAGTCGAGAAAATCTCGTTTAGGGAAAAAGTCGGGTACGGGCTGGGCGATACGGCTTCGAACTTCTACTGGCAGATGTTTCTGAATTTCCTTCTGTTCTTTTACACTGACATCTTCGGGATCACCGCAGCGGCAGCGGGAACAATGTTTCTTGTGGTTCGAACCTGGGACACGGGAATTGACCCGCTCATGGGGGTGATGGCCGATCGTACACACACGCGCTGGGGCCACTATCGCCCCTACCTGCTCTGGGGGGCGCTGCCCTTGGCCGTGATGGGCGTGCTCTTGTTCACCACTCCGAATCTGAGCGCGCACGGCAAGCTCATTTACGCCTACGTCACCTACAGTCTCATCATGGTGGCTTACAGCTTCATCAACATACCGTACTCGGCTCTGATGGGTGTGATTTCATCCAACTCGCTGGAGCGCACCAGCGTCTCCAGCTATCGCTTCGTGCTCGCCTATGGCGGGCTGTTCCTGGTGCAGGGGCTCACGCTGCCCATGGTGAAGTTCTTTGGTCGCGGCAATGATCAAAGGGGATTTCAAATGGCCATGGTGGTCTATGGCATCCTGGCGGTTGCCCTCTTCCTGGTTACCTTCGCCGCCACTCGCGAGCGCGTGCAGCCGGTCCAGCAAAAGGCCAGTGCCATGAAAGACGACCTCAAGGACCTGATGCGGAACTTGCCATGGATTATGGTCTGCTTTATTGGCCTGTTTGCCGTTTGTTATTTCTCCATTCGCATGGGCGCGGTCCTTTACTACTTTAAGTACTACGTCGGCAGCTATCATTTCGAGCACCGCATCGCGGGCCACTCCTTCAACTATAGGTTCGACAGTGGAAGCATGGCTTCCCTCTTTATGGCTCTGGGGACGGTGGGCGTCATCTCGGGCGCGGCCATGGCTCGTCCTCTAGCGCAGCTCTTGGGCGGCAAGAGACGGGCTTACATTCTCCTCATGACCACCGCGAGTGTTCTCACCGCCCTGTTTTATTTCATTCCCCGAGAGCAGATCATCCTGATCTTTGTAGTTCATTTGCTGATTTCGACATTGTTCGCACCCACCTCGCCCTTGCTCTGGGCTTTTTACGCAGACACTGCCGACCACTCGGAGTGGAAGACAGGCCGAAGAGCCACTGGATTGGTATTCTCGGCAGCATCATTCTCCCAAAAACTCGGTTGGGTGATCGGCGGCACCCTGGCCGGGTGGCTACTGGCCTATTTTGGTTTCCACGCTAACGTAATCCAAACCAACCAGGTGCAAACCGGGATTCGCTCCATGATGAGCTTCATCCCTGCGGTGGCTGGTTTTCTCTCTGCAACCGCTGTTCTGTTTTACAAGCTCGACGATTCTTTCATGGTGAAAATCGAACAGGAGCTGAAACAACGCAAAGGAGAGCAGCGTTGAACAACGAATCAACCCCGGACTAATTAATCCACGCCGCCCCTAAATCCTTGTTTATGCTGGCTTAATTCTTCAAGTATCTTGAAATGTCTCCTGGCCGATTGTTAGACCGCTCAAGTTTGGTGGTAACCCGTTCTCAAATTGGGACTTTTGCTGCCATTCCTCGTCGCGCATAGAATATTGCACCTTCACAGTTTCTTGCCCGACAGATGAATATTCTCTTGACATCGTTCCTCAACCGTGGCTAAATATCGCCGTTTTGCAAAAAGCCTCTACAAAATCGATAATGTAAGCCGCTTTGCGAAACCTTACCAGATTTGACAGCAAGTGCCCGGCGCAAGATGCCCAGCATTTAAGCAAACTCAATCTTAGGAGATTGGCCATGGGATCACCTGTTCGTTTCAGATTGCAGGGCACGTTTCGATATGTCCTCTGCATGAACCTCTTGTTGTTTTCAATATCTCTTTGCGCTCAGACGGTGCAGGTCGGGGCGGGAAGTTACACCACAGCCTTACCCGCTGGCGCAACCGCTCCCTCGAACCAGATCTTCAGCAGTGTTGCCGGTCCCAAGCCCACGCACCGGTTTTGGACGGCAAAAAACTGGTATGCCGATAACATCATCAACGGCGGCGTCACCTTCGGCGGAGGCGGAGGCGGTCCCTTCGTCATGTTTCCACAACCGTTGGGTATGCAGACCACACCCACGGGATTATTGCTGGGTTTCGACGCCACCGTCACAAATGGAGGCACGTTCTTTTTTCAGCCCTTTGAAGGCGACCTCACTCTTGGCGTAGCCGGCTTAAATGCCGGCAGCGTCAACGTGAGCGGCTACAGCGATTGGACGGTCGATTTCAATTTCGGTCCGATGACAACGCGAGTCGGACGCGGTATGCCGTTTGTCTACGTTACGACCAACGGCAGCAATCCCACGATCACATTTGCCGGGCAGCCTACCGTATTTGCAAATAATGGCAACATCCTGGGCGTCAGCATAGCCAATAACAACTACGGTCTTTTTTGTCCCAGCGGTGGAAGCTGGAGCGGAATCGGCAGTACCGTGCTCACCTGCAATCTTCCGGGCGGGCGCAATTATTTTTCCCTGGCACTCTTGCCCAATGCCGGCGCGCTGGGAACATATTCTCAGTTTGCATTTTCCTTCCCGGTAAATACTCAAGTGGCCTGGAACTATAACCCGAGCACCAGCCAGGTAAGCACCACTTACACAGTAAGTACGCAAGCAAAAGAGGGGGGCCAGACAGGCTTTTTGATGGCCCTCTACCCTCACCAGTACACCGCGTTGCAGGGCAGCGCCATTAATACCAGCTTTACGTATCCTTCAAGCCGGGGCACACTCAAAGTTCTGCAGGGCACCGCGTTTACCACGACGGATATCTTCCACGGCATCCTGCCCTTCTTGCCCAATACGGGAAATTTCAGCGATGCTACGCTTACTTCGTTGGTTGACACGGTTACCAACGAACCCAACCACTTTACCGTCAGCCAAAGCGGAGGCGGCACCAATACCTACGACATTGGCAAAGACCTGGCCCGGGTCGCCCACCTGCTCCCCATTGCCAAGGTTGCCGGCGATACTAACGCTGCCAATAATCTGCAGACCAGTCTGCAAAACGAATTGCAGAACTGGTTCAACGGCGCCGCCAATCATCAGAACACCAGCGTGTTCTACTACGACGGCAACTGGGGAACCCTCATCGGATATCCCGGCGCCTTCGGGAGCGATGTGGCATTGAACGACCACCATTTTCATTACGGATACTGGATTCACTCCGCAGCCATCGTTGGTTTGCTGAACCCTACCTGGATTCAATCGAACAATTGGGGTGGAATGGTCAACCTTCTGGGCCGTGATATCGCTACTCCGGTGCGCAATGATGCCATGTTTCCGTTCCTGCGCCACTTCGACGTCTACGGCGGGCACTCTTGGGCATCGGGCCAGGCTCCTTTCGGCGATGGACTCAATCAAGAATCCAGCTCCGAAGCCATGAATGCCTGGACCGGCTTGATTCTATTTGCCACCGAAACCGGCAACACCCAGCTTCGCGACACAGCCATTTGGATGTACACGCAAGAAACCAACGGCATCTTCGATTATTGGTTCAATGACGGTCCGGTGTCCACGTTCCCTCCGGGGTTCACCCGGACGGAAATCGCCAATGTATTTGACGGTAAATCGGACACAGGAACGTTTTTTAGCGGGCAAATCGAGCTGGAACATGGCATTGAATTTCTGCCTTTTCACGGTGGTTCGCTCTACCTGGGCCGCGACCCGGCTTACATCCAAAGGAATTTAGCAGAAATCAAAAGCCTTGATCCCAATGCCTTTGCTGCAGGCAGCGTGAATTGGCCCGATCTGATCGAAGAATATCAAGCTCTGTCTGATCCAAATACAGCGCTTAGCGAGTTTAATAACACTTCGTTCGTCTTCGATGGCGAAAGTAAGGCCCACGAATACTACTGGATCACGCAACTGCAAAAGCTGGGCCAGTCGGATGAAGCAGTGACCGCCAACACGCCGCTGTATCACGTGTTCAAGAACCCCGCCACCGGCGCAGTCACCCATGCCGCATTTAATCCTGGAACAAGCGCGATCACGGTGAACTTCTCTGACGGAGCCAGTCTCTCCGTTCCTCCGGGAAGTATGCGAAGCGAGTTCGGCACTACGACGATCGGCTCCGGTGGTACCGGTAGCGCAGATTTCTCGTTGTTGGCAGCGCCGGCATCGCAAAGTGTGACCGCCGGGAGTAGCGCCAGTTACACAATCACGGTTGGCGCGCTTAACGGCTTCAGCAGCAGCGTGGCTCTCACAGCCAGTGGCTTGCCTACGGGCGCAACTGCCAGCTTTACTCCAGCTTCAGTGAACGGTTCGGGCTCATCCACGCTTGCAGTTTCCACCAGCAGCACGACTCCGGCGGGCAGTTCCATGCTGACCATAACGGGAACTAGCGGTAGTCTGACGCATACGGCGATGGTGACACTGATTGTCAATCCAGTACAAGGCCAGTGTCTGACTTCAGGGACCACCTGGCAGAACACGGCGCTGCCGGTCGAGACCGGGACCTTTACGGTCACCTTCGATGCCACGCCTTCGCGCTCTTCGGCCACGTCGCCTATCAATAGCGTGATCGCGCTTTCCAATGGAGCACAGACCGCCTTCACGGGTTTTGCCACCCTGGTGGCGTTTAACGCCAACGGCATCCAGGCACGCAATGGCGGAACGTACACAGCGGCCTCGGTCATTCCCTACACCGGGGGAGTGGCCTATCACTTCCGCGAGGTCATCAACGTTCCGGCACACACGTATTCGATCTTTGTAGCAGTACCCGGTGGCGCGGAGCAGATCGTAGGTTCGAACTTTGCCTTCCGCACCGAGCAGAACAGGGTGACGCAACTGAACAATTGGGGAACCTTCGCCTCGTCGGGTTCGGTGAGAGTATGCAACTTCACGCTGGTCACCGCCGCTCCTAACTTCGCCATAGCAGCAACCCCGAGTACGGTAACAGTGACCGCCGGAAGCAACGCAAACTACACGACGAACGTGAGTGCCGTGAACGGATTCAGCGGCAGTGTGGGGCTCAGTGTGAGCGGGCTCCCAGCGGGAGCGGCTGCAGGCTTCAGCCCGGCTTCGATCAACGGCTCGGGATCCTCGACCTTAACCGTGACTACGGCCACTTCAACTCCGGCTGGTACTTACACATTGACCACGATGGGAACCAGCGGAAGCCTCAATCACAGCACAACCGTGACCTTGGTGGTCAATAGTCACTCGACACCGGACTTCTCGCTTGCTGTTTCACCGAACTCACAAACGGTGACGGCTGGCAACGGTACGAGCTATACGGCGACTGTAACGCCACTCAATGGATTTGCGGGTACAGTTGCCCTTAGTATCAGCGGCTTGCCCACGGGCACGAGCGGGGCGTTCACTCCGGTTTCGATCAACGGCTCAGGCGCCTCGACGCTGAACATTTCCACGGCAACCTCAACTCCCGCGGCCAGTACTACTCTGACGATTACTGCTACGAGCGGTAATCTGTCGCATTCCGGCGCGGTGACCTTGGCAGTCCAGGCCGGCAGCAGTTGCGTAGGACCGAATTGCACTTCGAAGCGTCTGAAGATTATCAACGGCTGCGGCAAGCCCATGTGGATCTTCTTCCAGACAGGATTCAATGGAGGAACTCTTAATGCGCAGAATCAAAAACTTCTGCCCAATGTCGGCAATTTCATCGAATACGATATTCCCGATAAGGGACTCGCCGGCGTCAGGTTCTGGCCGGGAATGGAGTGCGACAATACCGGAAACAACTGCCACATCGGCGCCAGCGGCGGCCCGGTCAGCAACGGGTTTACCTGTCCCGCCAGCATCGGATGCGCTCCGCCCATCGACTCCAAGTTCGAAGGCACGTTTGGCTGCGTGTCTTCCATGCCGTTATCGCAATGCCAAGCCAATCCCTCGTCGAATCCGCCTACCCCGCTACCCCGGGCTGACTTTTGGGACGCCAGCATGGTTGATGGTTACACCCTCCCCGTCAAAGTCATCGTGCATGGAAGCTGCCCGCCGGGAAATCCCGGGGGCCCTGCCGGAGGCGTCGTCGACTGCTCGACCTTGCATTTCAGCGATTGCCCTCAACATGAGAACTTAAGCACGAACGGGCAGTTTCCTAATCTGGGAAACGAGAATCTTCTGCGGCTGCATCCCACTACGGGCGAAACTGTGGGATGCTATTCGCCCTCTTCGAAGCTGACGATGGGGCAATGGCAAAGCATTCCCAATCCGCCCTTTACCGGCACTACATTCAGCCCCACCGATCCACAGGCGCAGATGTACGCTTGTCCCACGCCCCCGATTACACCCGGCGTGTGCAGGGCGGGTCCGGCTGCAACCACCAACTACACCAATCTGATTCACGCCAAGTGTAATAACACGTACGCGTATGCCTATGACGATACCAACGGCCTCAGTAGCTGTCCGGCCACAACCAGCACAAGTTATGAGGTGACTTTCTTCTGCCCGCAATAGGAGCAAGCACGCCCAAGCGGCAGCTTTAGTTAAAACCAAGCAGCGATTTTGAAAAAAACACGCACGTAGCCGAGAAGGGGATCTTGGCCCACCTGTGACCCTTTAGACAGGCCGGGCAACAAGATCCCGCCCCTCTATGCATAATGTCGGCTTTGGGAAAAGCATTACATCTATTTTTTTTTATGCTTGCTTGCCAGATTCACAAATGGCGGTACTGACTCCAGTAACTGACCGTGCTCTCCTGGAAAATTCTGCTTGCTTCGGCAGGGATTCTACCCCGGCTGTCCTATTTGATGTAATGAATCGTCAGTGACAAGTGATTGTCTCTGTAGGAGAGCGAATCGGCCTACTTGCGGTCCCTTTTTTGGAACCTAAGTAGGCGAGACATCTGCCCGAGTGATGAGTTCTTTAAATTTACCTCTACCTGCGGTCGAGAGCTGAGAGCAAGCGAGTTCGCAAAAGGAACGAGGCGCATTCACGCAATACTTCGGCGCGATTTACACTCTGACCTGAAGTAGATTGTCTGACCTTGGGGTTGAGAAAGTCGTCGGGAATCCAGGCGCCATGAACAAATTGATCGTGCAAACTGAACATATCATCCAAAAGCGAACCCACAAGCAAGGGTTCTGAGGCGTATAGATCACGCTCAGTGGAGTCTTCATAAATGTCACGGGCGCCATACTCCGCTTCGATTTCTTTCTTGAGTTTCTCCTGGCTTTGAGTTGGAATCCGGTCCCCTTGAAACGCTGCCTGGATACCCATCATCCAAACTAGGAACTGCAAAATTGGGTCCCGCACTTCCGAGTAGCCGGCCTCGTAGTACCTGATGGCACGGCGTATGCTGGGCGGGCCGCTCTTATACATCCTTGTGAATGCCGGCATCACCCTTCGCAATTCCGTTAAGTCGCGCATGCGCACGCGATTCAGGACCTCCGACTCCGGCACATTGATCATGCTTACATCTGGATGCGTGAATCGAAGAACATAGGGCTTGCCGTCTTCTTGCAGCTCGTACTGGATGGCCACAAACCGGGCCCGGGTTGGACGGATGATGCGTAAGCACACAAACACTTGTTGGACCAAATCCTGCGACTCGAGTTCGCTCTTTTCAGCTACCTGTTCCGATTTGAATGCGTGGACGAGCGCAAAAGACATGTCCGCGAGCTTGGAACGTTCGTCCTCTGCAACATAACGCTGCCAAAGATCGAAACTTGTTTTTGAAAATTTGTCTTTCACCGATTCGACGGACGTACCGGGGAAAATGGCAAATGGCTTGGTGAGTTCCTCAAGATTGTGGTCCCCCTCAATAGGAGCTATCGTGAATTTCTGTCTTGAGGAGACGCTATTCACACCCTGATTCACACCGTGAGTCGCGACAATTCCTTGTGTTTTCCGTACCATGGTTCAGACCCCTAACGCTTCCCCAGAGATGGGCGCGTTGCGGCCCCCCGCCCGGCGCTATTCTCTGTTGCGGGACTTGTTGCCGAGGAGCGATCCGATACCTCGGTGTGTGATGATGGGCGCTGCGCTGAGGCAGGTCCTGAGTTCGTCTCACTGCTTCCACCAAAGTGGGAGACAGCATTCCGAATACGCCGTTCTTCCTCGCGCTTTTTGCCACGCCATTCGTCCAAGCGTACCTTTTCGCTGACAAGCTCTTTGTCATTGGTTTCTATTCGCAGCCGGAGCTTTTCGATGAGGCGATCAATTTCAGCCTGGGTTTCCTGATTGTGCTGTTGCTTTGCAGCTTTATAACTCTGGAATGCCTGCTGCTGGCGAGTTTCGAAATCATTCAGCGCGCGCTCGCGCCTTGCAGCGTCTTCGATGACATCATTGAGCTGTACATTGCTCACTTCCAGCGCCATCATCACAGCCGCGCGTTTAGCTTCAGGTGTAAGATCACGAATGTGCACGGAGCCCAGCATCTCCGCAATCTTCAAGATAGAAAATCCATGTTTGGGCACGCTAACACCAGCTTGTTCGTAGACCTCCGAGAGGCCCGGGGTTTGGATCGTGGGCACAGCGGCTGGCTCAGTCGGCTTGCCGCCCGAAGAAGTTGCAGCCATTTGCATGGGGAGAGCTTCCCGCAAAATCAGATCTGGCACGCTCGCTATCATAGCGGGCTCCAAACCAGACGGGTCATCGAACTCGGTGGCGGCCTGTAAAACGGAAGGTTGTGTGGTCATGTTGCAACTTCTTTCCCGGAAGCTAGTCATCCGTAGATTTTTTTTGGGGGTAATTCCGGGGGGAACAGCTGGGGGCCAGACTTTCTAATTACGCGAGTCTGGGTCTACGTTGATAGCATAGATTTAATATACGATAAAACGCAACGTTACTCTAGTAACATCCATTGTCACCCCCCAGCAACCCCATGCGGTCCTGATTATCTGCCCATCGGGCGCCACTAAACCGTTTAGAATCAATATCTTTGATAGCACCGCCGGCCCATCGGACAGCACAATAACTCACAATAACTATAATTCTGTCTCTTTCGGGTTGAGCTTGCTCCATAATTCGTTGGCCCGAACTGGGCGTACGCAGACCTAAAAGGAATCGTGGTTACTACGGTAACTTGTCAGACGTGTCTGGTCGTGAGAAAGTAACCGCAAACCCCTCCTTTTTTGTCCCCCTTTAATTTTTGCCCCCTTGGAGTTTTAAATGCTTGGAGATTCTTCAAAGGTTCTCAAATACTTAGAGAACCGGAGCTCAGATAATTGTCACTCTCTCTTTGGCCACAGCATCGGAGTGGGGGCGTGTATCCTTTTCGTTCGGCAGCTTAAACAACCTTCACTCGGAGCCGACCGCAATGTTTGACGTCAGATTCTCAACCATGGATGACCAGCAGTTAGCCAAGCAGCTCTGCCAGGAAATAGAGTCTCGCTGGAGAGCGTGGCAGATCGAACTTCTTGTCTTGGCCAACAATCGCAACTGGGACGCGCTGAAAGAGCAGATCAAACGCGGGCCTTTATCCGGTCGCAAGCCGGTAAACGGCGCGAAGGGCTGATAACAGGGGACTCTTGTGGCCCAAACGTCCGCATTGCCGTATAGTTTGGTCATATGCTCGCAATGAATTCGAGCATGCGCGAGAATTCTTTTCGTAAAGAGTCCTTATGATGCCCTCAGGATTAGCTCCCACCATTGACGAGTACTTGAGAAAAAGATTGATGCCGGTCGAGGGCGCAATCCCCCACCTGCCTGGAATTGAAATGTACGGCAATTCCATTCCAGCAGGGCAAGTGGGTGGCGACCTTTTTGAGTACATCAATTTTCAGCAGCGCTACAACATAGACGCCCGCATCGCGCGTACGCAAAAGTTGTCGAAGGAGTACCTGGAGCCTCTTCCCGATGGCGCGAGCCCACGCAATGAAGTTGACCTGCACGTGCAGTGGATGGAATCGAAGCCCGGCTACACGCCAGAAGACGCGATGCAGTACAGAAAGGCGAAGCGCTCAGAGCAGCTAAGAATTGCTGAGAACCTACAGGAGCTTTACACGACTGCCGGAGTGCTGCTGGTGGACGCTGAAGGGCATGGAGTGATCGCAGCCAAGATCGCATCAACAGTACAT
>Ga0207130_1092_pt1 | contig 29925 bp, 24 predicted proteins | sample Alteio_BWMinHeat_16_FD_153545 | JGI IMG/M metagenome (GOLD analysis project Ga0207130, IMG submission 153545) | Enriched cells from forest soil in Barre Woods Harvard Forest LTER site, Petersham, Massachusetts, United States -... | ecosystem: Environmental > Terrestrial > Soil > Temperate forest >... | reverse complement strand
GCACGGCGCGCAAGCGCACTACATCGACCTCGCCTTCGACTTGGATCATGCCAGCACATTATCAGATTCAGCAGGCTCGGGCACAAAGCGAGGTTCAGCGTGCCCTTCTCGGCAAAGCGGAAGAGAAAGCCGGATTAGACGTATGGGAAAGCGATCAAAATCCGCATATTTTCACAAAAAATCTCGATACGACTGCCTCGCTTGTTCAGATATCGGCACAATCATTTATGGCCGTACGGACCTGAACTTGCCGACGCTAGACAACAACGCGTTCAAGCGCCTACAGACTGGTGCTCAGCGCCTAGATTTTGCAGAAAATTAGAGACTTTAGGAATGAGGGCCATCTAACGTCATTGTGTTCGCGCTGATTGAATCTTGACTCAGTTGGGTCAGGATTCAATCAGCGTCACCGCTTAAAAAAGGTCTACCGTTCGATCTTGGCATCCTTGATCAACTTAGCAACCAGCACGCTGGTTGCTTTCTGTTGTTCGGCTGCTTCAAGTTGCTGACGGACCTGATCTTTTACCTTATCGTACGGCTGAAGCTGCGTCGGACGTACGGCATCGAGCTTCATGATGACCCGGCCAGAACCGATCGCGACCGCAGTCCGGGTATACTCGCCGGCTTTTAGCTGTGTGAGCGCCTGCGCCAATGGCAGTGGTATCCCCGCTGTCTGCCCTTCGCGTGCCGGCGTCTTGAAACTGCTCCACTCCATCTCGCCGCCGGCAGTCCGGTTGGATGCTTGGCTGTACTGCCGCGCCACCTCGTCAAACGCCCGTCCGCTCTTCAGTTGCCCCAGCACGTCAGCAGCAGCCGCATCATCAGCGACACTGATGATGCGTGGCTTGTACTCCTTATCGTCAGCAAACGCGGCGACACTTTTATCTGCGCCCGCTATTGATTCACGGCGCCAGGGCGGTCCTGATGCACACCAAGGAGCCGGGCCAGTGGTTGCAGGACATCGGCAAACGCCGACCACCGAACGTGGTCACGGTGACGTTGGCCAACAAAATCGCACGAACGATCTGGGCGCTGCTGGCGCATGACCGCTCGTACGACAAGGGTTACGTCAGTATCAGGCCGATTCAACATTCACGCCAAAAATCCGCCTGTCTACCGACAACGCGACAGAACCCTTGCTACGTTGCCAGCAATAAAATCGGCAGTCTAACTGCCGCAGCGATTCCATTTATAAAATGGATTTCTCTGTCAAGACAAACCAAGCTACTTTTTTGTGCAACAAAGGCAGGACCATTCTTAACTTTTAAATATGGAGAGATAAATCATGATGATCAAAGATAAATCCACAAAGGTTTGCTGGAGCCTCTTTTTTGGGAAGCTTCTAGCAGGCATGGCATTAAGCGGCGCCGCGGTCGCAGCTACTAACTTGGCTAACCCAGGATTCGAATCGATAAATTTTGGTGCGCTGTACTCGTTGGACACCTCCTCAGGCTCTGGCTCGATTTCCTTGGCCGTAACAGGATCTAATTATCAAAATGGCCAGTGGCTTGAGTCTTTGTCAAGTGACGGCAGCGACAATAAGCACTGGACGTTCGTCGGAAATGGAGATGGGACTTTTATAGTGCACCCCACAAGTGCGCAGAATCTTTGCCTTACCCATAAACAGTCCGGTGGAACTCACACCTATTATCCAGGCGCCAATACTGTGGATGCCAACAATCCATGGAGCTGGGTCGGCGGGAGTTCGTATGTGTTACACGCGACCATCAATAATTGTGACGGCTCTAGCGATCAAGCCTTCTTTGTTCAGAAAACAGGTGACAAAAATTCCTATCAAGACAGAAGTCAAGAGCATGCATATCTAATTCGGAGTAAAGCTAACCCTGCGGATTGCTTAAATATAGAGGGCGGAACAGGTTCTGGTCACACGGTTGTTTGGTATAACTGCCAATGGACCGGAAATAAAAATGATCGTTGGATGCCGCAAGTGCAGAGTTTTTCCTCAACAAATAATGCAGCCGGTTACAATAATGATGACTCACGAATTCTTGCACATTGGGCCGATATGTATGCAGTTGCGCGTGGTACGGGAAGCCAACCAGCGATGCAGATTGGGACTATTACTAATACTGCTAACACTGCCAGCCCCTTCACAACGATATCGTTGAATAGTTCTAGCACGGCGCCTACATATACTACGGGAGGGGGGACGCTGCTTCCATTTTTCGATCCAACCGTTGGTAATTTTGTGCCCTACTTCAACAACACAACAGGTGGGAATTCGACTCGAAACGTGACTACCTCAAGGGCTCAATCAGTCCAAACAACACTTGGATTCAAAGAGACAGTTGGTTATAAATTTACACAAAAAACCACTATCGTGGGCGTGAGTGAAACAAGCAATGAATTTAGTCTCGGGTTCGAAGCGTCTCAACAGTTGACAAATACAACGACTGATACCACAACAATTAGTTATATGACCAACACTCCAAATAATTCGGCGTTTTGGTTGGCTCTTGGAACGTCCGGCACCATCTCCGCAACTAACGCAATTTGGGATGTATATAATGATGTTGGAGACCATTCTGTAACTGATGTTATGACGGCCAATATTTCATTTGGCTCGGCCAGTGGCGTTAGTTATTGTGGGACAGGTTCCCTAGATCCTGCATGTATAGCCACAAAGCCAGCCAACGCTCTTTGATATTGGAGCGATGTCTTAATATTGGACGGACTCAAAATTGAGGTGCAATACCTGGGATGTTAGAAGATGATCGCTCAGCACCCCCCCCGTCATCGGCTGAATCCAAGCATACTTTGCGGCACATTCTGCGCAAAGTATGCTATTTTTTTGGTTCTGTCGCGTTTCTTCTCGATAGCAGAAATTTTGGTATTGTCGCATTAAAGGAATGGCCGGCGAACTTGTGTAGACAGAGGTGGCCCCGTTTGGTTGGACATCGCTAGATGCGCATTCGATGCAGAAGCTAGCGATGGTCTGAAAAACATTTACTGCCTTGGGTCTTGGGGTTTTGTTGGATATTTGTGTACTTATTCCCTGCTCAAGAAGTCTCGATATTACACCCAACAATAGTACGTCCACATAGTCGCCGCTAAGAGGGCGACAGTTTGACTTTGACAGTCCGACGATACCTTGTACCGCCATTTCTCCAGATTCCTTGATCTCAGGAGTTTCATTGCCTGTGTTTTTCGCCATGGACGCTTTAAACGCAATGGCCATATATTGAAGCCGCGTTACTTGCGTCTGATATGAGTCACATCCATAGTCACCGGAGTACCGTACCATTTAGTATCAGGATTTTTCACACCACAATGCGGACAAGTTTTAGTTGAGGTAGAAACCTCCTTTTTGCATTCCCTGCATGTCGTCAACGCCATTTTTATCCCTGTCTGTATTGATATTTCCCAAAAATATCGGTCTGCAGCAAAATATGAGCGACGTTCGGAGATGCATGTTCGAAAACGACCGTATATGCACAGCCATAAAAGCCAATGGGCAATATGTTCATAAAATAGGGTGTGTAATTTAGGGCATGTTCATATATTAAAGACGTTGTTGGATAGCCTTGCACCAGATGGGACAACAAACCGTAGGAAAATGAGATGGTAAGTCGGTTTTGAGATGGATATGGCGCCCTCGAAGTTGCGCTTCGCTGTGGCCCTGGCCCGCACCGAGCTGGGCCGTAGCGGTACGCCTCGCCCTAATGCTGCGCGAGCCGGTGGGCGCGGCCGGCATCATGGTGCCCTGGAACTCGCCAGTGATCCCGATGGTGTGTTCGCTGGCACCGATCGTGGCGGCCGGCACCACGGTCGTGATCAGGATGCCCAGTCAGACTGTCCAGATCAATGCCCTGCTGGCCCGCGTCATGTCGGAAGCGCCATCGCTGCCACGCGGTGTGATCACTATCTTCACCTAAGCCGACTCCGAGGGAGCCAAGCTGACGGTGGGTTCTCCCGACGTGCCAGTTATCAGCGGCTCCATGCGCACCGGCCAGGCAATCTCGGCTGTTGGCGCCCGGCAGCTCAAGCGCTATGGCTTGGAATTGGGTGGGAAGACGCTTCATCTGTTGTTCGATGACGCCGATTTGGACGCGGCGTTGCATGTGCTGGTGCATTTCGCACTGTCACGTGCAGCTGCAGGCATGGATCGGCTCTGAGCAATGTCGGCGCCTCGCTGACGAACTGCGCTCCTGCTTCTGCGGACCGAGCGCCTACGTACCGGCAAGGCAGTGTTCAGTTGGCTGTTCCGATGAGTAAATCGTCCCGGAGTTGAACGCGACGGCAACATTTATGGTGTCGTCCGTGGGTAACCGAAAACTCTGCAGGATAAAAAATTACGTAACGTTAAGGGTGTGCCGAGAAGAAGACTTATTCCATTGCCTGATCAACAGAAAGACCCAGATAAAAGCTCCCTGTTCAGAATTTGAACTCGATCAGCTCAGAAAATGAACTGGAACGTCAATTTTCCAGTTCAGAATATGAACAGGGAGAGTCACTTCCAGTTCAAAAAATAAACAGGGGAAAAATATCTTAAAAATTCTCTGAAATCCGCATAAACAAAGGAATTTTGCGAATTGTTCTTCGCCTGCTGATAAATGATTTTCCCTGTTCAAAATCTGAACTCCTTTATATGTTGCCATGTATAGGGTTTGTAAATTGGTTTTTGAGTTTAGTATTTATGGGGTAAAGGGGTTAAGGAAGTACAGCGCGCCATGGAAGATTTTTTGCGAAATAGGTTCGCCCACCGTACCGCGCGGCCATTCCATTTATTCCACTAGCTGAGGTGTGTAAAAATGGGGGGGGCGTGCGGACGAGCGACAACTTACTTGCTCAGAATGACGCATGTTTTTAGTTGGGACTTTTTTCTTAGTAATTTGCTTTTGCCTCCCCTCTTCTTTTAACGCTTTCACACCTTCGCGTAAAGCATGTTCGGCGGCATGGAGCGTATCGAAGCGTTGGTAATCATGCGTAGCTTTCATCGCTTGGACGCCAACCTTCGGCATTTCGTATACATCCAAATCAGTAAAACGGTAAAGGTTGGATACACGAGTCCCCTGCCGCAAGCCACCACTTCGTGTGATGGCGAGAAAACCCATGGCCCTAAGCTCATACAGCGCTTTTGAAAGAGTTGCTGAGGCAGTCCAGCCCTGATGTCTCATGTCAGATAATGCTGCACTAAGATCCCCATTGTTTGTTCCCGTTACCTTCGCCCGCATGTCGATAAAGAGGGCTTTGGCTGCAGGGCCCAGCAAACGATAAGCGGGGCTGTTGAGCAGGCTGCAATAGACGCGGATATGACGTCCGTTGGGGTCTTGGAATTTTGGTTTTTTTGACATACCTGATGCAGTTATTGCTGCAAGTCCAGCAATCGGCTCTCGCCAAATCGGTACACATCGATGCAGCGAAAGGTACACTTTTCCGGTGATCCTATCCGCCTGGCTGCTAATAGTGTTCCTGTTGGGCTTAACATATTGGGTGTAAGTTGCGAGTTGTGGCAATCGAAGCGGCGCATAATTACATCGCCGGAGACGCGCTCCGGTTGGCGTATGACGGTTAGTAAACGTATGCACTGCATGCAATCTGGCGCCCAATGCCGAACTTCGAGCAGCAACTGACCCGATGTTCTCTCCGTTAGTTGTGTCATGCCGCTGTCTCAGGCCGTGCGGCTGACTTTGACGCGATTTTCTATCCACGCATCAATATCGCTAGACAACCAGCCAATAGCCCTTGCGCCTACCGAAATACTGGTCGGAAATTCCCCCTTTTGCATGGCGATATATATTGCAGCTCGACTTTTTCCCGTTCTCGCCATAACGACAGGCAATCGCTCGATTGAGGGTTTCGAAGACGTATTTTGATATTGAGACATTACTAAACCTTAAAAGTGTTTTCGAGACCTCAATTAGACGACATAAACGAAGGTGCTTTTTCGCGCGTTTTCCATGTTTTGAATAAAGACGAAGCTAGTGTTTTGTCGGAAAAATGGACCAGTGAAAATAATGAGTATTCAAATTTTATTGGCGTCGGAGCAGGTTCGTAGTTACATCACGTTCCGTCATGAGGTTGTAAGAAACTCACTCTTTCACCTGCCTCAATGGTTTTCTTTTACGAACTCAAAGAAAAGCTAACGTGGAAACACGCAACAAATATCCAGGTGTTCCATCAACGCGTAAGCGTCTTCCCAGTAACGTCTATGCGATCTGATCCGATGTCCGCATGATTGAATTGCGGTGCGAAATGGATTGTGCCCACAAATTCGATTGTGGACACAAAAATTCAACCAGTCATTTCCTCACCTAAACGCGGCCCCTATCGCCGGCATACTACCGAATTTAAGCGCGACATCGTCGCCAGATCGCTGGCCGTTGGCGCCTCGGTGTCACCCGTGGCCCGCGAGTTCAACGTCATCGCCAACCATGTCTTCGCCTAGCGCAGACAGTTTGGCTGGCGACGTGCAGAGTGAAGCAGCAGCGAGAGCTTACCAACTGCTGCCGATCACGGTGATCGAATCGACAGCAGTCCCCCCCGCCGAGCACCAACGCAGCGTGCACACCGGTATCGGGCGTGATAGTGGCGGCCCAGCTGCGCGTGGAGTGCAGCGTCGATCCAGCGATGCTGGCCCAAGTGCTGGCCCGTATGCTGCCGTGATCGGGCTGTCGGCGGGTACGCGCATCTGGCTGGTGACAGGCTGTTGATATTCGCCGACGCTGGCAATACCGTTGCGACCAGGGCGAAATCGCTGTCGTTTGAGTATCGGTATCAGCTCAATATCATTGCGACCGACTGTCGCAATGAACCGGACGCGATCATGGTGGCGCTCCACCAGTGGGATCTGCTGGAGTATCCTGAGCTGTGCAAGACCGGTATTGGCTTTGATGTCGATTTCAACAATCATGAAACCATTGATCTGTCGATCAAACTGGCACTGACTGAGAACGTAGTCGTCAAAGATGCCGGCGCCGGCCGGCTGCAGGTGCGACACCCGGGAGAACCCCAGATGACCCCAGCCTATATGGATGCTTTCTGGCAGGTATATGCGGGCGAGTATCTGCTGGCGGATCCGGCATGAGCGTGAATTTACACTCACTTGAAGGCTGGGCCGGCGAGCTGCCGGCCCAGCCCCAATCTGGTCAGCGCCGGGTCGTCACGCGCAAGATCGCCCAGGACCTGCGCCGCAGCCAGGCGCAACGCATTGCCAGCCAGCGGGCGCTGGACGGTGCGACCTATCCGGCGCGGAAGAAGCGCAAGGATCTGTGAGTAAAAAAGGAGAGGATCAAGCGCCAGAAGGCGGCGATGTTCGGAAAAATCCGCTCGCAGCAATTCCTGAAAACCCAGCAGGACGAAAAACCAGCTTTCGGTCGGATTCTTGGGGCGCGTGGCACGGATCGCCCGCATGCACCAGGAGGGTCTTACTGACAAGGTATCAAAGAAAGGGCCGAAATGCCGCTATCCGGCCCGGCCTTTACTCGGTTTTGGTGTGATAGATCAAGTGTTGATTCGAGATACCTTGTTACGCCATATGAGCGTTTGATTTTGCAAACTAGCCTGCTGGCTTTCAATCTCGCATTTGAAAAATTTGGGTAGTTGAAAAAGCTGACCAGACGCTTACGTATAACACTAATTGTGAAAAATTGAAGAATCAGCAGCAATCTTCGCCAAGGGTATTAATTATGGATGATGCATGGATTATCAGTTGAGATACTGAGAGTGCTAAACCATAGCGGCCGCTAACGGTCTCAAACAAAGACAAATACGCTTGGGGTTTAAGTATGGTCCGCGAATGTGGCTAGGCATCAAGGCACAAATCTTTAATTTTGACAAACAGCAGAAGTTGTTGCAATTTAGTATTTAACCTTAATAAAGAATAAAATGAAATCAAAAACTAAATCCGTAAGCGTCTTGATATTTGTCCACTCGACATGCGCCGCACTCATATTCTCGTTTGCCAGTAATGCACAATCGGCGTCGGGCAGTACGGTAAGTGCGAGCTTTATTGGAAACTACTTCGGCGGACTTCCACAAAATATTACCGGCGACACTCTTGTAAAGCAACTAGTCAACACTTCAAAATTTCCCGGCATCACTGGGACCAGCGAAACTTTTGGGACGGATGTTCCTGTAAATTTTTCTAGCACGAGGTTCACACAAAAATTTAAGCTTTTGGTTGCGTTGGATCAAGATCGATCTGCAAATTTTTATATTCGGCCAACTGGACTGGGGAGCACACTTCCAAATATTATTGGAGTTAATCAACCAAAGGGGGGGAATGCTTTCTCCGGAATTTCAGCACGCATTGATCCGGTAAGTGGGAAGATGGTTGTCAAGTTATTTGGGACAGCAGATCAGTCACCTGTAATACTTGATCAGCAATCCACCTTAGGCACATATTCTTTCAATAGCCTTGGCGGACCGTCCGGTTTTTGGTTGCGCTGGACTAATACAGCAAGTTATTCGCTGGACGCAGATGCGACTGCTGCGATGATGACGGTATATGTAATTCCCTCTGTGACTGGTCCCGGCGGGTATATAGCGGCAAATTTTAATCAAGCAACATATGACGGCAGTTCTGCATCGATTGTTATCGGCAAGCAGCTCAATTCTTCGCCATTTTATTTTTCCGTAGACGATTATTCACTGAATCAATGGATGCAGTTGCCCGTCATTGCAAGCTCGTCTAAGTCTGCTTTTGATGATGATTATTTGTCCATGGCCGGAAATATCCCGGCGGGGACTACCCCAACCGACAAATATTTTGGAGATAATGGCTCTGCGGTTTTTCTTGAACACACTGTGACCAAGCCATCGAGTCGGACGGCTCGTGGCATTTCCGACGACATAATTTATTGTGTTTCCACTCTTGGCGCATGGTGTCTTGAGAGGTTTTTTGGAGCCCCAACACTTCCTGATAGTTCCACTAACCCGCCAGCATTACATCCCGTTATTGTTACGCAACCACAGCCACCGTCAAATATAGATAGTTTGCGAGCATACGACGTTTTAGAAATCGGATCGCCGCGGAGGCTTGCATTGGATGACGTTGATGTGGCATTGAATATGCAGGCTTGCGGTCAAGAAAACCCGGATGATGTCACATCGCCAAATGCTTGTACCAGTGACGATGACATTGCTATGAGGGCCTTTACAGCTTTATCACTCAATGCGGCTATGGCTATGCGTCAAGCATTGCATGATTACGCAGATGCCTTGCAGTCCGGGGCGGCAAGCCCGCCCACGATTAATACGAATAACCCTGCAGTTAACATTTGGGCAATTCGAAATCCAGAGCTTGCTGAAAGCCTTTTGGACAGCACAATAAATGTGATGCGTTCCTCCACTGCAGTCGATCAGCCGCTAATTGGTGGCACAGTTCGAAACAGAGGGAAAAAGATGATTCGTGCATCTTGTGTGCAGTCCTCGGCAACCAATGAAGCATCAGGGGAGGAATGGGAGTGTGTAAAAAAAGCTAGATCAAAAACTTCTGACGCTGGCAATCGTACGGGAGTTCCGCCGAACCTGCAGCGAGGTGGGCAATACTACATGCGCGACAACGCTAGTCAAAGCACAAACTTTCAAACTCTTGTTCGGGAGGTGACAAACAGGTCACAAATTCCAGCGGGTTTTAGTTCCACAAACTTTGCTTCATCGGTTCGAGCAATTGCACGTGACGGCGCGTCGCCGGGCTTTAATCGCGGGATCGTGTACATCATGGATGCCAACTATCAACAAAGCTCGAGCAATACCGGTCGGCGATTCGGTTTCGGTTTAGCGCATATTCTTTCTCCTGGACCGACTCCCCAACAACTCGCAAGTGGCATCGCACAAGATGCAAGCATAGGTCATCGAGAGGAGTGGGCGAACCTTGGGGTCGGAAACAATGTAACAGGTCAAAATTTATTGGCGCGTATCATTATGGCTGCTTTGACCAGTACAAATGATGCTAGAAGGCAAACGCAGCGCGGCGCAATAAATGGAGGATTTTCTTACACTCGGGACTATGATTCGATCATGATTTCCAATGGTTCGACGTATGATACATATACAAACATCAGAATCGTGATCGGAGGGAATGGGAATGTAATCACTGCGTTCCCATTAAAGGGAGCCCGGCACACTTCCAGCAAATCTGATCTCAAATAATTGAGGTACACCCTCCCTGAGTTTGCGGGAGCAGCACCCGCAACGAATCTTGCATCTAGGTATACCTGCTAAATATGTTAGTTAGCTTTGCGACCGCCTGTACGCAGGTGGCGCTGTCTTAGGCCCTGCTGCTTGCAGAGATAGGCTGCTGGTACAGTGGCGTGGTCGATGTTAGTAGCACTGACCGCGTCGCCGCGTCTTAAACCGTACTTTCTCACGCGCCCGTAGTGCGAGAAACTTCGACAAAGTTGATAAGCCGCTTATCACCCCTCTGCTTGATGCGCTTCCGGCAGCAACCCGGCAACATGCTCAGCATGAACGCCGACCTCCCCGATTATTCCGAAAACACCCAACTGCTGCACAACCTGATTCGCTTGGGTACTGTTGTTCAAATCGCGGGTGGTCGCGCCCGTGTGCGGCTGAGTCCTAAGCTGACTACAACCTGGTTGCGCTGGGTGACGCATAGCGCAGGTGACGCCCGTACCTGGTGGTCGCCATCTGTCGGGGGAGCAGATTGTTCTCTTGTCGCCCGGTGGTGATCTGACCGTTGGTGTCATTCTGCAGGCGGTTTATTCCGACGCGTTTCCGGCACCGTCCGACAATCCAGCCTTGCATTCGACGCATTATCCAGATGGCGCAGTCGTTCATTACGATTTTCAGGCGCACACCCTGAGTACGACGCTGCCGGATGGCACTAGCGTCACAGTCGCGCCTGGTAAAGTCACGTCGAACGCTGAAGACACGGAATGTACTGGCAATCTGCTGGTGCAAAAAAATCTCATCGTGAACGGCTTTGTAGCCTTGAATGCCGGCATGAACGTACAGGCCGGTAAGGAAGGGCGTCCTGCAGCGGTGATCAAGGGGAGTATGCACGCTACGGTCGACGTGACCGCCGCTGGCATTAGCCTGGTCACGCACCCGCACAGCGGTGTGAAGAAGGGCGACGATGAGTCGGGTGGTCCGAAATGATGAACGCCCGCACTGGCCGCACTATGTCCCGCCTGGCCCTTATCCGCCAATCCCCGGCCGACATTATTACTACGCCATCGGTTCCCGTGTCATGCGCCGCGACTATGGCTCCGAAGTACGGAGCTGATCGACTAGCCATTGAACGGCGCCACCACATTGTACTGGGTGGTGTGACCAATGATCAGGCGACTGCGCTGGTGGTCCCGGTCAGGGCTGGCAGCACTGCAGGAGCGGAATTGATTTGTCGCGTCTGCCGGCGCCCAATGTCATCGAGCCGTTAGATTTCGAGTCCATTCTGGCTGAACAGTTGGTTGACTTGGAAGAGCGCGACAGCGCCTTCGCCGGCTTGCAGGAATCCGATCGGGCCATGAAGGTGTTGCAGGTCACCGCCTATCGTGAACTCAAAGTGCGGCAACGGATCAACGAAGCCGCCCGTGTCGTCATGTCGCCCTACCGAACAAATAAAAAACTTATCATTTGTTATGGTTTTTTTAGACTACTTTAATCGCTAATCAGAGCATCTGGGAAGCTGCCGGCTGGTGTATTTTTCGCGCTAATCGCGGCAAAAAAATACTAACAAATGCTAAGGTTTTTTCGCCTCTTTTTTAGGGGATGCAAAGCCACAAATCCTGCATAGACAAGCCATTGGTGCCCAGTGCAGGGCCAAAACAGATCCTCCGAAGCCCCCTTCAAAGCCGGAGCGGCGCTTGCTTCGTTATTTGAGTTTGCCTTGCTCACTCCTAGGTTCTACTACAGCGCCTGCATCCACCAAGTCGCCGACATCAAGCCCCTCTTGAAGTAACGCATGCATCGGCACTCCCAATGCATGCGCAATTCGCTCAATATTGCAGATTGAGATATTCCGCTCCCCGCGCTCGACGGAGCTAATGTAGTTCGGATGCAATCCAGCGTATTCGGCGACTTTTTCCTGAGTCAATTTCTTAGAAAGGCGTATGCCTTTCATATTTGCCGCAAATAATAGCTGGGCATCACGCTTTTGAGTTGGGTTAGTCATGCCGCATTTTTTGCGACAAGAACATCAAAGACCACACACTTTAAGTTTGGTTTACGCTAGAGTAACAAAATAATCAAACTCAAAGTGTTGGTCTCACGCTTTTCCCATATCGCTGACATCAGATGTTCAGCATCTGCACAAACGGTGCAGGCGATAGCGAAAAGACGAACCATGTTCTCACAATCGAAATTTCCCGACAGGAACAGTATGCTGAAGTTGAATTTGCCTCCAATCGAAGAAGTCAGAGACATTGTTCTGGATATGATGCCGGCGCTAGCTCCTGGTGCCGCTCCAGACACTCTTCAGAAATCCATTCACCTTGCCGAAAGCCTTGTGACGCTATTTCATCTTGCTGTGTCTACGGCGACAACAGAAGCGGTTTTGAAAGCAATGCTATCGGGGATGATCTCGACCACTGATTTCGAAGGTTTGGATTTGCATTAAGGCATTTTTAATTCATTGAAAAACCCAACTGCAGCGATGCTATCCAGAATTTGTCTTTCCAGAGATGGACTTGAACTTACATAGCACCCAGTTCGGCATTTGTGCCTTAGATCTGTCATACCCATGCCGTATGGGTCATGTGCTGCCTGGAATTACGAAAAAATTCATTTTAATTTCCACAAGGAAATAATTACCATCTGGCGTGGTGATACAATTGTTTGCAATTTTACATGCCTATGTCGGTGTAGGATTGCCGTACGGCAGCACTGTTAGTTATTGGCAATACCTGACAATTTTGACAGTTACGCAACAATGTTCAGTTGTGTATGGTGCCTAGCACTTTGAATATTGTGTATCCCATTTTTCTTTCTGTTTCTTTGCCACTTGACTACGGTGTTACCAGTTGCGCTGACATTGTTCGCGTCACCCGTTTGTCTGCTCCGGAGTTAAAGCATGAACTTGCAAGACCTATCTGGGTTATCCAAACTCACTGAAGCCAACCGTCCAATCCGCCTGCGCCTGTCGCAAGAAAAAGGCGTCGTTGATGATGCGTTGCTGGTCAAGCATGTACGCGGTGTAGAGAGAATCTGCGGCGGCATCGAATACCATTTGCTGTGCGTCTCCACCCAGGCCAATCTGCCCACTAAACAGCTCATCGCGATGCCGGTCGAGCTGCAGTTCGTCACCGATTCCGGCGGCATGCGCTCCGTATGCGGCATTGTCGACGGCGTTGTGGCCGGTGAAGCCGATGGCGGACTGGCCAGCTACCAGTTGATCGTGCGCGACGCGATAGCGATCATGGAAAAGAGCTGCAACACCCGCATTTTCCGCAACAAGAGCGAAGTCGAGATTACGGAAATCATGCTCGGCGACTGGCGCCAGAAAAATCCGGTGCTAGCGCGTGCTTTCGATTACGAGTTGTCGAACCTGAAGGGCAACTACCCACAGCGAGAGTTCACGCTGCAGTGGAATGAATCCGATGCGTCGTTCCTGCGTCGTTTGTGGAAACGGCGCGGCCTGTCGTGGTTTTTCCGGCCCGGTCAATCCAGCGCCGCCGGTAGCGACAAGACCCCAGGGCATACCCTGGTGCTGTTCGACGACTCCTGGTCCTTGAAACAGAATAGTGCCAAGTCTGTGCGCTACCATCGCGACGATGGCACCGAACAGCGCGACTGCATCACCGCCTGGCATAAGCTGCGCAACCTGACCGCCGCCAACGTCACGCGCCAGAGCTGGGACTACAAGACGGCGCGCATGAGCAGCGCCAACCTGCTCGGCACCAATGACCAGGGCGTGCTGGGTAATCGCTTTGCCAACGCGCTCAACGATACGCTGCTGGAGGCTCCCCACATCGGCGACAGCGCCGCCGATTACACCAGCCTCGGCACCTTGCGCATTCAGCGCCACGAATACCGCACAAAATGCTACCAGGCCGAAAGCGGCGTGCGCGACCTGTGCGTCGGCGAATGGGTTGCCGTTACTGGCCACCCCGGTATCGACAGCCATCCCGCCAAGGAACGCGAATTCATCATTACGGAACTGTGGGTCGAGGCGGAGAACAATCTGCCCTATACCATCGGCGAACGGGCGCAGCGCCTGTTTGCGCTGAACCAGTGGGGCATCGGCAGCAGCAACCAGGAATCCGCGCTGGGCCAGGCCAACGCCGAACGTGGCGTCCGTTACACCAACCAATTGACTTGCGTGCGCCGTGACACTCCCATCGTGCCGGCCTACGATCCCCGCGTCGATCTGCCGCCTGTCGACTCGCTGGATGTGGTTGTCGTCGGCCCAGAAAATGAGGAAGTGTTTTGCGACAATTTGGGCAGAGTGAAAGTAAGGTTCCCTGGTGTCCGGCCGGAAGAGCGCGCAACGCCGCAGGCGGCCAGCACTGGCGTCACGGAGCACGACTCCGCCTGGGTGCGGGTGGCGACCTCCTGGGCCGGCGCACAATGGGGCGCGATCTCGCTGCCGCGAATAGGAACGCTCTGCCATTTGGGATTTCTCGGAGGCGATCCCGACAAGCCGATTATCATCAGCGCCGTGCATGGCGGTACCACGCCGCCGCCCAGCTTCAGCCGCACCAGCAGCCTGCCGGGCGACCGCTACCTGTCCGGCATCGTCAGCAAGGAAGTCCAAGGGACGAGGGCCAACCAGCTCCGTATCGATGATACCCCGGCGCAAATTTCTGTACAGTTGGCGAGTGGGCATGCCTCGACGGAGCTGAATCTGGGCTACCTGACACATCCGCGCAGCAACGGCAAAGCCACGGCTCGCGGCGACGGGTTCGAGCTGGCAACCAACGAAAGCGGCAGCCTACGCACCGCTAAATCTTTGCTGATATCAGCCTGGAAGCGGCTCGACGTCAGCGGCAACCAGCTCAGCAGCGAAGAACACATCGCGCTGATGCAGGACTGCCTGGATCTGTTTAAATCGCTGGGGCAGTATGCGGCTGAACACCAGGCGCTGGCGCTCGATGACGCGCCGCAGGCCGCGCTCAAGGACGATGTCGGCAACGCTGCTGGCGGCGGCAATACCGCCCCGCAAGGCCAGGGCGGAAAACCGACCATCAGCGTGACGGCGCCGGAAGGCATTGCCTTCAGCACGCCCAAGACCATCGTCAGCTATGGCGGCAAGAATGTCGACACGGTGGCGCAGCAACACCTCCAATTCACTGCCGGCCAGCGCTTCAATCTGAATGCCGGCAAAGGTGTCTCTGTGTTCGCGCACCAGAACGGCATCACTCATATTGCCCACTATGGCAAATTCCTGATGCAAAGCCAGCATGACGAAATGCAGATCGATTCTGCAACGGACATCAAAATGACGGCCAGCAAGCACCTGATCCTGATGGCGGATGAAATCACGCTCATGACCAGCGGCGGCGCTTACATCAAGCTCAAGGGCGGCGCGCCCGAGATCGGCGGCCCTGGCGCATTGACCGTCAAGACGGCCGGCCACAACTGGAACGGTCCGGCCAGCGCCAGCGGCGACCTGCCAAAGTTCAGCGAAGGCGATCTGAGCCGCACACCGCGGCTGTTGAACCCGACCGATGGCAAGCCGGTCGAGGGCATGAAGTTGCATGTCGAGCGCCCTGATGCTGGTCCAGTTACCGGCCAAAGCGGTGGCGACGGCAAGGGGACTAAAGTTGCAGCCGATGGCTTGCAACAACTCAAGGCATTTTTCTTTACGCCACGCTCTTGAGGCACCTAAACACATGACGCATCACATGACCAGACCGCAAGCACTTATTACGTTTCAGGACGCACGATGACAGATATCTCTACCTCTCCGGAAAGCGCCGCTTCCTCTCCTGCGAATGACCCCAGCTGTCTGGTGGTAGGACAGAAATGCGGTATCACGCTGTTTAACCATAGCTGCCTGGACGTCATCCAGCAGTTGCCGCTACCAGGCGCCGTGATCTTTGTGCATGGTGTGAATTCGGACGGCGAATGGTATTCGGAGGCGGAAGAAGGAATATGCAAGGGGCTCAATGATCGCCTCAAGCGGCGCGATGAACATTTGTTCTTTCCAACGACCGAAGCGGGCCAGTTGCGGCCCACCAAATACATGCCGGAGCTGACAGCTGATGGCTATCTCAATCCAAATACGAAGTTCGATACCTTTATCGACAGCGACGATACGTTTTCGCCGGTGATTCGCTTCCGCTGGGGCTATAAAGCCAACCTGGAGGAACTACAAAAGTACGGCGACGGCATCTATGTCAACGAGCAAAACTATTGGGGTGGTGGTCCTTTCGCAAACGGCTGCACCTCCCTGCCCGATCTATGGGGCGAAGGCTTGTCGGAAGAATTGTTTCTTTGGATTCACGTACAGCATATGAATCCGACCAATGATCGCAACGTTTATGCCTGTCCGCCACGACCATACTACGTACTGGCCGCGCTTCGATTGGCTAAACTGGTGGAGTCGTTACGCAAAAAGCAGGCTGATGTACCGATCACGATCGTCTGTCACAGTCAGGGAAATATGGTCGGCTTGGCGGCGGCGTTCCTTGGTGATCGCATGGCGCCCGCCACCGATGGTTGCGGCAAGAGCGCGCCCTGCGTGGCCGATAATTATGTATTGTGCAATCCGCCCTACAGTTTGCTGGAGAAGAATTTTGCCGAGAATTGGAGCCAGGGCGATATGCACGATGGTGACGGCGGTAGAGGTCGTCAGACACTTGAAGCGCGTACAGCGACATTGAAGGCGTTTTTTGACATCATCAAGGCACGAAAGGACGCTGAGCAAAAGCCGGATCGCATCGACAAACGCATGGCTAATGCGGGACACGGCTTTACAGCCGATGCCGACCGCAAAGACCACGGTTATAACAGCTCGACCTATGGCCGTGTCACCTTGTATTGCAATCCGCATGACCAGGTCATTTCCTCAAGTCCGGTACAAGGCATAGGCTGGCGGGGCATGAGTGCGGACGAAATCGCGGCATCCGGCGGCGCCGGCGTGTTTACCCAGCGCGTATTTGCACAAGGTTTCGATGTCGGCAAAACAGGGGAATACGACTACTGGGCAAACCATTGGAAAAAGCTAGGGGACAAGCGTGGCAGTCAGGAGTTCTGGTGGCCGGAATCGCCACCCGTCAAATATTCCGTAGCCAAAGGGCTAGACGCGAACAAGCATAATGTTTTTGCGAAAATACTTACAGTCGCCATCGCGCCTATCGCCATCATCGGTACGAAATTGTCAGGTATGCGCGTCAACGAGTTGCCACCCAAGGACTGGAAGATCCCGATAGAAGCCCCGCCGCTACCGAAGCAGTTTTTGCCGACAGCAAAGAGTTTTGGGGAAATGACCACTGATTTCGACCAAGGCTATGACGCCCCCGGTGCGTCACGCGACAAGAAGCGCGTGCAAGACCCGAATGACCCGTTTGCCGGGGATCACAAAAGAGAAGACGGCACCACCGACGCCGCTCAGGGAGATACCGACAGTGAAGCCGGGTTGCGCTATGAATATCATGCGCTGCTTCGTATGAAAGCCAAGCGTGCGGATATGTATAAAAATGAGGATCAAGTCACCGCTGAAGATGATCCTAGCAGTGCCAGCCCTGAGTATACTGCCTGGCGCAATAAGCAGATCAAGACCACTCTGGCCGCCAATCTTGACACTCACGCCACGGACCATTCAACGATCATGACCAATGGCGTCCATGCACAGAATGCGCTGGCTTATGATGTGGCGATTGGCTGCTGTGACATACCGGAAGATGATTTGCACAAAGTGAGATTAGCGGCGGACTGGCGCTTCCTCCAAGGTTTGGACAAGGACGATCCCAACAAAGCATTTAAAGAATATTTTTCTAGCGGGTACTTTACGGGTGTATCCGTTTATGAGTGGGCCAATAAGGGCGGAGAGGGCAGCATGCCGACCAAGGTCGTCGATAAGCGCCAGCGCCCACGTAGCGCGCCACAACCTCAGCCAAGGGAGCACCATTGAATACTTTGATTGCCACCCGTAACCAGAGGCTGGGCTGGACGGTCCTTGCCTTTCTGATCGCTATTGTCATCGCACTGTGGTTTACTTGGCGTGCCGATGCCGCCACACCGCAACCTATGACTGTTGGAGAACTTATGACCCGCTTCCTTGCCTTTCCCGCCTTCGCTGCCGTTGCTGCATTTGGATTATTGACCGCGTTCGCAAGTACACCGATTGTCGCGACTGCGAATGCAGCCACTCCGGTAGCGACTGAATCATCGAAACCCTTTCTGGCCCAGGTCGTTGGGGTGCAATGGTTGAACCCGCTGCAACGGCGTGACTATCCGACGGAATGGCAATTGTTATGGACGCTTGGATTAGCGCAACCAAACAAGGATGATGACATGGTGAAGGCCGAACCCCAAAAATTTACGAAACTGCAGGTAATTGGTTCGATCGCTGCTGGAAATAATGGAAAAGAAACTTTCGATGGCTATCATGAGAAATATGTCGAGCAACTGATCGATATTTTCCATGACAACTACGGTGCTGATTCCCGCTATTTTTATAACGTCCACTCGCTCGAAAATAAAAAATCATGGCGCGAACTCGCCGGCATCCATATCGAGTATGCGCTACCTGCGGGAAAACTTGATCCGGTCGAGGCAGGTGGCTATTTAGGAAAATATGTCACAAGCAGCTTTAGAATTGGAAACCCTAATTCTCCTACACTTTGGACCCGTAGCACTCCGCCGGACGTGTGTGTGACAATGGGTGGCCCGAACGCAGGATTTACGTCGCTGGCGGCTGCGTTAGATTACCTGCAAACACACCCGAATGAAACCGTCTGGGCCATGAATTGGGATGCACCAAGCCGCCCCAAGGATAAACAAATCAACGAAAACATGGTGCTCCTGGTGCTGGCCGGCCCAGCTTATAATACCGAGCGTGCCGCGCTGGCCTGGATCGGCTATCCGGCCACCAAGAATGTGGCCGACTTCAACGCAGAAAAAGGTAAGCCGCCCCGCACTGTGCAAGCCTGGAAAGCCACGATAGATGCAGCCACTCACAACGCCGGCAAGCAAGATACCGATATCGGCTATGTGATCCACGACGCCAACAACACGAATCCCAATTCGTCGGACCGTATAGGTAATCTAGCGCAAACACTGAGTACCGAACTACCGGAATTTGATTTCGCGAAGCAGACCTTCAACACGCCGGCATTGCTGGGTGAGATGGGCGCCGGCACGGCCTTGACGAATGTCGCCCTTGGCATCGCCTACGCTAACCATTTCGGCAAAAACGTGCTGATCGCTGGCACTAGCGACGTCGCACACTCCACCGCGGTACTGGTGACGCCGCCGGCCAAGGTTCGCCCTATCGATCCAGAGAAGCCGTGGTTCCGCGCTCGTGGTGAAAACAATGCATACCTGCCATGGTGGGGTATCCGCCACGATGCGCAATCTGGACCGCAAGGGTATTCCAAGTAAGGCCGTATCAATGACATCGAGTAGGAGAACTTAGCATGCGTAGTGTTATCCGTTTGAACGACCCCACCAGCCATGGCGGCAAGGTGGTGTCGGCGGCGCCGAACAGTAAGGTGATGGGGCTGCAAGTAGCACGTAAAGGGGATCGCTGCATCTGCCCAATCCAAGGGCATCAAGTATGCGTGATCGCCGAGGGAGATCCCGAGGTATTGATCGATGGTATCCCTGTTGCCTTCGATGGTCACAAAACCACTTGCGGCGCCGTGCTGATCTCGACCATGCCGAACAGCGGCCGCAGCTAGGACTACATATCGCGGCAGCGTGGCTACCACTCGGCCGACGCAACATTCATTTAGTTTTTGAATACCTTGTCAATGCTCCGCGCCAAAAAACAAGATAGTTTATCTCCACATGATCCGAAAGCAGGACAACGCTTGACGCTGGAAGCTATGCAGCAAATTGCCGTTGCTCGTGGCGGAAAATGTCTATCCAAGACCTACATCAATGTCACAACGTCGTTGCTATGGCAATGCGCCAACAAACATCGGTGGCATGAAACACCCGCGTATGTCAAAAGCGGCTCCTGGTGTAAGGTCTGTGTAGCCGCTGTCTGGTTGAAGAAAATGCAGAAAATGGCGAAGGAGCGAGGCGGCTGGTGTCTGTCTGAAACTTACGTGAATAGCCGTACGCCACTACTCTGGCAATGCGCCAACAAGCACCGATGGTATGCCTCGGGAAATCGTACATCGCTCGGTCAGTGGTGTCGGCTTTGTATTGCGGCCGAAGAGTTGGAAGGCATGCGGCGAATCGCCAACGGACATGGCGGCCTTTGTCTCTCCGATACTTATGTCAACACCGAGTCTCCATTGCAATGGGAGTGCGCCAAGGGACATCGCTGGCATGCCAGGCCTCACGGAATTAAAACCGGTAAATGGTGTCGCCAATGTCGTGACGACAATATGCGCGGAAGCCTGGAGCGGATGCAGGCGCTGGCGCAACACCATGGTGGCCAGGTGCTATCGAAGAACTATGTCGACAATAACACCAAGCTGCGCTGGCGTTGCGCTCAGGGGCATACATGGGAGTCACTGCCACGGACCGTGGCATCGGGGTCGTGGTGTCGAAAATGTTATTTCGAGAGGCGACGCTGCACGCTGGAAGATGTCCAGCGGTTGGCGAGTAAAAAGGGCGGATTTTGTTTGTCCAGGACCTACATCGATGGCAATACCGACCTCACCTGGCAATGTGGCCGTGGTCATACATGGCAAGCTCCATCGAGCCGCATTCATAGCCGCTGGTGCCCGGTATGCAACCATGACAGCAAGCGACTTGGCCTTCCTAAAATGCAGGAACTGGCAGCCGTGCATGGTGGCCGCTGCCTGTCCCAGACCTACAAAAACGTCAATACGCCGCTTATCTGGCAGTGCATTGAGGGCCACGTCTGGGAAAACAAGCCGTGCAACGTCCAGAGTGGATCATGGTGTACTGAATGCCGCCGTATTGGATTCGACCATAAGAAGAAACTGGACGCCGAGAAGACGAAAAAGCGGTTTTCTATGCCGAACCTGTTGTAAGTCCAAATGATTTGCGGCCAGAGCGGCGATATACAGCGTTGCCACATTCAGTATGTCGATACATTTTTGAAGAAGTCAGAATGGAAAAAGGGATTTAATGAATACAATTTTCGACGGAATGCCATTCTTCAATGTGGATTCATTACTTGAAACACTCATCGAAGATGAAATAACAGCCGACATTATTGAGACCTTCGTCTGCTCTCTTTCCGGACGAAATATTTGACATGACTCTCCATGTTGAAATGATAGTCGGTGTTACCTCGGGTGTTCTTGAGATAGAGGTGCATGCGGCAAACATGACTGATGCCTTTATCAAACGGCGAGTGATACGTGTAGAGGTTCGCCAAGTTGCGCGCTACAGCTAAATAGATCGCTTTCAACTCAGTTAGATCAAATTTTAAGTAGTACACTTCACGCATAGATGGCTCAGTAATGTGCTGTTACTTGATTGAGGTATCTGCGATTATTTCACGACGTAGATACTACGAGTCATGCTGCCAGGCCAAATTTTCCGATTACGACCCTGCGTCCTTCATCAATTTGCGCATCCACAAAGTTCGCCCATAACTGCAGAATCTTGCGCCGCTCGTCTGTATACTCTGCACGGTTATATACGCCCTTGATGCCTCTGATCGAGTGCGCCAGCGCTTTTTCGATGGCATCAGACGACAAACCCATTTCATGCAAGTGTGTCGAGGCGGTGCGGCGGAAATCGTGGATGACGAAATGCTGCACATCGGTATTCATTGCCCTAACAGCAGCATTCAGAGTTGACTTTGCAATCGGTCGATCATCATAGCCGCGGCGCATTGGAAGAATATAGCGGTCGCTGTGTGATAGCTCACGCAATTCGGTTAAGAGTGTAATTGCCTGGCTAGATAAATATACCCAATGCTCACGATCTTTTTTCATTCGCTCAGCGGGGATACGCCAGATGCCGGTATCGAAATCGAATTCTGACCACTCAGCCTCGATGAGTTCGGATTTGCGGACCATCGTGATAACTAGAAGGTGCAATGCTAATTTCGATGGTCTAGCCATATCCGAAGAGTAAACAGTACGAAGCACACTGCCAATTTCATCTGGTGTGAGCACGCGGGTGCGACTTTGAGGGGTTGCGATAAAGCGCGCCACCAATTGCTGTGCGGGGTTTGTCGTGGCAACCTGTCTTGATATAGCGTATTCATACATACGCTTAACAACGTTGCGAGTAACAAGTGCAGCTTGAGGCGATCCCCGACCTTTGATCTTGTCGCAAATTACCAGCACGTCGCCTGCTGTCACGGCAGATAGTGCTTTGTTCCCGATTGCCGGGAAAATGTCTTTATCGAGTTGCCTACGGGTGATATTGCGATAGGATTCTGACTTATTTACAATTTCTGCCTGATACCAGTATTCGGCAAACTCCCGTACCGAATTAAGAGTCTTGGACGCACCCCTATCTTTTTTGGCATCAGCTATCGGGGAAATGCCGGTCGCAACGATCTCTGCATAGCGTCGTGCGCGCTCTCGCGCATCTTGTAGGCTAATTGCGGGGTAGTCTCCGATCGTGACAAGCGGCTGTTGCTTGGTGTGCAGGGAATAGCGATAGCGCCATACTTTAGTCCCTGATGTCATTACTTCTAATGACAGGCCTCCACCGTCGGCAATCAGATAGCGTTTTTCCTTGGGTTTTAGTGCCTTGATACGAGTGTCATTAAGGGGAGTGGCGGTTTTTGGCATTTTAAGTACACATCAATTTATTGTTACAAATTTGTGTACTGAAGTGTGTACTTTAAAGCCATAGATGTCAACATGCAATGTTGGATGGCATGAGACGTTAATTCCATATTTTATAAGGGTTACGAGGTCATTTTTAGACGTTGTTGGACATCGCTAGATGAGCATTTACTTTCCAATACAAAACCGCGAAAAAATCACCCCCAGCAAATCGTCCGGCGTAAACGCCCCGGTGATGCTGCTCAGCCGGTCCTGCGCCAGCCGCAACTCTTCCGCGAACAAATCCAGCGACTGATCGTTGACGCGATTGTCCAGCGAGGCGTGCTGATCGGCAATCTCCAGATGATCGCGCGCCGCCTTCAGCGCGATCAGGTGCCGCTCGCGCGCCAGGTAGCGCGATTCGCCGGTTTGCTGCCAGCCGGCGATGCGCAGCAGTTCGGCGCGCAGCAGGTCGATGCCGAGGTAGTCGGTGGCGGACAGGTAGATATGGGTGACTTCGCCCATCACGTCGACCGCGGGTTTGTGGCCGGACTGGTCGATCTTGTTCCAGATGCGGATTACCGGCGCATTGGTCGGGAAGCGGGCGACGATCTTTTCGTCGGCCAGCGACGGGCCGTGGTTGGCGTCCAGCATGTGCAGGATGACGTCGGCCTTGGCTACCGCGGCCCAAGTGCGCTCGATGCCGATGCGCTCTACCTCGTCGTTGGCGTCTTCGGCATCGCGGATGCCGGCGGTGTCGATGATGTTGAGCGGGATGCCTTCCAGCTGGATCGTTTCCGTGACTTTATCGCGGGTGGTGCCGGCGATCGGCGTGACGATGGCGACGTCGGCACCGGCCAGCACGTTCAGCAGGGAGGATTTGCCGACGTTCGGCTGCCCGGCCAGCACGATGTTGAGGCCGTCGCGCAGCAAGGCGCCTTGCGCGGCCTGGCTGAACACATTGTCCAGTGTGCTGCGGATGGTCGCCAGCTGGCCGCGTGCATCGGATTTTTCCAGGAAGTCGATTTCTTCTTCCGGAAAATCCAGAGTCGCTTCGACCAGCATGCGCAAATTGGTTACTTGCTCCACCAGCGCGTGGATCACCTTGGAAAACGCGCCAGACAAGGATTCCGAGGCCGACTTGGCGGCCGCCTCGGTGGAAGCTTCGATCAGGTCGGCCACGGCTTCCGCCTGCGCCAGGTCGAGCTTGTCGTTGAGGAAGGCGCGCTGCGTGAATTCGCCCGGTTCGGCCATGCGCAAGCCGAGTTCCGCGCCGGCCGCCAGGCAGCGGCTGAGCAGCATCTGCAGCACCACCGGACCGCCATGGCCCTGCAGTTCCAGGACGTCTTCGCCGGTGTAGGAGTGCGGCGCCTTGAAATAGATCGCCAGGCCCTGGTCGATGACGCTGCCGTCGGCGTTCTTGAACGGCAGGTAGGTGGCGTGGCGCGGGACCAGCTTGCTTTCCGCGATGCCGCAAACGCCTTCAATGACGGGACCGAGATGCTTGCCGGAGATGCGGACTACGCCGATGCCGCCGCGTCCGGGTGCGGTGGCGATGGCGGCGATGGGGGAGGAATCGAAAGACATGGAATTATTCTACGAGGGTTGTTAAATAATAGAAACAGCGACAGGCAGAAGCCAACAAAAAAGCCCGTGAATTCTTGATTCACGGGCTTTTTTACGACAATCGGTAATACGGAATATAAACCGATTTAGGCTTTCGCAGGACCGGCACCCATCTTGCGGGTAATCACCCATTGCTGCGCAATCGACAGCACGTTGTTGGTGACCCAGTACAGCACCAGGCCCGACGGGAAGAAGAAGAACATGACCGAGAAAATCAGCGGCATGAACATCATCACCTTGGCTTGCATCGGATCAGGCGGCGTCGGATTCAGCTTGGTCTGGATGAACATCGAGACCGCCATCAGCACCGGCAAGATGTAGAACGGATCCGGTGCGGCCAGGTCGTGGATCCAGCCGATCCACGGCGCATTGCGGATTTCCACGCTGGCCAGCAGCACCCAGTACAGCGAGATGAAGACCGGGATCTGGATCACGATCGGCAGGCAGCCGCCGAGCGGGTTGATCTTTTCGGTCTTGTACAGCTCCATCATGGCCTGGTTCATCTTTTGCGGCTCGGACTTGAAGCGCTCGCGGATCGCGGTCATCTTCGGCGTCACCAGCTTCATCTTGGCCATGCTGCGATAGCTGGCTGCAGACAATGGGAAGAACGCCAGCTTGATCAGCACGGTCAGGGCGATGATGGTGAAGCCCCAGTTGCCCAGTACTTTATGGATCTGCGTCATCAGCCAGAAAATCGGCTTGGCGATGATGGTCAGCCAGCCATAGTCCTTGACCAGTTCCAGGCCAGGCGCAACCGCTTCCAGGTCGCTCTGGATTTCCGGACCGGAATACAGGCGCGCATCCATGCTGACGCTGGCGCCCGGTGCGATCGTGCCCAGCGGCAGGATATTGCCGACGGCATACAGGTTGGTGGCGATCTTCTTGGTGAAGATTTCGCGCGGCGCCTTGTCTTGCGGGATGAAAGCGGAAACAAAGTAATGCTGGATCAGGGCAAACCAGCCATCGTCAGACTTGGTAGCGTGTTCCGCCTTGCCGCTTTCGATCTTGTCGAAGGGGAATTTCTGGAACTTGCTGCCTTCGGTGTAGACCGATGCGCCGGTGAAGGTGTGCACGAAACGCTGTTCGCCTTCAGGTGCATTGCCGTCGCGCACCAGTTGCAGGTACAGCGAAGGAGATACCGGAGCGCCGCTGTCGTTGGTGACGGTGTGCTTGACATCGATCGAGTAATCGCCGCGCTTGAAGGTGAAAGTCTTGGTCAGCTTGACGCCGCCTTCAGTCGATTCCAGCACCAGTTGCACCTGCTTGCCGCCATCTAGGGTACGGACGCCAGGCAAGGCCGTGAACGGCGACTTGTGGTTAGGGAAAGGACCGCCGATCAGGCCGGTTTCAGCCAGATAGGTGCGGGTTGCGCTGGAGTCGAACAGCACCAGGTTCTTGGTCGGATCGACCGTATCCTTGTGCTTCAGCAGTTCCAGGCGCTTCAGTTCGCCGCCAACCGTATCGATGTCGGCCTTGACCGCATCGGTAGTGATGGTGATGATTTCGCCCTTGGCGTCGGCAGCGGTGGCAGGCACGGCGCTGGCGGACGGCGTTGCTGTGCCCGCACCGGCTGCGCTAGCCGAAGCTTGCGGCACATCGGTGCTGGCGCCGGCAGCTGCACTGGCAGGACCGGTGGCGGCTGGCGCGGCAGGTGTGGTTTGAGCGGTGCCCGGGAAGAACAGCGACGGTTGGCCGTTATGGCGCTGCCACTGGTCCCAGAGGAACAATAGCGACACCGAAAATACAACCCACAGGACGGTACGTTTGATATCCATAAGAGTATTTATCTATGATTCAGGAATGGCTGCAACCGCACGACCGGCTAGCCGATGCGGGTTTGACTGCAGATGGAGATGCGGATAGAGATGCTGATGACGCATGCGGCGGCACCGGATCGAGTCCGCCGGCGTGCCAGGGATGGCATTTGCACAGGCGACGTCCGGCCAGCATGCTGCCCTTGAGGGCGCCATGCGTGCGGATTGCTTCGGCTGCGTAATCGGAGCAGCTGGGATAAAAACGGCAATTCTGTCCCAGAAACGGGCTGATGCCCAGTTTGTAGAGTCGCAACAGGAACAGTAGAGGCATTTTCATGACAGCTTTTTTCCCTTCTTCTTCCGGCCCGCCGTCGCCGTACATATACATATAGCCAGGCTGGAACAATACAAGCCCAAGCCGTAACTGTAACTACGGCTTGCCGGCCGCCAGGCGTTGCGACGCGAACAGCTGCTTGAGCTCGCTCAGCAATTCCCGCTTCAGGCGCGCGGTGGTAGCCGGACCTGCCTTGGTGTTTACCGGTTTGGATAAACGCACAATGCAGTCGATTGGCGGCAATGGTGTCAGGCGAAACAGCTCGCGCGTAACGCGTTTGACGGTGTTACGCGTAACAGCGCGCGGCGCCAGCCGCTTTGCCGCCACCACGCCCAGACGGGCATGCGGCAACGTATTGCGGCGGGTATACAAGACGAAGTGCGCTGTTCTATAGACAGGGCGCAAACGAAAAACGGATGAAAACTCATCCGTTTTAACGATGCGCCGGTCGCGTGAAAAGTCTTGAGCGCAGTTCTCAGCGGAACAACGGTCGGTATCAGTCACGCAAGCAACGCCTTAGCGTCCGGCTTGATTAAGCTGCCAGACGTTTGCGGCCTTTAGCGCGACGTGCATTGAGCACAGCGCGGCCACCGCGGGTTGCCATACGGGCGCGGAAGCCGTGAGTACGCTTACGGCGCACGACGGAAGGTTGGTAAGTACGTTTCATGTTGGTCTCGCTAATCAGCAAAAATAAATCGGATCTTCACACTCAGAGCGCTGGGTTTTTACCCTTTCGCTAACTTGATGAAGCCGGTTGCCCGATGAAGAACTAGCGTAAAGCCAGGTAATCGGAGCAGGATCAGGCGACAGTCAACGCGCAAACGAGCAATTCAGCGGACAGTGAACCTTGAATTAAACCGCATTTTCTGCTTGTTTGTCAATCACTTAGGGCTCTTTTCCACAAGGTCCTTTTCTCCCGGCGGCCAGCAATAATTGGCCGTGCCTGTGGATAACTTGCGCCGGCAAGGGTAGAATAGCGGCTTATGTGTGGCACGCCCGCCAGTTAAGCATTGCGCAGTTATCCAACCCGGCTACTTATATGGCGCCGGGGGTAATACTGAATCAGCGTGCAATAAAAACATCAGCCCAGGGCGTAAAGAACCTCATCCCGCACACCTTCACTTAGAACGATTCATGGAAAATTTCTGGCAGAGCTGCTCTACCCAGTTGGAGCAGGAATTGACGCCTCAACAATTTAGCGCGTGGATAAAACCGCTGACGCCTCTCGACTACGAGGATGGCCGCTTGCGCATAGCGGCGCCAAATCGCTTCAAACTGGATTGGGTCAAAACGCAGTTTGCCAGCCGCATCACCACGCTGGCGCACCAATATTGGGAAGCGCCGATCGAAGTGGTGTTTGTGCTCGACCCGCGCAAGGCAGCCCCTGCTCCGTCCATGTCCAGCATGCCGGTGGCGCACGCCAGCACTAATAATAGTAGCGAGCAGTCGGGCGCGATGTCGTCGGCTGCCGGCGGTGGAACTTATGGCAACAGCAACTTCGACCGCCTGCCGGAAGTGCAGACCGAGAACAGCGCAGTCACCGCCCGGCGCGATCAATCGCGTATCAATACGGCATTGAGTTTTGACAGTTTCGTTACCGGAAAAGCCAATCAACTGGCGCGCGCGGCAGCGATCCAGGTCGCCAATAATCCGGGCGTTTCCTACAATCCGCTGTTCCTGTACGGCGGCGTCGGCCTCGGTAAAACCCACTTGATCCATGCCATCGGCAACCAGCTGCTGGCCGACAATCCGAACTCCAAGATTCGCTACATCCACGCAGAACAGTACGTTCGCGACGTAGTGACTGCTTACCAACGCAAGGGTTTTGACGATTTCAAGCGCTACTACCATTCGCTCGATCTGTTGCTGATTGACGACATCCAGTTCTTCGGCGGCAAGAGCCGCACCCAGGAAGAATTCTTCTACGCCTTCGAAGCTTTGATTGCGGCGAAGAAACAAATCATCATCACCAGCGATACCTATCCCAAAGAAATCACCGGCATGGATGACCGCCTGATTTCGCGTTTCGATTCCGGCCTGACGGTCGCCATCGAACCGCCGGAACTGGAAATGCGGGTCGCGATTTTGCTCAAAAAAGCGGCATCCGAAGGCGTGACCTTCTCCGACGACGTGGCGTTTTTTGTTGCCAAACACCTACGTTCCAACGTCCGCGAACTGGAAGGCGCGCTGCGCAAGATTCTTGCTTACTCCCGCTTCCATGGTAAAGACATCAGCATCGATGTTGTCAAAGATGCATTGAAAGATTTGCTGTCGGTACAGAACCGCCAGATCTCGGTAGAGAATATCCAGAAGACGGTGGCGGACTTCTTTAACATTAAAGTTGCCGATATGTACTCGAAAAAGCGCCCGGCGAATATCGCCCGCCCGCGCCAGATTGCAATGTACCTTGCCAAAGAATTAACCCAGAAAAGCTTGCCGGAAATCGGTGAATTGTTCGGCGGTCGCGACCACACCACGGTGCTGCACGCCGTCCGCAAGATCGCCGCCGACCGTACCAAGAATCCGGAATGCAACCACGAATTGCACGTGCTGGAGCAGACGCTCAAGGGTTGATTCGGGGTTGATTCCAGCTTGATTTTGACATTTCGGGCGATTGTGCACTTTGCCTGTCAGCCTGTGGATAAGTTTGTATAAAGTAAGTTCGGGTATGTTCGGCTTGGTGCGGAAACTGTGGTTTTTTTGCTGATTTGGTTAAATCAGGCGGATTGTTAATTTATTAACTAATAATCGCAAAAAATCCGCAAAGCGACGCAGATTTCCGCCCCGGATCGGTCCGTAGAGGGGCGATTTAAGTTACATTTACAGACTGCTTACCAAGCATTTAAACCCGTACGCATTTAGGCAAACTTAGGCATACAGCAAGCAGCAATATTTGATTTTTAAATAACAAGGATATAGCTATGCAATTGGTCAAAACCAACCGAGATACCCTTCTCCGGCCACTGCAGATCGTGAGCGGTATTGTCGAGCGTCGGCACACATTGCCGATTCTGGCCAATATCCTCATTCGCAAAGACGGCGAAAAGGTCTCTTTCCTGTCGACCGACATCGAAGTGCAAATCACCACCAACGCCAAGGTCGGCAGCGGCAGCGAAGTGGCGGCGACGACCGTGGCCGCGCGCAAGCTGCTCGACATCCTGCGCGCCCTGCCAGACACCGGCGAAGTCTCGCTGACCCTGAGCAACAAGCGCATGACGGTACAGTCCGGCAAATCGCGTTTTGCACTGCAAACCCTGGCCGCAGAAGAGTTCCCTACAGTCGCCCAGGCAGACCACTACAACGCCACCGTCACCCTGCCGCAAAAGACGCTCAAGCACTTGTTCAATATGGTGCACTTTTCGATGGCGCAGCAAGACATCCGTTACTACCTGAACGGCCTGCTGCTGGTTCTCGACGGCAAGAACGTCATCGCGGTGGCGACCGACGGCCACCGCCTGGCGTTTTG
>Ga0207130_1091_pt1 | contig 29939 bp, 32 predicted proteins | sample Alteio_BWMinHeat_16_FD_153545 | JGI IMG/M metagenome (GOLD analysis project Ga0207130, IMG submission 153545) | Enriched cells from forest soil in Barre Woods Harvard Forest LTER site, Petersham, Massachusetts, United States -... | ecosystem: Environmental > Terrestrial > Soil > Temperate forest >... | reverse complement strand
ATTTAAGGAGGAAGGATGAGCAAGGTACGAGTATTGGTTGGCACACGCAAAGGCGCATTCGTCCTGACATCGGACGGTAAGCGCGAAGAATGGGATGTCAGTGGCCCGCATTTCGCGGGCTGGGAGATCTATCACGTCAAAGGATCGCCCGTTAACCCGAATCGGATTTATGCGTCGCAATGCAGTGGGTGGTTCGGACAGGTTATTCAGCGCTCCGATGATGGGGGCAAAACCTGGGTGCAGCCAGGGACACCGCCGGGCGAACCGACTACTGGGCCGGGGGGAATGCCCAAAGGCGAGAGCAACAAGTTCGTGTACGACATCTCGACGGAAACCGGCAACCCCCTTACCACTCATCAGTGGTATGACGGCAACCAGCATCCGTGGGAGTTTAAGCGAGTCTGGCATATCGAGCCGTCGCTGACCGATCCCAACACTGTTTACGCCGGAGTGGAAGACGCCGCTTTGTTCCGTTCGACCGACGGCGGCGAGAACTGGCGGGAACTCTCTGGACTTCGCGGCCACGGCACAGGCCCAAAATGGCAACCCGGCGCCGGCGGCATGTGCCTGCACACGATCATTCTCGATCCGAGCAACCCCGGCCGCATCTTCATCGCAATTTCGGCTGCGGGCGCCTTCCGTACCGATGACGGCGGCAAGACGTGGAAGCCGATCAACCGTGGACTGCATTCGCAATACATTCCCGACCCGAATGCTGAGGTCGGCCACTGCGTCCACCATGTCGCCATGAATCCCTCGCGCCCGAGTGTCCTGTTCATGCAGAAGCACTGGGACGTCATGCGCAGCGACGACGCCGGAGATTCGTGGAAAGAGGTCAGCGGCAACCTGCCGACCGACTTCGGATTCGTGATTGACGTTCACGCGCACGAGCCGGAGACCATCTACGTGGTCCCGATCAAGAGCGATGGGGAACACTTCCCTCCCGACGGCAAACTGCGTGTGTACCGCAGCCGCACCGGCGGAAATGAGTGGGAGGCGCTCACCAAAGGTTTGCCGCAAAGCGATTGCTACGTCAACGTATTACGCGACGCAATGGCTGTGGACTCGCTAGATTCCTGCGGCATATATTTCGGCACCACTGGCGGGCAGGTGTACGCGTCGGCCAATGCCGGGGACAGTTGGGCCCCTATCGTCCGAGACCTTCCGGCCGTGCTTTCTGTGGAGGTCCAGACATTGTCTGGGTCAAACTAATATGATCCGAGTTATGCTCCCGCAACACCTGCGAACCCTGGCAGGTGTTCGCGGCGACCTGGAAATCGAGGTCGAGGGCCAGGCCACGCTGCGCCTGGTCCTCGACGCGATCGAGACCCGCTATCCCATGCTGCGCGGTACGATCCGCGACCACGTCACGCAACAGCGCCGACCGTACTTGCGGTTCTTCGCTTGCGAACAAGATCTCTCCCATGAGTCGCCGGATGCTCCGCTGCCCGAGGCAGTCGCGTCCGGAGCGGAGCCTCTTATCATCTTAGGGGCCATTGCTGGCGGGTAGAGGGCGAGCAGAAGTAAGCTGCAGCCAGATAATTTCACCCGAACGGATTTCTCAATCATTAATTAACCATCAATCATTCAACCAGAGGAGAATTCACTATGGCAAAAAGCCAAACGAAAATGGATGTGACATCTCAGGTACAGCCCGAACCACGACTTGAAAGCGGTAAACCGCTGCTCATTGCCGGACTGCGCGGCCACTTCACGAGTGCGAACTGGGAAGACATCCCGGCGCAGTGGCAGCGCTTCGGGTCTTACCTAGGCAAAATTCCCGGAGAGGTCGGTCGCGTGGCCTATGGCTTGTGCTTCCAGGTGCCGAATGGCATTGATTACCTGTCGGGCGTCGAGGTATCCGGAGGCTCCGGCCTTCCCAGCGAATTCAGCCTGGTAAGCATTCCGGCGCAAAAGTACGTGATCTTCCCTCACCACGAACATGTATCCAAGCTCCGCAGCACCCTTGACACTATCTGGTACAAGTGGCTCCCGGCGTCCGGCTATGAATTCGCTCATCCTGTTGCTGGCGCACCGGGCTTCTTCGAACGCTACGGCGAAGGCTTCAACCCGCGAACTGGAATGGGGGACATCGAAGTGTGGATACCGATCAGAGCGTGAAGTGCCAAGACATGCTGTGAAACAACTGAAATCTTCGCCGATCAGTTTTGACCGAATCGGCCGGTTGCAATGTTGTATAAAATCCAATAACTCGAACGGAGCAAATCATGAAAGATATCACCGCCTATTTAACCTTCAACGGAAACTGTGGTGAAGCCATGAAATTCTATGCAAAATGTCTTGGGGCTGAGCTGTTCATCATGCCGTTCTCGGAAGCACCGGGTGATTTCCCCAAAGAAGCAAAAGACAGGATCATACATGCCAGATTGGCGAAGGGAGCAACGGCATTGATGGCATCAGACACCATGCCCGGCATGCCTTTCCAGCAAGGCAACAATTTCTCAGTCGCCCTTGGCTGCGAAAGTCTTCAGGACATTGAAAGACTTTTTGCTGCGTTCAGCGAAAAAGGCAAGGTCACGATGCCACTGCAGGAGACGTTTTGGGCGGCCCGTTTTGGCATGCTCACCGACCAATTCGGCATCAATTGGATGTTCAACTTTGATAAACCCAAACAACAATAGTTGGGGTTCTGTGTGCGAACATGGCGGACTGCCCAGCGCAGTCCGCCATATCCTCGAAAAGCGCGTTATCTTATACTTGAAAAGGGGAACATAATGAAAATCGTAGCGTTGATCGCACGTATTCTGCTCGGCCTGATCTTCCTGGTATTTGGACTGAATGGTCTCCACCCCTTTCTTCCCATGCCGCCCTTGCCCTCAGGAACGGCAGGCCAGTTCATAGGTGCACTCTTCCAATCACATTACGTGTACGTTGTATCTGCGCTTCAAGTTGCAGGTGGCGTGCTTCTGCTGGTGAACCGCTACGTTCCGCTCGGGCTCGTACTTCTTGGCCCTGTGATTGTGAACATCTTTTTGTATCACCTGCTCATGGATCCGAAGGGTCTGCCACTGGCGATCGTTGTCGTAATTCTCTGGGCCATCGTAGCCCTTCGTCATCGCCAATACTTCTCAGGCCTGTTTGTGCAACGGGCGTCATAGGCATTCTGCGCAGGTACTTATTGCCCGTTCATGAGCGGAAATAGGCGGCCTTGGGACTAGCTGGCGACCACGAAAGCAACCACGCAGGCTGCCAATTACCCACCCGGATTGCGCATTGACCACAAACCAACATGCCCTTTAGTACCGCAGCGCCTGTCCTACTGGTTGTGTAGAATCATCAGACGACGCCACGCGTATTTCCCAAAGGTGGAACACTTGAAAAGCAATCCTGTAAAAAGCAGAAATCTTGCACAAGGAGGGTTATGAAAGCCTCTTTTCCTAATCCTAAGAGACAGCTCATCCGCATTGCTGTAATCGAGACCGACCCGTTACGGTTTGCGGGTTTGCATACCCTGTTAAATTCAGCGTCGGATTTAGAGCTGACCTTTACTTCCCTCTCCGAAATGGGCGCCCGGCAGAACATTGATCTTGCGCTCCTCGGGAACCATATCGGCCCAAATCTGTTCGAGGCGATGGCCACCCTGCGAGCGGCACGTCCCGACTTGCGCGTCATCGTAATGGGCTCCGGAATGGATGAAGAAAACATCCTCAAGGCCATTGCCGGCGGAGCCAAAGGCTATATTGACGAAGCCGCGGATCCAAGTGAGTTCATCAATGCGATCCGGGCGGTGAACCATGGGTCGGTGTGGGCTCCGCGGCGAGTGCTCTCTCTGTTCATTGAACGCGTGAGCAACTCACCGGGACGCATCTTCCCCGCTGGCCGGGTGACTTTTACCGACCGCGAAAAAGAGGTGCTGGAAATGCTGGTCGCGGGCCGGTCCAATAAGGAAATCGGTGCTCCCCTGGGCATCACCGAGCGCACCGTCAAAGCGCACGTCGCAAAACTGATGCGTAAAGTGGGAGTACAAAACCGAATCGCGCTTTCGGTGCACGCCATCACAAACTCACTGGAGCGAGCAGAACAAGAAGTGGAGCGAGGCCGCCTTAGGAGAAGATAACGCAGGCAGAATTCTGTTTATCTTTTCCCGCTCGCCATTCTCAATGCATGATCTGAACCAGGAGCTGCTGTCTGCGGGCATTGGGCTCGTCGCCGCCCAGCATCTGGAAGGCGGACCGGAAGCCCAACTTTATTTACATGTAGGTAAAGTTGAGTTTGAGATGTTCGGAAGCTATGAAACCTCTTTCCGAGAGGATGATGGCAACTCAACGCCATGGCCGGTCCCAAATGTTATTGGTATCCGGCCGCGACCCCCGGTGGCTCGCTGAGAGAAGAGCGTTGTTTTTTTTTGCGAGAACTCTCAGCGGCTTATCTTGGCCAGATAGTTCTCTTCGAAGAGCCGTTGCCAGCCCAGGCCGATCCAATCAAACATCTGATCTTTCTCCTGCACTTTTGGGGCAACAAAGGTGCGCGTACCGCGCCGGCCATCGGCAAAGGTAAAAATCATCGTCTGGCTCTGGATGGAATAGGTGCCTCGCTGTATGCGCGGATGTTCATAAAAAGCGCTGGGCACGATCAACTGGTCGGTGACGCGATGGTCAATGAAAGTGCCATCAGGAAAGAACTGCAGATACTGGTCGGCTACGGGCAGGCCCCAGATGTATTTTCCGGAAAACCTCTTTCCCGTGCAGCGGCACATGGGAATGAAAGTGTCCCAGCCGACTTCGCAGGCGGGGTGCGCAGAGGTTTCATTGCGCTTGACGATTGCGGGCTTTGCGGGGTCGCCAAATTCATTCTGCCAGACGATTTCGATTTTCTCGCCCTTCACTTTGTAGCGTCCCACCCAGTTCTTGTCGGGATTGCTCTCGCTGCGATAGTGATTAAAGTCAAAGCCGATCATGCCTTCCTGGGGAACGCCGTAGACCATCAAGCCATCGGGATAGAAAAGAAACTGCTTGTTGCTGGGTTTGCCATCACCGCCTGCCGTACAGACATATATTCCGGCCAGCATTCCCGGAGGCAAATTTTGGGGTTCGTCTGGCTTGGTGGCCGAGTCCGTAGAGCCTGCATCGCCGGCCGCGGGCGGGAGCTTCTGTCCCGGCAGGGCATCGCCAAAACTTAAGCTGTCAAGAAAGGTCTGAAAGACTTTGTAGTTGGCGTCGTAGTTCGCCCCCTGTTCGTTACTCACAAACACCACGATCTGCATCCGTTTCCCGTACTGGGCGCCCATGGCAAACATGTTCCAACGGATTCCGTTTTGGTCGACCATGACTGCGGTTGTGGACAAGGCGTCATAGCCGTTCTTGGCGTGGGTCGAGGCAATCTGCCCACCCTGCACGATTCGAAAGGGGGGCGTGAAGGCCAGCCCAGAACTCATTGAACGATTTCTGAAGATCAGAATCGAGATCGCCGGCTTGCAGCATGATGAACGTGGTGGTGCCGGGACGCTGCGAAGGGGACGTGATGTATGTGGCCTCGCCTTTCTCCACGGGGGTTCCAGCCGTTGGGCATGCGAAAAAGGTAGTTGCCGATTTGGGTATCGGGCGTGGAGTCCTGGCCCGCCACAAGGGAGGCCAACGCAAGCAGGCAAACCAACAGTGCACAGCGTTTCATAACCGGCTCCTGAGTGTTTCTTGCTTCTATAGTGTTTCTCGCTTCGAGAGTGTTTCTCGCTCCGATTACGTCTCAGGTAAAGCGCAAAGGAAGCAAAGCTGCTCTGAGAAATGCCGATCATTCTACACCGCGTGGCTTGGCCAAGTAGTGGGGGGTGGGGGGTACTTGCAGCTAGTGGTTGGAGTCCTAAAAACAGCGCTGATCACCGCATATCCAGCGGCTAAAGTTGATGCCGGGGTGGGGTACTTGCTGAGCAAGTGAGGTACTCGGTACTCCAGTACTCAGAAAACAAAGCAGCATTCTGCTCTTGAGAAATGCCGATTAATCTACCCCCCTTGGTTTGGCCGGTAGCGGGGGAGGGGGGACTTGCTGCCAGTGGGTGAAGCCCTAAGAACAACGCTGATCGCCGCTTATCTAGCGGCTAAAGTTGATGCCGGGGTGGGGTACTTGCTGAGTCCGCAGTCCATAGTCCTCAGTCCTCAGGTGCTCAGCACTTAGAATCTCCTATCACAAATGAATTTTCAAAGACCCTAAGGGGCAACGGCCCCCGCATTCTTGAATGCTTAACGGAAACACACGTCTAGCACAATTATGGCCGATGGTTCTTAAGAAGTTAAGAGTTTGATATCACGGTAATACCACTTTTAGGATCCGCGAGCCTCAGCCTTCAGCGTTGACACAATTTCATTCTCCCGCGAGGATAGTTGTGTAATGGCCGAGAATATCCAGTGCGCAACCCACGGCGAATGCCAGCAAACATTCGTCTGCACTCACCTTCTCGGAGAGACCTCCGGGCTCGGGTTCAACCGGGACGAGCCTGACGATGACAACCCATACCCCGACGCCTGGTGTGACAACTGTGAACTTATACGTGCGGCCCACGATGGGTGGAATGAACAATCCGAGAAGCTGACAAAGATCTCGCTGCTCTGTTCCGGCTGTTACGAACGAGCCCGCATCCGTAACACTCGCCCCTCGGTCACGCTTGACGATCTGGCCAGCCTTCGCTGGAAGTGCTACACCTGCGAGGAATGGCACACCGGGCCCTGCCTTGATTTTGGCGACGATTCACCCTGCTACTGGCTGGAAGAGCATGAAAAAGCAAGCCATCGCTTCAGTCTGCTGCCAAGCTGGAGCAAGAAGGCTCCTAAGACTTTCTTGAACGAGGATTATTGTGCGATTGATGATCATGATTTCTTCGTCCGGGGAATCATCCATCTGCCCATCCTCGGCGCAGGCGAGACATTTCGATGAGGCGTATGGGGGCTCGCTCAGTCGCGAGAATTTTGAAACTCTTCTCAAGCTGGATAAAGACCCGAAGCGTGTGGAACTGCCCGCCATGTTTTCGTGGTTGAGCAGCCAGATTCCCGAGTACCCGGATACGCTGAGCCTAAAGATGTACGCTCACATCCAGGAACCAGGTTGGCGTCCGCATTTTAGATTGGAACCAACGGACCATCCTCTCTCACAGGAATATCACAAGGGGATCACTCCGGAACGAGTGAAGGAGATCATGATGGGACGATTGCGCGGGAACGACTAGAAATCCTATAACGATTGGTCTAAAACAAGTACTACCAGCTCAGCCTAACCCCAAATTGGAACTGGCGTGGGTCAAAGGAGGCTGTCGGCTTTCCGGCTTCGGTATAGAGCGAGTTCACGTCGGCCACGTTGAAGCGGTTGACGAAGTTAAACATATCCACCATGCCTTCGAGCCTGATGCGTTCCGTGACGCTGATGGAACGGGCGATGCGCATATCCGTGAATATGGTCATAGGCCGGGTCCCGGCATTGCGGCTCAAGTTGCCGTCAAGCGAGCCGGTGAAGCTGCCGTCCAGAGGATTGGCGTCAACAAAGCACGGTATCTGGAAGGCCCCAGTGGGAGATGTCTTCGAGAGGACGGTTGGAAAGCCGCAAGGGTTGGTTGGCGTACCTGGGGCGACAGCGTTGGGGCGGTCGGTGGAGGTGCTGAAGTTAAAGTTCTGGTCCGTAGCCGTGACAATATTGAACGGACGGCCGGAGCTGAACTCGAGGATCGGGGCCAGAGTCCAGTCGCTGAACACTTTGCCCCAGAATCCGTCGCCTGCTTTTTCGCTCTGATATACGCCGCTGAAAACAAACCGGTGGCGCTGATCGAAGGCTGAGGTTGCGCGTTCCTGGTTGGGACGAAGGTCGTCCTGCGGTGAAAGCAGGAATTGCAGATCGGTGGAGTCGTCAATGACATGCGACCAGGTATACGAAGCCAGAAACTCGTAGTGGCTCTGCATACGCTTGCGCAGGTTCAGCGTGAGGCCGTGATAGACGGAGCTGCCATTGGAATAGTTGGCGATCATGTCGCTGAAGGGCACGGAAACGCCCAGTCCAAGGTGGTATTGCTGCGCGATGAGATTGGCAACGGGCAGGCAAGGGGCGAGTACGGAGGTCAGCGACGGATTCAATCCAGAGCGACGGAAGAAGCTCAGGAGCGCGGGGTTGACCCACGCACCCGCGGGACCTGCTCCGCAGGGAACGGCTCCGGTTCCAGCAAGCAGAGGATTAGGAGTCGTTGGCTGAGCATTGGCAATGGCCCATGCGTTAAATCGCTCCCAGTTCTCAATAAGGGCCTTGGGATTTGTGGGGTTTGCATTGATGGGCCGGTTCAGATGATGTCCGCCGGTGTAGTTGTATGCCGCGCTGACTGCGAAATCATTTCCGAGGTCGTGTTCAATCGAAAGTCCTGATTGTTCAGCGTATCCGTACTGAAAATTTTTCCCATTTGGGAATCCGAACGGCTGCGAAATCAGCGGTACAGGCGTGCCGCCCGGGCCGGCGGTGAGGTAAGCCTGATTGTTAAGCAGCGACGGAGCATTGGGTGTGGGGTTAAAGCGTTGCTGCGAACCGATGAACCCAAATGCTGAAGCCAGCCCTGGTGGTAAGCAACCAGTGCCTGGACCGGTAGTCAAACCGAGCAAGCCTTGAAAGGTGTTGGTCGCGTTCAGGTTGAAAGGCGAACCTGGTTGCGCAGGATTACAGGGAGCGCCGCCAAAAAGTACAAACTGCGGCGCCTGACTGCCATCAGCTACGTCGGAAATAAAGGCCAGCCCTAACGGCGGGTGATCGTAAAAGATTCCATAAGAGGCGCGGATCACGGTCTTGCCATCGTCCTTGGGGTCCCAGGCGAGACCGACGCGAGGGGCGAGGTTGTTGCTATCTCTGGGGATGCCTTGGGTTAAACCCAGCGCATCTTGTGCCGCCTGCGAAAGGTGGTTGGCGGCGTTGAATTGCGGGGTGATTTCGTAGTCATAACGCACACCGTAGTTGAGTGTTAGATTGTTGCGAATCCGCCATGAGTCCTGAGCGAAGAAACCCATCGCTGTCATTTTGAACGAATCATGTGGGTTGCCTACACCCTGGATAAAAACCTGAGGGAGACCAAGGCCGTAGGTCTCAACAGCAGAGAAGTTCGGTGCGCCTGCAGCAGCAAAATTGGAGTTCAGCGAACTCGCCGTCAGCTCACCAAAGTTATATTGGCCGCCGAAGTTCACGGTGAAATCGGCATTGATGGCCAGGGCGTTCACATCAGCGCCGAATTTGATGCTGTGCCGGCCCTTTATCCAGGAGAAGGTGTCGCTCACCTGGTTGCGCTGCTCCACCCGCTTTACGAAGGAAAACGGCTCACGGCCAAAGAAGGCGAATCCGGGGATGTTGACGGCCACGTCGCTGCCTCCTGGAGCCCTGGAAAAATTGTAGAGCAGCCCGCGGCGGGAGTACTGGTATCTGGCTTCGTTGGTCCTGTTGTCGCCCAGTATCCAGGTGTCTTGCACCCCGGCGCTGCCGTCGTGATAGTTCTGCGTGGAAGTGCGGGAAAAGGCGTTCTGGCCGAAGTCCTGGTTCTGCGCGTTCACTTGAATCCCGGTCATGTCACTGGGACTCAGGCCCAAACGAAGCATCACCTGATTGCGTGCGGAAAACCTGTGGTCGAACCGGAGCGAGTAAATGTCTGTGGCTTCAGACACCGGATAGTTCCCAACCTGACTTAAGAGATTGTGATAAGAAGCCGGCAGTGGTGCTCCGGTGGTAGGGAAAGCTCCCAATGGTCCCGGCGCCCCGGGGGCTCCGGCCAGTGCGACCGCAGAACCGCCTGCCGCCAATTGAGCGTAAGCCGCGGTCAAAGGTGAAACCGGCGCCGTAGCAAGAAAGCTTGCCTGGGCAGGCGTCACCAGCGCGGTTGCTGGAAGCCCGAAGGTTGCCGCGTTGGGCAGGGGTACCAGATCGAAGCGACCGGTCCCGATGGTTGAAAACCCGGTCTCCTGCCGGCGCGCCATCTCAAAAGAGAAGAAGTAGAAGGTGCGGTCCTTCTTCAGAGCGCCGCCGTAGGCGATCCCGGCCTGCACACGTGTGTAAGCCGGATTGGGCGTGTTGGTGAAAGGATTTTGCGCCTGGAAGTTGCGGTTGCGCAGGTAGCCGAAAACGCTGCCGTGAAAACTGTTGGTGCCGGACTTGGTGATGATGTTGACCACCCCGCCGGTGGCGCGTCCGTATTCGGCCTCATAGCCGTTGGTGATGATCTGGAATTCCTGTACGCCCTCCTGCGACAAGGTAGAGCGGATGCCGTTCACTGAATTATCCACGGCGTCCATGGCGTCAACGTTGACCTCATTGGAGCGCGCCCGCTGGCCGCCAAAGTTCAATCCCGAGGTAGGCGCGCCGCCAAGACTGGGCGCTGCATCACGCTGCACCTGGGAATTCGTTAGAGAGAAGTTTATGTAGTTGCGGCCGTTCGTGGGCAGGTTCTCAATGCGCTCTTGGCCGATGGTGCTGCTGGTGGAGGTCTTGGAGGTTTCAATCAACAACGGCTCGCCACGAACCGTGATTTCCACATCCGCCGCCACTTTCATGGTAACGGGATAGTCAGCAACCTGGCCTACGGTGAGTGCAACGTCTTTAGCCACCGTCGGGGAAAAGCTCTTGGCTGTTACTGTCACCGTGTAGTGGCCTGGAGGTAATGAGAGAAAGGTAAAGTATCCAGCTTGGTTGGTCTGGACGGTGCGCTCAAAGTTTCTCGACTCATCGCGTACCGTCACGGTCGCACTTTGTATGATCGCTCCGCTAGTGTCCTTCACTGTGCCATGCAAATCGGCGGTGGCAGCCGATTGCGCCACTAGGGATGCTCTTATCAGCAGAAGCACCAACAGCAGACACGCGAATCGTTGAATCTTTTGCATTGAACCTTCTCCTCATCCCGTCGGGGCTCCTCATTCCGCCGGAGCACACAAAAGAATTGCGCCTTGCAGCCGGGTGCACTTTTACCATTGCCGGCGGCTCAGCACAAGCAATTCTTTGTCGTAAAGATCACCTGGATCATGCTTTCTCCTCAGGCCCAAAGATTGAACCAAAGAACACTGATCGGCGCTTTCGTATCATTTCATCTACCGCTTGTTGCATCCTGTTTCGAACGTCCAGGCTTATTGCTTTGATCACAGAAGCATCCTGAGCCGCTTCCCGCGGGTATTGTTCTCCCAGGTGAATGGCAGGCAAGAATTGCATGTGCCACTTTGAAGGCAGCGGCACCGGCAAAATAGGGAAAGTGGAAAGCGGCAGACAGGGCCAATCAGAATAGCGGGTCCATCGGCGGGATTTTATTGTTGCGAATATCGGAAATGTCTCAGCACTGCCAACGGTGACAAAGGGAACAATGGGGACGCGGTGACGCAGCGCGATTTTTACAAAAGCATTACGCCCAAATGACTTCAGCCTATAAGCCTCGCGATACGGTGTGAACGCGCCTTGAACGCCCTCTGGAAACACACCCAGAAGCTCGCCGCTTTCAAGCACCCGGTCGGCGCTTTCCTGGCAGGCTATCACTCCGCCGAGCTTAGTTACGAAATTGGAAATAAATGGAAATTTCAGCAATCCAGGGTGAGTGAGAAAGCGAGGAAATCTCCCAGCGTTTTGGACCAACTGATGTAGGACCATGACGCCATCCCAGGGCATAAAACCACGGTGCATGCCAACCAGAATTGCCGGCCCCTCGCGAGGAACATGCTCCAGCCCTTTGGTCTCAACCCGCCAGTAGTAATCGCACAGAAACTTGAACAAGGTCTTGCCGTAAGACTGAATAAGGTCCTTGTCCATTCCAAAGTCGTCAAACGTGGGCTCGGGCGAGGGTAGGGAAGGGCCTCTCTTCCGGCAGTCCATTTCCATTTCCGTTTCAGCTTCGAAGACAGTGGCAATACTTGATTTCTTGGGAGCACATCCTAGCTCTTCCTTAATTTTTTTATTTGAAACTGTCCACGGATAGCGCAAGTAGTCCAGAGCTTCCGAGCGTCTGAACAGGCGCTGCAAGGTGCGCGGAAGCGCAATGCGGAAACTGTGGGCGACCTGAACAGCAGCATGCAGTGGAACCACCGCATCCGGAGCGACATTAAATATGTCTGGTTTATCTTGTTCAATGGCACAGAGCAGGGCCTCTGCCAGGTCGCAGAGAGCAAGAAGCTGCAATGTGGGATCGTGCCCGGGCAAAGTAAATGTGAACCGCCGCATCAATCGCCGGCTGAGTAAAGCCGGTGAGGGCAGCACAGTTGTGGGACGCAGGATTGTGAGTGGTACATTCCCGTTCAAATATTGACCGGCCATCGCCTCGAGCGACTTCCAGCGGCTGCAAATTTGGTTTCCGCGATAATTCCCAGCGGCGTAATCCTCGCTGACCAGGCCCAGTCTCCAGGGGCCCGTTCCATAAATCAGAGCACTGGAAAGCAAGACTAGTTTCCTTGGCCGGAGCCTGGCAGCCCGCTGAAATACCCGTTCAGCTTCGGATAAATCAGGAATCATTCCCTCCCAATCAATTAAAGAAGGAATGTAGACGTAACTCGCCTCCGGATCGCTTTCATCTGCACTATTGCAAAAGCTGCCAAGCTCGGCAAAGTAGCATTTATGGGTGGTTCTTGCCTGGCTGAGAGTCTGCAAGATGCTGTTTGCCCAGCGATTATCGTTTTGGGCGATGAGCGCTATTCTGGCCATCTCACGCTACTCGCTAGTGCGTTTCGCTCAATTCGTCCTGTTGAGGGGGTCGGACAGGGACATGCGCAAACCAGCATTGGTGATTCAAGAGAATTCCAGCAGAGTTCATTGAATAGAGATCCACACTTCAAGCAGCGTAGGCGATTGAGACACTGAAGGATCGTCATCTTTCAGGTGTGCGGACAGGGGATTGGACCCAATACCTTATAACTTTATAAGACTGAACTGAAGCACCGCCAAACCGGTATCGGAAACAATTCGATTCAAGGCCGACCAGTAGTCCTGGGTCATGTCATAGAGGTGGCCTAGTTTTGGGGACACCCCGACTTGGCGGAAAATCTCGTCCCGGTCGTACTCGTTCCACACCTCGGCAATCTTCCCATTGACAAGCCGGAATTTGCTATTGCCATGGATCAGGATGCGCTTCCCTGAGGCTGGAACTCCATTGCCTTTGCCCGTGTTCGTTCCCAGTGCAGTCCAGTTAACCATCACGAAGTCGCGCTGCACCACCATGTTGTCGACCTTCATCACGAGATCAGGAGCCGCCGACCTCCATCCTTTGCCTTCCGCCACCGCTTCTTCCAATCGGTTGTTCCGGCCGCGGAAGTGGACGGCACAGTCCTTGGTGTAGATATCGTTGATGAACTCATAGCGCCCGCGAGTGAAGAGGTCATCGAATACCCGCCGCACGACTGCTTTGTTCTGCTCATCCGATGCCGGTTGGAGTTGGCCTGGCAGAACCCTGATCTGAGGTGCAGTAGCTGCCTTTTTCTGGGGTGCAACCTGGGCCTGACCGGTCGTGTTCTGGGATGAAGTAGTTGGCTTCTTCTGGGCTTCCGCCGTAAGAGCCGATGCAACGCAGGCGATCCCGATCAGAGAGATTATCCGGTGGAGCATGAGTACCTCCTCATGGGGAACACTTAGCCCCCACTATACTCCAGGCATGGGGAATAGTGCCGTAAAAAAGACGCTCCTCGACAAAGCTGGAACTCCTATCACGGGACTAGTTTTCGCGCCCAGGCGAAACGATTTGCAACTAGTGCTCACTACCTATACAGAAAGGAGAAATCAATGCAGCACGAAATCAAAAACAACCATCTACAGATTGTTGTCGCGGAGGGGAAGGTCACATTGGAGGACCTTCATGCCGCGCTCGATCACGCGATCCGCCACGTCGTAAAGGGTGGCTGCAATTGCGGCCTGACGGGATTCGATATCAGCTTCTTGCGCGGAGATCCCGAACTGACTCCACTGGCTGAATTGAACAAAGTCCCCCACATACAGGGGGGTATCCTGACCCGGTAAATCGGTGGTTTGCTTCATACCAAAATAGGAGACAAGGGGGACGGTACTCCGATGGCTGCTCGTATCAACTATCTTACGCAAGCGAATGCATCCGTGGCCATCGGCGCCACATATGAGGGGCGCGATCCCGCCCTTCTTGAACGTATGCTTCCCCTTGTCGACTATATCGAGGTGACGCTGGAGACGATATCCGAGGTAAATGATCATGAGATCTCCCTCAGCAACGAGATTATGTCGGAACTCAAGAATATAGGCAAAGCGGCGCAGATTATTGTGCATGGCGTTAGTTTATCTATCGGTTCGCATGAAGGATGGTCTCCCACCTATTTGCGTCTTCTGGACGACTTTCTTGAGCAGGTCGATGTGGCTTGGCATAGCGAGCATCTCGCTTATACCAAGGTCGATGGGGAGCACCTAGGTATTATGCTTGCCATGCCGAAGACTAATGAGGCGCTCGATATGGTGTGCGAAAGGGTAAGTGCGATTCAAGAACGTTACAAGCTTCCCTTTCTGTTGGAGAACATTGTTCACGTCATCCCTGATTTCCCGAGTGACTATTCCGATGCTGGTTTCCTCAACGCGCTCACGAATAGAACCGGTTGCGGCTTGATTCTTGATGTGTACAACCTGGAATGCGATGCGCACAACCATAGGTTCGATATCCCTGCCTTCCTCAGCGAACTTCAGCCTGCGAATGTTCGCGAACTGCATGTTGCCTGCGGAATAGAACACAACGGCTTTCTGTTGGACGTACACTCTCAACTCACCCGCAGCTCCACCGTCGAACTGGCGCAACAAGTCGTCCAGCAGTCAGCGCGAAATGCCCAGGTTGTGGTCTATGAGTTCATGCCTGAGGCGGTACCAGGTCTAGGCCACAATGCGATTGCAGAGGAGTTGGGTCGGCTCCGTGCGGCCTTTAGGAATTGAGCTATGGATCTTGCAGCCCACCAACGGAAACTCCTGGGCCTGTTCAGGACCAGCTACCAGGTATGTGCGGACGATGACCCCTATATCCACAGGGTCGCGCACTCGAAGGACCTGGAAGAGGGACGAAGGAACATCTTGCTATGGCGAATCTATGTCCTTGAGCGCACCTGTGTACTCACCGTTACCCTGCTACGACGGCGCAATCTTCTGGAAGAGACCCTCAGTTCTTTCATCACGCAAAACAACATTTCTCCTTTCAGAGAGACACAGGCGCCAGCTTTCCTGGAAGCGCTGACTGGTCATCGTGATCGCCTGATCGCATCCGTGGCACAATTCGAGCTTGCGCTCATGAAAGTGAGGCAGGGCGATCCTTGTTCTTATGTAGTCCTTTGGAATGTTGAGCCGTCTACGATCTTGAACAGCCTTGCCAGGAACATTCCTCTGGAGGATGAAGTTCCAGAAGGTGCTTACCAGATCCTAATTTCGCGCGATATTCCAGGCCAGTTCCAGATCTTTGCCGCAACGTGCGGCTGATGGCGTGCGACTGGAAAGTAAAAACCAGGGCTTTCCTGCCCAATGGTCGCACTAGCCGGTGGTGTACAGTCAGCTTATCGAAAAGTGGCACATGTATGTCCAGCTTCTACGGATATCAACAAATCTACTTTTTGCTGTAACCTATAGGTTTATGCTTCGATTCTCTACCTCAGGGGAGTCTCACGGCGAGGCTCTGGTTGCGTTGCTCTCCGGCATGCCCGCCGGATTGAAGGTTGACGAGGAGTTCGTCAACCGCGAGCTATGGCGTCGTCAACAAGGCTACGGGCGCGGCGGACGCATGCGCATTGAACGCGACACCGCCCACATCCTCTCCGGTGTGCGCCACGGCCAGACCATCGGCTCGCCTATCGCGCTTACGCTGGCCAACAAAGACTGGCAAAACTGGCAGGAGTCGCTGCCGGTTGCCGCGGGCGATCCGGAGAAACACAAAGAGGTGAAGTCCCCACGCCCCGGACATGCCGATCTCGCCGGCGCCCTCAAATACAACTTTCCCGAAGCACGCTACATACTCGAACGCGCCTCGGCCCGCGAGTCAGCCGCCCGCGTTGCTGTTGGCGCTCTGGCCAAGCTCTTCTTGCGGGAATTAGGCATTGAAGTTCTGAGCCACGTGGTCGCCGTGGGTAGCGCCCGCTTGAACTGGGACGAAGTCCCCTGGGAGCGCCTTCAGGCCCTTCATGCCCGCGAAGAAGTTCTGCTCAACTGCGTGGACGAAGAGACCGAGCAGCGCATGAAGGCCGAAGTAGACCGCGCCCTGAAGACCGGTGACTCCATCGGCGGCGTCTTTGAAGTTGTCGCGCACAACGTGCCTCCCGGCCTTGGCACCTACGCCAACTGGGATGAGCGCCTCGATACCCACCTCGCCGCCGCCGTCATGTCTTTGCAGGCAGTCAAGGCCGTGGAGATCGGCACCGGCGTGGCCTCCGCTCTTTCATTTGGCTCTGAAGTCCACGATGAGATTGGATACCAGAAAGGGAACAATCTGCCTTTCACCGGCTTCACGCGAAAATCCAACCACGCCGGCGGCATTGAAGGCGGCATCTCCAACGGGCAGGACATCATCGTGCGCGGTTACCTGAAGCCCATCTCCACCTTGCGCCGTCCGCTGGAATCGGTGGACTTCAAAACCCGCGAAGCCGTCAAGGCGGCCTACGAGCGCTCGGATGTGTGCGTTGTCCCCGCCGCGGGTGTCGCGGGCGAAGCCATGGTCTCTCTCACCCTGGCCCGGAGCGCCTTAGAAAAATTCGGCGGTGACTCGATGCTCGAAACCACCCGCAACTTCAAGGGATATTGCCAGCAATTGAAAGAATTCTAGACCAACATCCCCTAGCGTTTCCTCGCAGAATATTTTTGCGCCTTTGCGTCCTCTGCGGTTAAGCCTTGCTTCTCTACGCCCGGATGGCTTTTACCTCGAGATATTCTCCATTCACAACCGTCGTACCGTCTTTGGCCTGATTGTGCCTGGTCCACATGCTCTCCAAATCGGATGTGAGAGCAGCCTGTCCGGCGGCATCGAGTCTGGAAAAAGCCATTTGCGTTGGCCCGAAGTACTGTCGGAAGAGCTGCACCACCTCTGCCGGCGGAAAGGGATACTTAAAAACACACATCTGTCGGGAGCAGGTAATCTTGGCTACGCCTGTTCCGAAGCGTTCGCGCACGGTTGCCTCGTCTCCCCAAAGTACCGGCGCGGGAATACCCGCAGGCGGAGGAACATGAGCGGCCGTGACCCGGAAGTTATCCCCGACGAATCCTGTAGGAGTCCAGTTGGCCATGGCAATCAGACCTCCCGGACGGCACACGCGCAGGAACTCCGCGGCTACACGCTCCGGACGCGGAGCAAACATCGCGCCGAACATACTAACGATGGCGTCGAACGAGCCGTCGGGAAACTTGAGCTGCTCGGCATCACCCTCTTCAAACGTTGCTTTTACGCCTTCTTTGGCGGCGCGCGTGCGCGCCTGTTCAAGCAGGTTGGAGGCGATATCCACTCCGGTAACGACAGCTCCGGCTCGGGCTTCAGGAATGGCAGTGTTGCCGGTTCCGCAGGCAACGTCGAGAACGCGGGCGCCGGGAGCGATGTTCAAATGGCCCACAAATTCCTTTGCAGCCTCGGCACTGTAGGCGGCGATGACGCCGAAATCCCCGGCCATCCAGGTATCGCGCAAGCGATCTTTCAGCACATTGATGTCTATTGCAGCAGACGACATAAAAAAAAACCTCCTGAGTTACGAATATAAAGGATACAGCAGCAGCAGGCGATCGCGACGAACGACCAGGAATATTCTTTACTCCTTCCTGCCCACAAATTCCGCCGTGCGGCTTTCTCCCACCGTTTCGCGATAGTGCAGCACTCGTAATCCAGGGAAAACTCGCAAGAGTTCGTTAGGCTCAAGCAAATGCAAAGGATGTGTCGGCCCCTTCACTGTGCCTCGCAGATAAGTTTTATAGATCAGCAAACCGCCGGGTTTGAGCATCTCAACCAGGGCAGGGAAGAGGCTTCGCTGCAAATAGAAGAACCCAAGGATTAGATCAAACCGTTGCGGCAACTGTCGCAGATCATAGTGGTTCAGATCGGCAGTAATGGTTTTGATCTTCAATTTTCTGCGGCGGGCATTATTCTGCGCCAAAGCGGTCCCTATGTCAGCAACGTCAATCAACGTCGCCTTCCAGCCTCGCTTGGCGTAAAACAGGGAATGGCGGCCCACACCGCCAGCTAGATCCAGCACAGCGCCCCGTGCCGGCAACAGCGGCTGCACATAATCCTTATCTGCTTGCAGCAAAAATGGATCGGGCTTAATCGATGTATGCGAGCCTGCCTGGTATTTTGCATTCCACATCTCCTGTTCCGAGGCCACTCGCGGTTTGCCGGTTGAGAATGTCATATTGCGGTAAGTACTTTCGGTAGTGGAAATCACAAATCGTCGCCCTTTCACAAGACAACGATTTTGCCTATAATCTGCTCAGAGTCCCGAGGTTCTCCATTGTGGGCGGAGTCAGCATGGAAATACAAGTCCGCAAAGACGCAAACCGGAACGTGCAGGTCATCAGCATGCGCGGCGACCTCATGGTGGGCGATGCCGTGGATAACCTTCGCAGGACCGTCACCCAGACCCTGGGCTCGGGAAACTCGCGTATCGTCTTCGACCTCAGCGACGTCAAGTTGCTCGACTCCAGCGGAATCGGCATCCTGGTGCGCACGCTCACCGCAGTCAAGCAGCGCGGCGGCAACGCCAAGTTGGTGAATCCTTCCGAATATGCTTTGCAGTCTCTCAAGCGGGTCGGCCTGGTGGAACTTTTCCAGATTTACCACGACGAGAAAACCGCCACAGATTCTTTCTCAAATTAGATCAATTCAGCCCTGCAAAGTGCCGGCCATGAGCAGACGTGTCAAGCGCAAGACACAATTTTTACAAAAAGCTAAGAACATGATTTCGCGTATTTTAGCTGCAGACGCTTCGATATTGGGCAAACACTCAGTCTGATTGCGCTATACTGAACTCATCAACCATGCCGCAATCGCTCGAAAAGACGTTCTTTATCGAGACCTTTGGCTGCCAGATGAACGTCCATGACTCGGAGAAGGTCATCGGCACACTTGTCGCACAAGGTTACCGCCAGGTGGAAAGTGTGGAAGAGGCCGGACTGGTCCTCTACAACACCTGCTCTATCCGCGACAAGGCCGAACAGAAGGTCTTCAATCGCCTGAACGATTTCAAAAAATTCTATAAACAAGGCAAGCGCTTTGGCGTGCTGGGATGCGTGGCGCAGCAGGAGGGCGAGAAGATTTTCGAGCGCGCACCTTATGTTTCACTCGTCGCCGGGTCAGCCTCGTATCGCAATCTTCCGCAAATGCTGGTACAGCTTGAAGCAGGGAACTCGCGCGTTACCGGCCTGGATGACCGCCAGACCGATGAAACCTTTGAGACCGAGTTCACCGCGCGCAGCAATCCGCATCGCGGATACATCACCATCATTGAAGGATGCGACAAGTTCTGCTCTTACTGCATCGTTCCTTATACCCGTGGCAAGGAGCGCAGTCGCACATCAGATTCCGTGCTGGCCGAAGCCCAGAAGATGGCTGATGCCGGTTACACCGATATCCAGCTTCTCGGACAAAATGTAAATTCGTACCTCGACCCCAGCGGCAAGAAGTCGTTTGCTGATTTATTGGCCGCAGTCGGGCAGGTCACAGGCATTCGTCGCGTGCGCTTCACCACGTCGCATCCCCGCGATTTCACTCGCGACATCGTAGAAGCCATTGATTCCGTTTCCACGCTGTGCGATCACGTGCATCTGCCGGTGCAAAGCGGTTCCTCCGCTACGCTTAAGGCCATGATGCGGCTGTATACCCGCGAGGAATATCTCGAGCGCATCGGCTGGATCAAAGAAGCCAAGCGTCCCATCAGCCTTACGACGGACGTTATTGTTGGTTTCCCCGGCGAAACCAACTCCGATTTTGAGCAAACCATCACATTGCTCGATGAAGTGCAATACGACGGCGTTTTTGCTTTCAAATATTCGCCGCGCCCTCACACTCCCGCGATCAGCATGATTGACTGCATCGTTGATGAGGAGAAAGCAAAGCGGCTTGCGATACTTATGGACCGCCAGCGCGAGATTCAAAGAATCAATTACAGCAAACAGATAGGAAGTGTTCTTGAAGTAATGGTGGAAGGGAAGAACCAGGCCCGCCATCAGTGGATCGGGCGCACTTCGCAGAACAAAACACTGAATTTTACGGCTGCCGCCGAGACGTCGCCAGAGGTTGGTTCTTATCATCTAATTAAAGTAACGGGAAGTTTTCCCAATAGCCTGGTAGGCGAAATGATAGCTTGAAGGATTCGGGGAGAAATACGATGGAAGTTGAAATGAAAATTCGTGGATTGATGATGGATCCGGTGACCAATATGCCTATTGTGGTCCTCAAGGACGTAGGCGGCGACACCGTACTGCCGATCTGGGTCGGTGTCTATGAGGCCAACGCCATTGCCCTGGAGATCGAGAAGGTCACAACCCCGCGTCCGATGACACATGACCTTATCAAGAACGTTCTCACGGGGCTTAACACCCATGTCCACAAAGTCGTCGTAAGTGAACTGCGTGACGACACTTTCTACGCTGTCATCTGGATGGAGCGCGACGGCCACGTCATCAGCATAGACTCACGCCCCTCAGATGCGCTCGCCCTCGCCCTGCGCCTCGATTGCCCCATCTACGTGGAAGATGAAGTCCTGAAATCTTCCAAGCTGGCCAGTTCCATCAATGAGCGTGTTTCTTCCGATGAGCTGCGCAAATGGCTGGAGTCGCTCAATGACGAGGACCTCGGCCGCTATAAAATGTAATTAAAACTCCTAGCTGCTAGCTTCTAGCGTCACGCTACGAATCGGGGCTTCGCATCCTCTTGGGCAGTGGCACGCCGCCGATCCGGTGTAGTCAAAGCGAAACGGAGACTAATATGAAAGCCGTCACTGGATCCACTGCCGGGCTCGCGAGCGGGAACCCATTGCTGGGCACATGGAAATTGAAGTCACATGTAATGACCACAGGCACGGGCGAGAGGTCAACTCCGTACGGCGAGCATCCGATTGGGTACCTTAGTTACTCTGCGGACGGGCGGATGCATGCGATCGGAACCTCGAGCGGACGCATAGTGCCACTCGACCTCGCTCTGACAGACGAAGAGCGAGTAGCGCTCCACAAGACAATGTTCGCGTATGCGGGCACTTACTCGGTAGAGGCCGGCAAGGTCACCCACCACGTTGATATTTCTTGGAACGAAGCCTGGAATGGTACCGATCAAGTCCGATTTTATGAGGTGAATGGGAACACCCTAACCATCACAGCCCGTGCTATTGACCCAACAAGTGGCACGGAGGCTCAGTACGTTGTTGTATGGGAGAAGGTAACAAGTCCGCGCTGACGCGTCCTCAAAACGCCCGGGTTCTCGAGTTCATGGATGCACTCTACGGGGGTGGTTGATTGGGCCCCGGCACTGTCTGTTTCATCTCGACCGTGGAGATCGCATCACTGCGCGTTAGGGGAGTTGCCGCTCGGAGCCGTGCCGCAAGATCCCCAGGTTCCAGCGTGCCCACCTTATCGAATCCCTTTCCGCTCCAGCTATACAAGGTGTTTTGGTCGTAGGCTGCGGTCAGCATGCCACTGTCTTCCTGCGACGACTGCCACCAGATGAGGTCAGAGGCCATGGCGGCCGACGGCAGCACGGCGATGACCGAGTCGCGGCGAAGGCGTTTGTGATCGTACAAACTGGATTGATTCAGCTCCAGCACCGGTCTGAGTAAACCAGGTTCCAGCAGGGCAAAGACGATATCGCTTGCCTCCTCACTTTGAGAGCGCGGTGCGCGCGCAAACAAATTCATGTGAACGGCCTGCAAGTCTGGCTTTATGACGAAGGCATTGAGGCAACCATCCATGGCGACCGGGGCCGGTCCCGGGCTGTGCGGAGCGCCCTGAGAGCTGACACCTGCCTCGGATGGCACGGCGCGAGTAAATGGCGGAAGATAGGCGCTCACATCCTGAACCAAGACGAGATTGGGTTTTGGCTCCAGGGTTGTGGCTGCAAGATACACGATGTGTGCGCCGGGGCCGGGCGCCCTGGGGATGGAATAGAGAACGAAACGAATTCGCCCATCGGTGCTGGGCGTCTCGGCATACACATGAAAATCGCCGGGCGCGGTGGCGGCCGACAGCAGGTTGCGAAGACTTGTTATCTGTTCAGGCGATATTTCGGAAGCCCCGCGGCAGCCGGCCGACAGGGTAGTGGGCAAGCCGACCAGCAGGCCAAGCAGGATAATCAGAAATAAGACAGGACCAACAAGCCAGCTTCGCCCTTGCGTAATCGTCATCTGGTTTTCCACCATCGCGAAGGTTTCTTCCCCTTATAAAAGAAATGGATTTTCAGTTCGAGTTTGTCCGGCACTAAGGATTTCGGGAGTGGCGCCACGGGACTGACTCTCCACAGTCCCTGGCAGGCGGCCTCGTCCAAGTCCTGCTCTCCGGAGCTGTTGATCACGTGCACATCCTGGATCTCGCCGGAGCGGACGATGGTGAATCTGACCACGACCACGCCCTGTCTTTCGTCGGCTTTGGCGACCAGCTCACGGATCGCCCCATACCAATCGTCACGTACCCTTTGGGTCACACCCTCCAGATACCAATGGACATCAAAGCCTTTTGTGTCAGTTAGGACCGTAGCAGCCCCAACTGTGCTGGATTTCTCCGCTGTCTGCGGAGAAGTCTGCTTGGCAGAATCATGCGTCGCCTCGTCTATCGCGGCACCGGCTGATTTGCGAAACTGACCAACTACAGGCAGGGAAGACAACAGCATCAAGAGAGCGGTCCATCGCCGCAGATAGCGTGACATCGATCCAATCCAATTTTGAAGTGTAAGCCGCACCAATTCTACCGGCAAACTCCCGGATACGAAAGTCGTGAATTCTGGCGTGTAGTGGCCGCCGCGAAGTCGAGTCTCGCGGCGGCCGGAGTGGTATGCCCCTCTCAGTTATCCAACTCGATACAATCGTAGGCCCACGAGGCGCTCAGCCAGTTGCTGAGATCGCCTGACCCGCTAGCCACGGTGATCTGCATTTCATTCGATCCGGCAACAAACGCACTCGCCGGAATACTGTATGTAAAGATGTGCTCATTTCCACGGTATGTCCCGATGGTGATGCTGCGAGACTTCGGTTGACTGGTTGCGCCCGGGTCAGCGGATGTCCAGGCATGACTGGTTCCGGGGTTCATCGTGATGATGGGCCGGCCGTTGTTATAGGCGGCCGTAATGCCAATGCGAAGCGTGTGGTTGGCCACCTGCGACGACGTCAGATTAAACCGGATTGTCGTCGGTGTATTGGCCCCTCGAAACTGCACAGCCGGAAAACTGCTGACGGCGTTGCCCACATTGAAGGTCACCGGGCCCCAGTTGCTGTTGCGGACGTCCGACGGGTGCATGATGTTTATGTTTTGCCCATTCAGGAACTCGGTGGGCTTTCCATCCCAGGTCCCGATCTGCCAAATGGACGCCGGCTGCGTGAAAGTGGAATTGATGTTAATCGAATTGCCGCCGGTATTGACCGTGATTGACTTGGCGGCGACCGGCAGCTCTCCTTGATACAAAGTCATCGTATAGCTGCCGGTCTTCATCATGGGACTGGTAAAATTCCCTGCGCTGTCCGCAATCGTCCAATACTGCGCTGAGCTATTCGAGAACACCACCACGGCCTGAATGCCGGTGAGGACACCCGATGCTTTGCCAGAAACGAAACCGCGGCTTGAATTGGGAACATAACCCGTTAGACCGAGAGTGCTGATGAATGACAAGTCTGGCGCGCTGCCTGGAGGCCCACCTGACGTAATGCAGAGCGCATAGGGTCCGTTCAGAACGTTCATACGGTATGCCTCTGTCTGGTTATGGCCTGAGTTCATGTAGTTGTAGATCTCCTGGTCGCTGCCGGCTCCGTCTCCCTGGTTCTCGATGTCGTGAAAGAAGGGACCGCCGGAGCTGCTCTCGCGGTTGACGCCATAATACATCCAGGCCCCGACGCCGTTGCCCGAGGCACCCTGGAAGCTGTTGGTCAACTCCAAAGCCCGGGAATTGCCGTAATACTTCGAGCTGGTCGTACCGCCCGAATGCCCAAAGACATCCTTGCTTTCGATGGCCCCGGTATTGCCGTTATTGTTGGAATGCGGCGGACCATTCGGCAACTCGTCAAATCGACCGCGGAAGATATAACGCAGCTCTCCCACGGCCGGCTCGGAGGTGACGTACGTCGCCATATAGATGTTGTTGAACCCGTTCCGGACCATGTAGTAATGAGTCAGATTGCTAACAACCGTATTGCTTGAGCTGGTCTGGGCGGTGATCTTGATATACGAACTGCCGAATTTCGTGGCAGTCACCGTCGCCGAGCCGAGGCCGGAAGCAATTCCCGATGCTTTGCTCTGATCGTTGAGTTCAATGCCGTTCAACTGGACCGAGGTCATGTCGCCGTTGGACTGGTTGATCCTGAAAACCAGCCCGCCTCCGGTATCCACGATGTAGAAACCCCCGCTGCTGGTCACGCCGAATGAGGCGTAGGCAGGTAGGGGGAGCATCATTGCCATAACCAATGCAAATAAGCCAATGATGCGCAGCTTGTAATGAGTTTCAGTTTGGGACATAAAGTAAAGTGATCCTCTCGTTGAGTTTTGGAATGTTACAGCTTCACACATAGGCAAGACCGCCCCGAGCAGGCTGATGAGCCTCAGCAGCGGTCTCAAGAGAGCGGTCTTGCTTACGGCAGAACCGAATTTTTACTTAAGAATTCACGGTCCGTTGCGGACGCCGAACCGGGCAGCAAGTTTGGCGAGCCTCGGTCTTTTAGCCCGCATCGAATAAGGTGTCAAGAGTTTCATAGTCCTTACTGCAACTTTCGCAATGCAAAACCGGTTCTCAATCGGAAAAACGTGCGGGAGTCAGAGCACAACCCACACAAACTACGGCGCTTCACTCCACTGTTCCGAAGTGGGGCTTTTTGACCGGTAAGCGATATCAAACGAATTAGGTTGTTCTGTGTAGTGAAACGCCTTGTTGTCTAGTTATTTCGCGGACATTACACTGGAAGCTGACTCCATGCCTGATCCCGCTGAACAACTTGCTCGCATTTACCAGGCCGGCTTCGACATCGAGCAGTTTGACCGCTATCCGCAGGCTCTGGGTGTAGTCCGCGATCAATGCATCGCCTTGTTTGAGGCCACTCCCAATGGTTTGAGCATGATCGGTTCGCCTGGACGGCGCATGGGCGAGGTCATGGGAGTTTTAGTGGAAAAAGAGGGCCGCAAGGTCTTTCAGGCCAAACAGGAAATTGTTGAAGCCACTCCCGAATTGCTGGAAAAGCTAAGAGGTTTTGAACGCGACCTTAAAGACCTGCTAAGCCCCGTCGCGTAGTCACCATTCCGTTCAATGACGTTTGCGCGCGCCAATCGCATCAGCCAGTAACTGTGTTTCGCTTCGCAGAAGATTTGCCGTCATGTTGTTTCGTCGAATCGCCATCATCTACTTCTTCCGGGGACGCAGGTTAGTCGCCTGTTTTGAAAGATTTACATCTCAAGCTCACTCTAAGGAATATGTTTCGCAATAACAAATAAGTGCGCGAGACAAGAAAATATTTGACGGATGCTCTCATCTGGACTAAAAACTCGATCGTTTTGCAATGGTCGTGTTGTTCATAAAATTCTAAAAAAGTGAGCTTCCCATGAAAGTAAATTGTCTAATCAAAGCTGTGCTCACCGTCTGCATGGCGCTGGGTCTGTTATTGCAGGCCCGGACCGCCTCCGCCGTTACTACAATTCACACTATTGGCGATTCCACCGTCTCCATTTGGCCCTCCAAATACTACCCAAAGACTGGCTGGGGCCAGGACCTCCACTTCTTCTTTGATCCCAGCAAGGTCATCACCAACGACCATGCTGTCTCCGGCACCAGCTCCAAGAGCTTTTACGACAACTATTGGGCCGCCGTGAAAGCCACCATCAAGGCAGGCGATTTCGTCACCATCCAGTTCGGTATTAACGACGCCAAGACTGACACCGCCCGGCATACCGATCCCTTCACCACCTTTGAAGACTACCTCACGAAATTCTGCAACGAAACCCAAGCCTTGGGCGCCCATCCTATCCTCGTGACCACGGTCAACCGTAATAGCTGGAAGAACGGCGTCATCTACCCCGCGTATCATAATTACCCCATCGCCACCCGCGAGCTCGCCGCCAAAATCACTGTGCCGCTCATTGACCTCGACAAGGTGGAAGGCGATCTCCGCACTTCACTCGGCGAAACCTACTCGCTCGCTTATCTTTCCATGATCTTCCCGGCCGGCGACTGGCCCAACTATGCCAGCGGTTCCTCCGATAGCGTCCACTTCCAGGAATCCGGTGCTATCGAACTCGACAACCTGGTTGTCGCAGGAATCCAAGCGCTCAACTCCGACCCCAATGTCGGCCAGCTTATCCCCGCGCTTCTCCCGACGTACCGGGTTGACATCCGTATTGATCACTCTACTTTCGGCATGGTTACCCGCACGCAGTTTGTTCCCGCCGGTATTACTTTCACGCTCCTGGCGGTCCCCAATTCCGGCCACACTTTTGTGGGATGGATCCGCGACGTCACCAGCACCAGCGCCATTACACAGTTCAAAATGGGAACCACCGCGAAATTCATCACTGGCCGATTTCAATAAAGGCCGCCGCACCCGCTATGATTTCAATTCGACACGGGTAAATGCTTCAAGTGTTTTTTCCTCTGAAGGAGGTTCGAGGACGTTACGTGCGGCAAAATCTTGGGCTTGTGGATACTGCGTGTCTCGAATGCGCTCAGCAGCTTTCGCGAGATCGTAGGGCGTATGCCGAAGCTGAACGTCGGGTTCAAACGAGAGCCAATAGGCGCTGGGTGGCCCAAACGGCATTCCCACACTGCCGGCATTCACAACTCGAACCCTTCCGATGTTTCGGTCAAACTGCATGTGGGTATGACCGCAGACAACCACAGCTCCGTTGACTTCTTCTGTTTCAAAGACTGGTAAGAGGCGATCTTCCGGCGTAAGACGGGTAAATACCTCAGTGTCGCTTCGTGGAGTGGCATGGCAAAACAGCACCTCGCCTAATCCGCGAATCTGCAGACGCAATGTTTTAGGCCAACTGGCTAACCACCGTTCATGTTCAGGATGAAGCTGCTGCGCATTCCAGCGTATGACCTCGCGAAACTGCTCTGGGACCTCGCTTGATTCTGTGCCTCGCATCTGTGCAAGCACCACACGGTCGCCGTTGCCTTGGATGAACTCGACTGGAATGTCGAGGGCGAGGTCGTGCAAACACGCGAGTGTCTCCTGTGGCATCGGGCCCGGAAGTACATCGCCCCCGACCACTACATGGTCTATGCGGGCTTCGCGAATATCCTGCAGTACAGCCTCAAGTGCAGGGAGGTTAGCATGAATGTCATAGATGGCAGCGATCCGCATAACAGACTTTCCTCATCAGGGCTGAACCATTTCGACTGGCTGCTCCTGCGCAGATCCCAACACCACCTTGGGCTGGAACAGCGTACCCGCAACTCGCTGGACAATGGCAATGAGCTCAGTCTGGTTGCGAAACACTTTGACCAACTTGGCAGAAGAGAATTCAGGCAGATTTACCGAGTTGCCGTTCAACAGGCGGGGAAGGGTCTCTGGCGGCGCGGTAACGCTGGGAAAGCCAGGAAGCAGCGTGCGAGGATGGCGTAAATACTGGCTTATCTCAGACGGCATTTCTAATGTCCGATAACGAATATTATGTAAAGTTAACGATCCTTCAGATACTTGGCCTTGTGCCTGTAAGTCCTCAAACCCGCAGGCGTCTTCTATTCTGAACTCCCCCACCGCGGTCCTGCGCAGGCTGGCGAGATGACCGCCTACTCCGAGTTGCTGGCCCATGTCATGAGCTAAAGAACGCAAATATGTTCCCGAGGCGACTTGAGCACGGAACGCCACGCGATCGCCTTGTACGCCGGCAATCTCGAATTTTTTAATTTCGACTTTCACCGGTTTCAATTCGACTGTCTGTTTTTTGCGGGCCAGCTTATAGGCAGGCACGCCTGCGATTTTCTTGGCGGAGTATGACGGCGGCGTCTGCTCAATCACTCCTACAAATTGGCCGGCGACTTCCCGAATCTGGGCTTCCGAGCAATTTACCTCGTGAGCAAGTCCAGTCGGTTCGCCGGTGGCGTCGTAGGTATCGGTGGCAAATCCCAGGCAAATTTCGCCTTCATAGTCTTTCTCGCAATGCAGATAAAATTGTGCCAGCCGGGTCATGCGTCCCAGCAGCATGGGCAAAACTCCGGTGGCCATAGGGTCAAGCGTGCCTAAGTGGCCAATCGAACGCTCGCCCGTAATCCGGCGCAAGCGGTTGACCGCGTCATGCGATGTAATCCCGCCCGGCTTATCGAGAACCAACACTCCATCCATATTCTGAATCTCAACCTTACATTATGTATTCTATATAGTTATTTCCCGATCCAATGATCCCCATCCGCGATGACGCTCCCCGCTACACCACGCCGTATGTGAATTACTTTCTGATCGCGCTCAATATTTTGATTTTTCTCTTTCAGCAGACACTCTCGCCCGAGCAGCAAGGTCTCTTTCTCACGCAATTTGGCGCCACGCCCGCCAATATAACTGACTGGATCAACGGAACCCACCACGTCAACTTTATCGGAGCTGTCTTGCCCATTCTGACATCAATGTTCTTGCACGGTGGCTGGTGGCACATCATCTTCAACATGTGGTTTTTGTGGATCTTCGGCGATAACGTTGAAGACCACCTCGGACATCTGCCTTATCTTGGGTTCTATCTGTCTTGTGGAGTCCTGGCTGATCTGGTGCACACGGTTTTTAACTTGCACTCCACCAATCCCACGGTGGGCGCCAGTGGCGCGATTGCCGGCGTTATGGGAGCGTATTTCTTACTGTATCCTTCGGCGCGTGTCCTGACCCTGGTGCCGTTCTTCTTCGTGTTTTTAACCTGGCTGCCAGCCTGGATCTTCCTGGTCTATTGGTTTGTAGTGCAGTTCCTCACTGGAGCCGCCAGCACGATTACATCTTCCAACCAAAACACGGGCGGAGTGGCCGTGTGGGCCCACGTTGGAGGATTTCTCGCCGGCCTGGTCCTGATCAAACTCTTCCCTGCCAGACCGCAGCGCTTTTCTTACGAATAGTGCTGTGGCTTTTAGAACGAATCAAGGAAGCGTTACGCTTTAACGCTGAGTTCCCCGCCACTTCAGATCTGCCAGAACTACGGACGTTTCAATCTGACGTTCGGGTATAGTCCAATACTTTTTTAGCAGCCGATTCTTCTCCTCAGAACCAACTATTTGAAAGCCGTACCTTTCGTAGAAGCGGATCGCCCAGACCGCATCAGCCCAAGTGCCGATCAACACCGGACCGTTCGCCAGCTCCCGCAAATGAGATAGCAAGTGCGCTCCAATCCCTCGCTTCTGGCTGCTGGTGCGAACATAGGCGTGACGAATGAGGGTCACGTCCCGGACCTGTTGAAGGCCCATTACACCTGCCAGAGTCCCGGTCTCCTCGTAGCCCCAGAACACAACACCTTCATCGATTTCATGCTGCAATTTCTCCCGGGACATGTACGGTTCTGTCCAGCGATCTGCAGGGATGATCCCTTTATAAGCCTGCGCGCCATCGTTGATGATGGCCCAAATCGGCTCAAAATCGCGGTCGTCACAGCGACGGATCATGAGTAATCAGCCTCCTAAAGAGTTCCTTCCACCGGTCCAATCACCAATTCAGAAACCGCCGTTCCTTCCGGCACGGTGATGGCATGCAGCACAGCCTGGGCAACAACCTTGGCAGAAACCATGCGCTCGCGCGGGGCCTCCGGCCAGAACTGCTGCCAGATTTCCGTGTCCACAGCACCGGGAATCAGTGCCAGCACTCGAATGCCGCGTCCGCGCACCTCTTCGCGCAGGGTTTCGGTAA
>Ga0207130_1090_pt1 | contig 30019 bp, 24 predicted proteins | sample Alteio_BWMinHeat_16_FD_153545 | JGI IMG/M metagenome (GOLD analysis project Ga0207130, IMG submission 153545) | Enriched cells from forest soil in Barre Woods Harvard Forest LTER site, Petersham, Massachusetts, United States -... | ecosystem: Environmental > Terrestrial > Soil > Temperate forest >... | reverse complement strand
CTTCGCTTTCGGGACTCTATGCGGGATGAACAGGCCGATCCTCATTCCGCGAAGGGATGGTGGCCGATCTGTAAACCAGTCGTCAAAAAATGCTTCTGCGTCGAGATCTCTTTTCTTCTTTTCCCAGTCCCAACCGGAAGCACACTGGCCAACTAAGAATAACTTGCCCTCGTAACCGTCTGGAAAGTCCCTCCAGGCGATTAGATCAAGGGTATCGTCCTTAGCATTCGCGTTTCCATTTTTTTCGCGTACCGTACCCTCGCCGATCTCACTGGCCATGTGGAACAAAGCCTCGTTGAATGAGGCTGGCAAGTCTGTTCGGGGAGCTCCGAAGCGCAGGGCACGGCCTCCTACAAAGGCTTGCGCCGCATATTTGGAAAGGTCTTCGAACATTCGGCGAGGAAAAATCTTGTTTCCTCTTCTTGCTTTCCAACCAAACCACGACAAGCAGAGACAGAAGATGTAGGGGACGTAATCACGGAGTTTTCCGGAGAGGACAATAGCCGTATCGTCAATGGCAAATGGATACGCGTTCTCAGCAGCTTGTGCGCGCCGTTTTCACCAAGTATTTCGGCACAAGCGCCTTCTATATCTGCGTTCTGTTGTATTGTTGTGGACGATTCGTAGGCTGTAAGCCTTCTCAAGTTGCGTTCTACGGCCGCTACGCTACAACGCTTCTCGGGAGATATGAGGGTTACCAATTCCATCCAATCCACGCACTCCAAAGGATTGGTGGCGTCCTCGGCGAATTTTAACTTCTGCATCCTAATTATGCCCGCGCCTTCCCCTTTTTTTCGGAGTGAACTTTAGTGATCTCCGCGTGAACCCTGTCTGCCAACTTTACGATTTCCTCCGAAACTGCCAGAAGCTCTGGTTCGCCCCTGTAGCCGTTAACTACAGTTCCGTTAGCTTGAACTAAATCTTCGCGTGCGCGTACCATAGCTTCGAAAACGCTGTGTATCCCCAATGGAAATTTCGTGGGCACGTTCAAGGCTGTATCCGGCCCTAAGAGCCGATATACCCTCCGGTGCCTTTATTACTTCGCGGAGAATATTTAGATCGGGATATTGGCTTTCAACAAGCGGTTCCTTTTTTTTCGCGCGGCTGCCATAAATCCAAAGCATCAATTCGCCTAATTCGCGAAGCTTGCGCTTTGGTACGGGGTCTTCACGCAAAGAACCCTCCGCATCGATCCCAAGAAGCTTTTGAAATTCAGTCTGGTCAGCCGCCGTGTACAGATGTGAGAAGAAAAAGCGATGAGCGTTCGCATCATCACGGTCAAATCCAGCTTCCTTTTCTGCCTGCCTGAGTAGGGTGAATCCGCGATCAAAGACGCTTTACGGTTACGTTCCGATCTCCAATTTGCTTCGCTATTGCGGTCAGCTCCAATCCCTGCTGCTCGTGTACTCGAGCAACGAATTGACCTTTTGCCAAAGCATCCCAGGGCTTCGGCCCATTGATGTGTCGAAATCCTAAATATGCCCAAACATCTTCACGCTTACCGTAAACGCCAACGGGAAGTCGCCGTAAATCCTGCCGCAATTTCCCGATAGTTCGTGAGCAAATCCATCATTAATTCGGCTGTTTGCGGATTGCGAAACAAGGGAGTTCGCTGCCAGGTCACGGTCGTGACGAAGAAGGTTCGATCAAGATTCATCCGGGGATGATATGAAGTTCGAGCGATTAATTGCGGTGACGCGCGTCACGAAGTAAATTGTGGAATTCCCATTGCCGTGGAAGAGCGGCCCTTTAGAGCCACATTAATTGGTTGTCAAAAACGCGCGGGCTATAGCCCGTTCCGGCCCTAAAGGGCGTTCGATAATTTCCGTCTATACGCGGCCATAAATGGCCGCTCTTCCACGTCGAACACTGTAAGGAAGGCGTTTGGCAGGTCTGAAGACGGGCCGATGCGAGCCTTCACTTCTGAGGAGGTGGGCCCTGATACGGGCGGCGGGCGAGGACGCCTGCGCCACGCGAGCCGACTTCACGTTTTGGTGTTTTTCACATCTGCGTCGGAATTTGCTTGCCCTTAGATTTTCAAAAGATTCCAATAGAGAGATAGGGTGCGGTCACGGAGTTGGTGTCGATGAAGAAGCGGACGGCGAAAATTATCAAAGATAGCAAGCAGCGGGGTGAGTGGGCGGAGTCGGTGTTTATGGCGCGGGCGGCGGAGAATGGGCTGCCCGTGAGCAAGCCGTCGGGGGATTCGAGCAGTTTTGATTGCGTGGTGGGGCGTCCGGGGAAGTTTGTGGCGGTGCAGGTGAAGTGCACGATGGTAGAGATGCAGACGGAAAAGGATACGTTTGTTCAGTCAAGAAGAATAACCAGACTTACTGTGCGGGATCGTTCGATTTTCTGGCGGCGTATGTCATCCCCGAGGATGCATGGTACATCGTTCCCGCGAAGTTGATTCGCGGGCTGCAGTCGGTTTGTTTGTGCACCACGAGCAGCGAAGCGAAGTATGAACAGTATCGGGAGGCGTGGCATCTGTTGCGGGAAGCGTCGGGGTGTGGAGAGGCGACGGAAGAACCTGTGAGTGAGCTAGAGGAGACTCGGATGGGTCCGGGATTGACACGGATGCAGGGGGCGATGAGTTATTTCCGAAATTATTTGGAGAAGGGTGGTCGTTGAGGGCAGGGCGGGATGTTCCGCTTTCCCAGTTTTGGGAGAAGTGGAGCGAAGGTTACCATTCGGAAGGTCGAATCCCAGGTCTCGCAACTGCCGCGAGAAATGGCGCACCCGGCACCCGGCGATCAAATCTTCGCCATGACGGGTGGGGCATTGTGCCTTGCGGCGCGGGTAGGAATCTGGGAATCTTGGCGGCACGGCTAGAAGCCGTGCCCTACCCAATTTCCGCCCATGGCAAGTGCCCGAAACGATAATAATTTGGAGCGAGATTTTCCATTTCCGACCATTATCAAGGAAATAGGGATTCTTCGACTGCGCAAGTCTTGCGCTTGGCGCAAAGCTTACTTCGCTCAGAATGACAGATGGAGAGTTTCACAGGGCGAGGGCGCAAATCTTCAAGCCTCGAGGATTCTCGGGGCTTGTGCTTTTTGGGGCGATTCCTGTGTGAGTGGCCAGGCGGACGTTTGGATGGGATGATAGCTGTCGGCACCCACCCTTTCGCAAAGACCGCGAAAAGGATGGGGCACCCGCGACGCGTTTCTCACGCAACTCGCCCTTGCCGCCCTCCCGACTCCGGACCCTCGAACGGAGCAAACAGAAAACGCACATCCAGCAGGTGTTCGACGATCTCCAATAAACTTGCCGGAGATTCACTTTTGGATATGAAGGCATCCACCCACTCCAATGCGCTCTCAGGTAGGTCCTCATCAGCGGACAGCATCGCGATCGGAATATCGGGTTGAGAAGCTTTCATGCATTCCGCAATCACATCCCCATTCGCTCCCGGCATGTGATAGTCGAGAAGGACCAAGTCAGTGCGATGGGAAGTAAATTGTTGCAAGGCGTCTTCCCCACTGGCAGCAACCAAGACTTCGTACCCGCGGTCTTCAAACAGCATCTGGCGGCCTTCTAGCCCGTTTGACTCATCATCAACACAGAGAATTACTGGTTTTTTGGTCACACTGCTCCTCCTGATTCTTCTTGCCGTGGAGGCAAGCCAAGAAAGAGTTACCTTTTGCTGCTCGGAGTTCGCACGCCGCGAGGATGACAGCACCATTTGGGCCAAACTGGCAAAGGGCAAGGGCGCAAAGGTTTAGGCCGCGAAACAATCCAAGAATGGACACATCCGGTGGCGAAGACTACTCCATCATGTAAAAACGGCGGGTCAGGACGCGAGCACTCTTGACGCCTTGGGAGTCGAAATTCCCTGGTCCTGATGCCGTGCGGATTATGTATCCCGAGCAAAACAAGGACTTTGACAGATGGCACGATTCGTGCCGATCAAGAAGTTGGTTCACTGCTTTACATTCAGCAGTGATTCGACGGTAAGGAGGCGGCTATGAAGAAAGCACTCCGACGGTTACCGGCATTACTGTGGGTATCGCTTTGTGTTTCTGCTTTGCTTTTAGCCCACGCGATGTACGCTGAAAACCAGGTGATGGGAGAGATTCAATTTGAAGGAAAATCCAATGTCGAAAAAACTTCTGGGGTCTGGGTTGACGGACAGTATGTAGGCTATCTAAAGGAACTCAAGGGATCCAAGAAGGTTCTGCTTCTGCCCGGTGAACACGTAATTACGGTGCTTCAGGACGGTTACCGGGACTTCACGAAGCGAGTTTCGCTCCAGCCCGGGCAGGTGGAAGTGGTTCAGGTGGCCATGACGGCAGCCCCAACCGGTCCGATGCCGGATGCGACAGCTGAGGTCAAGATCTCAGTCAATCCTTCGCGGGCCGCAGTTTTTGTGGATGGCCTTTTCGTGGGGCACGTAGGGGAGTTTGGCGGCGTTGGTCGAGCCATGCTGGTTGCGCCGGGAGCGCATCAGATTAGGATTGCCCTTCCCGGATATCAAATTTTTCAGACCGACATCAATCCGCTAGGCAACCAGAAGGTTGAGATCAAGACCGATTTGGTCAAGACTGGCGCTCCTCTGGCCGGGCCTCTGCTCAAGGGCGAAACCAAAAAAGACGAAACTAAACCGGCGACGCGGCCGTCCGGCACCCGCGATGCAAGTGCTGATCCGCAGCGTTGAAACGAAAGACGTCAGATGAACTTAGGGCACGGCTTCGGCTGTGCCCTTTGTTTTTCACCTGGAGAGGACGACAATATCGGTCAAGACAATCCTCGAAGTGGTCCTAGATTTCCGCGTTGGGTTCATTCGCATAACCCATCGGCGGGAATTTTCCCGTCTTTTTCCAGCGCTTTCCACAAGGAATCTTCGTCCTCCACAGCTTCTGCACAACCGTGGCCGCATTTTTTGTTGCGGCCGTTTACAGGTTCAAGCACAGTGCTGACAGTGCATGCGTGAGATGTTTTAGGCGCCTGCTGAAGATTGCGGCAGAACTGGCGGTTTCGGCGGTTCTCGAGGGTGAACTGCTGGAGGTTTCCCAAAGCGTGCTCCGGCGCGCTTCAGGATACCCGGGCGTTGCGGCCTCCTCAGAAGGTCCTTGCTCGCAAGGCAGGACTAAGCTGCTGGTTTTACGCGATCGTCGCGATTCACTGGTGAATCGCGGGTACGTCAAGAGACGGGTATTCCGATCGGAATGCGGTCTTGTGAGCGTACACTTCACCGCCTTGCGCGGTGAAGGTGCAGGCGGGGCATCCACGAGCAATGCGGCCCGGGTGGCTGGCCTGGGCCGCATTTGTTTTGGGTCAGTTTGGCCATGGATTCTCGCGGATTCAACTTCGGAAAAATCCTTTCGCTTCGCTTTATATTCGCCTATACTGGTGCGGCTACGCAACCGAAATGCGCCGCACCGGCTAAAGCCGGCTCGTTTTGCAACGGTGGGCGGCACCCTGAAGCCGTGCCCCTCCCAAAGCTGATTTGAACGCACGGCTCGTACACGAAAGCAATTTTGGCGACCACCGATTACAGTCTTGCGCATAGTCTACCGGCCAACGTCGAAGCCGAACGCTCCATCCTGGGCGCCATCCTGCTGGACAATCTGGCGTACAACCAGGCGGCAGAACATCTAAAACCGGAAGATTTCTCCCTCGATTCCCATCGCCGTCTTTACACCCGCATGATCGATTTGGCCGAATCGTCACGACCCATCGACATGATCACGCTGGTGGAGGAACTCGATCGCCGTAAGGAGCTTGAGGCAATCGGAGATGTCGGATACATCTCCGGACTGGTAGATGGCGTCCCGGACCGTCCCAGCATCGAGCACTACATCAAGATTGTCCGCGACAAAGCGCTTTTGCGCGGACTGATTCACGCGGCCAACTCGGCCATCGCGCGGGCAGCCGAGCAGAGCGATCCGGCGGAAGAAATTCTCAATGATGCCGAGGCCGCGATTTTCCAGCTTTCCGAAAAACGCATTGGCCGCGGCTTCATGGGTGTGCAGGAGATCGTCAAAGAATCGTTTGGATCGGTGGATGCCTTGCTGCAGCGCGGCCAGCGTATCACCGGTCTGGCCACGCACTACACCGATCTGGATGAGATGACCAGCGGGTTCCAGCGCTCGGACCTGATCATCATTGCCGCCCGTCCGTCCATGGGTAAAACTGCGTTCGCCCTGAACATCGCCGAGAATGCGGCCATTGAAGACCAGAAGACAGTGGGCGTCTTCTCCCTGGAAATGTCGCGCGAGGCGCTGCTGTTGCGCTTGCTATGCTCCAAGGCCCGGGTGGATTCGCACAAGATGCGCACTGGCTCGCTGTGGCGCGACGACATGGATAAAGTTGTTCACGCCATGGAACAACTCGCGCACGCTCCGATCTTTATCGACGACACGCCCGGAATTGCGCTCAGCGAGATGCGCGCCAAAGCTCGGCGGCTGCAGCAGTCGTCAGGCGCACTTGACCTGGTCATCGTCGATTATTTGCAGCTCATGTCGGGCGGTGGGAGACGATACGAGAATCGCACTCAGGAAGTGTCAGCGATCTCACGCGGTCTCAAGGGCTTGGCTAAGGAACTAAAGGTTCCGGTGGTAGCGCTTTCCCAGTTAAGCCGCGCGCCGGAGAGCCGCGGTGGCGATCACCGTCCACAACTGGCAGACCTGCGTGAGTCGGGATCGATCGAACAGGATGCCGACGTGGTGGCTTTCATCTTCCGCGAAGAAGTGTACAAACCGGACGAGCCCGAGCTGGAAGGCCGTGCCGAACTTATCATCGCCAAACAACGCAATGGCCCCACCGGCAAGGTGAACCTCGCGTTTCTGAAGAATTCCACCCGTTTTGAGTCCATGCTGGGTGACGGAATGTCGGCACCGGAGTAAGGATTCGGCATTCAACCGGCGGGGTCAATTCCCATTCCAGAAGCCTGTGGAAAGCTTGTGGAAGTGCGGGTTCATCGATCGAACCGCTCTAGAATCCGCTTGTCAACGAATTATCGCAAGCATCCCGAAATGACCGTAAGTCGCATTAGGCAAGGTGGTTACGGGCTTTACTTGGCTTTACAATTGAGCCGCACGTAAGATCCGAAAAATCGGGCAACCTTTGAGATTTGCACATTCGGCGGGCACTGTTCATCGGCCCACGGCCGCCAGGAAGCGGTCTCCGAGCCCAATTTGTTCTGGCAGCGGTCGGAGTGGAATCAGCCGAACGTGTGATTTCACTTCTCCCGACCAAGTCTCTTTGAGAGCTTATCTGGCGTAAGCTCCAAGCAGTGGGGAGCCCACGAACGAAAAGGCCTCGAATTCCTTCGAGGCCTCTGAAAACCGGGTCGAAACAGCACCCCGCGACGAAACAAGTATCGCGCCGTTATCAAGCCAGAGTCAAGTTACCTTTGTTGGAAGCCTATCCCCGCTTGGGCTTCCACAGAACCAGCGCTTCCGAACGGAAGCGTGGACCCGACGGGATTCGAACCCGCATCTGCGACCGTCGCGAGGTGCTGTGCTCCCATTACACCACGGGCCCGAAAGACTCTACACATTGGGGCCACGGAATCAATGTGCGGTGGTCACATAGTCGGAAGAATCCTCGCCCAAAACAGGAAAGTCGCCATTCCCATAGGAGCTTCCCGCCCGCTATAGCAAACTCGCGGGCGAGGGCGCTCGCGCCATGCTCCTATTCCCCCTCGCCCACTTTGAGCACGGCCAAAAACGCTTCCTGGGGAATATCCACGCGCCCGATGCGCTTCATGCGCTTCTTACCCTCCTTCTGTTTTTCGAGCAGCTTGCGTTTACGCGTAATGTCACCGCCGTAGCACTTGGCCAGAACATTCTTGCGGATGGCATGCACGGTCTCGCGGGCAATGATCTTGGCGCCAATGGAAGCCTGAATGGCCACTTCAAACATCTGCCGGGGAATCAGTTCCCGCATTTTGGAGACTAGCGCCTTGCCCCGTTCGTAGGCGAAATCTCGGTGCACAATGATCGAGAGAGCATCCACCGGCTCGCCGGCCACCAGAATGTCGAGCTTTACCATGGGCGATTCCCAGTAGTCCGCCAAATGGTAGTCGAGCGAAGCGTAACCGCGGGAGACAGACTTCAGCCGATCGTAAAAGTCGAGCACGATTTCGTTCAGCGGAAGCTCATAGTGCAGCATTACGCGCGACGAACTCACATACTCAAAGGTCTTCTGCTTGCCACGTTTTTCCTCGACCAGCTTGAGAATCCCGCCGACATATTCCTCGTTGGTGAGGATGGTGGCCAGGATCACCGGCTCCTGAACCTTGGCAATTTCGCTCGGCTCGGGCCAGCGCGACGGATTGTCTACCTCGATCAGAGTGCCATCCGTTTTGATGATTTTGTAGCGGACACCAGGCGCCGTGGTGATCAGTTCGAGGTTGAATTCGCGCTCCAGGCGCTCCTGGATGATTTCCATGTGGAGCAAGCCAAGAAAACCGCAGCGGAAGCCGAAACCCAGTGCAACCGAACTCTCCGGCTCGTAGAAGAAAGACGAATCGTTTAGCCGCAACTTTTCCAGGGCTTCGCGCAGTTGCGTGTGCTCGTGGGCATCGACGGTGTACAGTCCGGCGAATACCATGGGCTTGATTTCTTCGAAGCCGGGCAAGGGCTCGATGGCGGGATTGGCGTCGTCAGTGATGGTGTCGCCGATTTTCGTGTCCGCGACGTTCTTGATATTGGCAATAAGGAAACCGACTTCCCCGGCGCGCAGTTCATCAATTTCGACGGGTTTCGGTGTAAGCACGCCGAGGGTTTCCACATCGAGAACGCGCCCGTTCCACATGAGACGGATTTTTTGTCCTTTGCGTAGTGTCCCCTGGAAGACGCGGGTCAGAACAATCACGCCGCGGTAGGGATCGAACCAAGAATCGAAGATCAGCGCCTGTAACCGGTTCTCGGGATTCCCTTTTGGAGGGGGAACGCGCTTCACGATAGCTTCGAGAACATCTGGCACGCCTTGTCCAGTCTTCGCGCTGATGAGCACGGCATCCGAAGCGTCCAGGCCGACAGCGCCTTCGATCATTTCTTTGGTGCGCTCGACATCGGCGCTGGGCAGATCAATTTTGTTGATGACGGGAATGATCTCGAGTCCGTTGTTGATCGCGAGGTACGCATTCGCCAGGGTCTGCGCTTCGACGCCTTGCGAGGCGTCGACGATCAGCAGCGCGCCCTCGCACGATGCCAGCGAACGCGAAACTTCATAGGAAAAATCCACGTGGCCCGGTGTGTCAATCAGGTTCAGCTGATAGGTCTGACCGTCATGCGCGGTGTACATCATGCGCACGGCGTGTGCCTTGATGGTGATACCGCGCTCCCGCTCCAGATCCATCGAGTCGAGCACCTGGGCCTGCATCTCGCGGGCGGTCAACGACCCGGTCAACTCCAGCAGGCGGTCGGCCAGAGTTGATTTGCCGTGATCAATATGCGCAATGATCGCGAAATTGCGAAGAAGACTGGCGTCCATGGCTACAGCGGTCAATATCTGATTCTAACAGTGAGCGGACTTCAGACGTCGGGCGTCCGACCTCAGGTACCCCGAAGTTTGACGTGAAAGAATAAAATAGACACATGCGCTATCTAGTTCGAGCACGAGTCAAGCCGGGTTGTGAACGGGATCTTCTCGAAGCAATCGACGATGGAAGTCTGGGTGACGGGTCAGTGGCCGAAGGCGAATATTTGCGGAACATGAAAGACGCCAGGCTTTGTCCGGACGAGACGGCGCGCTGGGTTGAGGTTTGCTATTGCCCCACTCCTCTGCAGGAAGAGCGGCCCTATTGGGAGCGATACTTCGAGCTGACGCGGGTCCAGGATGCGCATGACCGGCGGCGCTGCCGCGATCAAAATGGTTCCGAACCCTGGGCTTGCGGCGACTGCGATTGCACAGAACGCCTGGAGCGAAAGTTGGAGGCGACGGGAAAGCCGTTTCTCAAGTCGCTCCGGAACGAGCTGGGCGGTAATTCCTTGCGCAAGGTTCATTTGTCTGAGCCGCCATCAGAAGAGGTCTGAAATCTCGATCCCACCTGGGCCGTAAATGATCGCTCTTCCGCCTGATCAGAACCGCAGCTAACTCCCGTGATATAAATCCTCCATGCCGAGCCTTCAGAATGGGTCAGTGCGTCTGTTCCGCTTCGCCGGGATCGACTTGTTTTTACATTGGTCCTGGTTTTTGGTGGCTGCGTATGAAATCAATGGCCGGACGAGGACTTATTCGTCGCTCACCTGGAACTTTCTGGAGTACCTTTCGCTGTTTCTGATTGTGATGCTTCACGAGTACGGCCACGCGCTGGCCTGCCGCCAGGTGGGGGGAAACGCGAACCGCATCGTGCTGTGGCCTCTCGGCGGAGTGGCATATGTTGATCCGCCGCCGCGGCCGGGCGCCACACTTTGGAGCATCGCCGCCGGCCCATTAGTAAATGTCGCGCTGCTTCCAATTCTGACGGGGCTCGGCTTTCTGAGCCGGGACCTGGGCTGGGCTGCCGCGATGACCAATGCTCACGCCCTGCTGCGGGCCGTGTGGTTCATCAACCTCAGCCTGCTCATTTTCAATATGCTGCCCATTTATCCACTGGATGGCGGCCAGATTCTTCGCGCGCTGCTGTGGTTCGTGCTGGGACGCGCCCGCAGCCTGATGGTCACCACATTCATCGGTTTTGCAGGTGTGGTTGGGTTGATCGCTCTGGCTATATGGATACACTCGCTCTGGTTCGGCATCCTTTCCGTTTTCATCTTGACCAACTGCTGGCGAGGGCTTCAACACGCGCGGGCGCTATCTCGGTTGGGAAAGCTGCCGCGCCGCCTGGGATATGCCTGTCCGTGTTGCCAAACAGCGCCTCCACTTGGAGGCTTTTGGAAGTGCGCTCAGTGCGCTCAGCCCTTTGACACCTTCGAGACACAGGCTGTCTGTCCACACTGCAGCACCCGGTTTGATGTCACTGCATGCCTGGACTGTGGCAGGGCAAACCCGATGAACCAGTGGATTGTTTCAGACCTCGTGGCTGCCAAGTCGTGAAACCCCGTGAGGTACAATCCTGCGCTGTGGTTTCCGGAAAAATCATGCGCAACGTCCTAATTTTCGTCTTGCTCGGTTCGTGCTCGCTGGTTGCGGCTCAAACTCTGTCGCCCGAAGTCAAAGAGTTCGTGAAGGTGGACGCGCCAGTGGTGGCGCTGACTCACGTCCGCGTGATTGATGGATCTGGAGTTGTGGCCCGCGATGATCAGACGGTTGTCTTATCCAAGGGGAAGATCGAATCGCTCTCTGACGCGAAGGCGGCGAAGATTCCGGCCAACGCGCAAATCATGGATCTGCACGGATACAGTGTGATCCCCGGCCTGGTCGGCATGCACGACCACATGTTTTATCCCATGGGCAACGTTATCTTCGGGGAGATGGCGTACAGCTTTCCGCGGCTTTATCTCGCTGGGGGCGTAACCACAATCCGCACCACCGGCTCGCTCGAGCCTTATACCGATCTCGAAACCAAGAAACAAATTGACGCCGGCAAGATTCCCGGCCCCAAAATGCACGTGACCGGCCCTTATCTCGAGGGCCCAGGATCTTTTGTAGTGCAATTGCACCAACTCACCAGTCCTGAAGACGCGACGAAAACAGTCAATTACTGGATGGACGAGGGAGTAGATAACTTCAAAGCCTACATGTTCATCACCCCCGAGGAGCTTTCGGCCGCCATTACTGCGGCACACAAGCGCGGCGCGAAAGTCACCGGGCACCTGTGCTCCGTCGGATTCCGCGAGGCGGCAGCGCTTGGTATTGATGATCTCGAGCACGGCCTCGTGGTGGATACTGAATTCTTTGCAGAGAAGAAGCCTGGCGAGTGCCCCGATATTCCCGATGACATTCAGCGTTACGGCAAACTCGAGGTGCGGTCCGGGCCGGTGCACGAGATGATCCTCGACCTCGTGCAGCATCACGTGGCGGTGACCTCGACGCTACCGGTATTCGAGATGGACGTGCCGGGGCGGCCGACGATGCAACGTCGCGTGCTCGAAGCCTTGACTCCAGAGGCGCGCAGTGCCGTGCTTACCAACAAGCTTCGCGCCAGCGATCAGACCTTGCTCCGAAAGCGTTACGGCACAGATGAATCCCCCTGGTCCGCCGCCTTCAAGCAAGAAATGCAATTCGAGCACGAGTTTGTGGAATCCGGGGGCCTGCTTCTAGCGGGACTCGATCCCACTGGAATGGGCGGGGTGATCGCCGGATTTGGCGATCAGCGCGAAGTCGAACTGCTGGTGGAAGCAGGATTCACACCGCTGGAAGCCATCCACATCGCCACCTATGACGGCGCGCAGTATTTGGGCGAGGCCGATAAGATCGGCACCATCGCCCCCGGCAAGCAGGCGGATTTAGTCGTGGTCAAAGGCGATCCCTCGCAAAAGATCGAAGACATTGAGAACGTCGAGATCGTGTTCAAAGATGGCATCGGCTACGACTCCGCCAAGCTGATTGAATCGGTTCGTGGAATGGTGGGAAGTCGCTAATGGCGGTGCTGGTCTTGGCCTCCGCTTCTCCGCGCCGCCAGGAACTTCTGCGCAATGCCGGTATTGCCTTCATAACCCGCCCAACGAATATTCCCGAAGTACCTCGGAAGGGAGAAAGTCCAAGCGAGTTTGTCGCGCGCATGGCGCGGGAGAAAGCGCTGGCCGTTTTTCATGACAGTCCCGACGATTTTGTGTTGGGCGCCGATACCATCGTGATCGTGGATGGAGAAATTCTAGGCAAACCTCGTGACGAGGGCGACGCCGCTCGCATGTTGCGCCTGCTCTCTGGCCGCACGCACCAGGTGATGACTGCGGTCTGCCTGGTCGGCCCGCTGGCAACTTCAAATCGCGAACCGAAGACTGGCTTCGAGGATAAACGATCAGAGACCACATTGGTGACGGTGGGAGAACTGAGCGAAGACGACATCCGCTTGTGCATCGCCACCGGCGAATCCATGGACAAAGCGGGCGCGTACGGCATCCAGGGCCTCGCCTCACGCTGGATCTCTCGCATCGAGGGGGACTATTTCAATGTTGTGGGATTACCGGTGGCGTTGGTCTATCGCATGCTCAAGGAACGCGAGGTGTTTTAGAGTTTAGACGCGGTTCTGACTTACGACTTCTTCTCGGAATCCTCTTCTCCGTTTTTTACTGCTGACTTGAAGTTCTTGATACCTTCGCCAAGACCTTTACCCAAATCAGCGAGTTTGCTGGGTCCGAAAATGAGAAGCGCGATAGCCAGGATAAGCAGAATTTCTGGCAAACCCAATTTTCCAGGCATGTGGAGACCTCCCTGCGGGGTTCGCCAAGTGCTTTGGTGAGCGAGTGTTGGACTCGCAAAACACCCCTGTGGAAATTCTAGGCTTCCCGCAGTCCCGAGTCAAAAAGAGCACCAGCCACGCACGGGCGAGGACGCCCGCGCCTACACTTGCTCAATCAGTCCGGCCAGGAGTGCTGCCCGACTAGGCAATTCAGAAATAACGATGAATTCGTGCGTGGCGTGAGCGCCTTCCCCCACGCCGCCGAGGCCGTCCAGCGTCGGAATCCCCAAGCCCGCTGTGAAGTTTCCGTCCGAACCGCCGCCGACCGCCGCTTCTTCGAGCTTCCAGCCGAGCGCACGGGCAATCTCTGCGGCTCTCCGGTAAAGCGCGGCCACGCCCGGAGTCCGCTCCATTGGCGGACGATTGATGCTTCCCGTAATTTGCAGCTTGCTCTTGCGATTGAACGGCTTCAGCGAACGCAGCTTGCGATCGATGCCTGCGGCATCTTTCATGCGGGCGATGCGCACATCGAGCGAGGCTGTAGCTTCGGCGGGAATGACATTGGTCCGAGTGCCTCCGGAGATTATGCCCACGTTGAGAGTTAGCCCGCGCTTCAGGTCGACGAGCTTGGAAATTGCCACGATTTGTTGGGCCAACTCGAGAATCGCGCTCTCGCCCTTTTCGAAATCCAGTCCTGAGTGCGCGGCTTTCCCAGTTACTTTGAGGGTATATTCGCCCACGCCCTTGCGGGCCGTTTTTACCGCCCCATGCAACCCGTAGGATGGCTCAAGCACCAGCACGGCTGCCGAGTTCTTGGCCAGACTCTCTGTGATCCGACGGGAAGAATCGCTGCCAACCTCTTCATCAGAAACCAGCAGGACGGTCACGGGACGTGGCAAGGCGTCGTCGTGCCATGCCCGAAGTGCCTCGATCGCATGCAGCATCAGGCCGATTCCCGATTTCATATCGAGCGCGCCTGGTCCTCGCAGGCGGCCATCGGAGATACGGCAAGGCATATTCGCCAAAGTGCCAAGCGGGTAGACAGTATCGATATGCCCCAGCAGCAAAACCGGTTTACCGCCGCGCTTGCCGGGGAAATCCACTTGCAAATGGTCGCCGAAGTCCTGGCTGCGATGAAATTTTGAGTGTCCGCCAAGTCCTTCGAACCTGCCCGCAAGTAGCGATCCCAGACGGCCGACGGCCTGCTTGTTGTCGCTAGGTGATTCGATTTCCACCAGTTGGCGGATGGTTTGGACGATCTCGTCTTTTCGATCGTCGAAATAACGTAAGTGGCTCGCCGCTTCAGCCGGAATGGCCCCGGATGATGCTTTCTTCTGCGGTTTCTTCATCTGTTGCCTTCCACCTCAGGCCCGAACTCAAAGCGCGGTACAGTATAATCGTCGCACTCAACGAGACTAGCAATGACTGATACTACTCACCCTGCGACCGAGATTTCGGAGGCCTCCAGGATCTCGCTGGATATTCATGATATTCAGGGTATCCTGCCTCACCGTTTTCCGTTTCTGTTGATCGATCGTGTGATTGACCTTACGCGGAAACAGCGGATTGTGGCCATCAAAAATGTCACCATCAATGAGCCGTTTTTTGCCGGGCACTTCCCCGGCCTGCCAATCATGCCGGGGGTACTCATCGTGGAAGCTATTGCGCAGGCTGGAGGCGCATTATTGCTTACCGAGGTGGAGGACCGGAGCGAGAAACTGATGGTATTTACGGGAATCGAGAAGGCCCGTTTCCGGCGTCCTGTAGTTCCCGGCGATCAATTGCGCCTGGAGGTGGAAGTAAAAACCTGGCGCGGCACGCCACGAACTTTCGCCGTGCGTATGGCGGGCGCTGCATACGTTGGCAACAAACGCGTCGCGGACGCTATCGTGACCTGCCAGCTTGTGGATCGGGCGCGTGGAATGGGGGGCTCTGCCGACGATGCCGAGGAAGAGGAACGTGGAGGGCTAGGCTAGGCCTACCGAAATCATAAAGCGCAACGAATGACCCAAGCACAGATCGATCCAGCCAACGTCCACGTTACCGCCATTGTCAGTCCACTTGCTAAAGTCCATTCGTCCTGCAAGATCGGCCCATATTGTGTGATCGGGCCCCAAGTCGAAGTCGGAGAAGATTGTGAGCTGCTCTCCCACGTGGCCATCGAAGGGCCAACCACGATCGGCACGGGCAACCGCTTTTTTCCGTTTGCATCCGTCGGCATGGCACCCCAGGATTTGAGTTACGCGGGCGAGCCCACGCGTCTTGAGATTGGCGACCACAATGTGATCCGGGAATGCGTGACCATCAGCCGCGGCACCGCAAAAGGCAGCGGGTTGACGCGTGTGGGCAACCACACGCTGATTATGGCTTACGCTCACGTCGCTCATGACTGCGTGATCGGAGATCGCGTAATCCTGGCTAACGCGGCCACCCTGGGCGGGCACGTCACCGTCGAAGACTGGGCGGTCGTGGGCGCGCTGTGCCCGGTGCATCAATTCGTGCGCATCGGAACGCACGCCTACATCGGCGGAGGCACAACCATTACGCGAGACGTGCTGCCATTTTCGAAGACCGCTGCCGCTCGCGATACCCATGCCTATGGCCTGAATGCACTGGGGCTCGAACGGCGTGGCTTCAGCAAAGAACGCATCCGCAAGATCCATCATGCTTACAAAGTTCTGCTCGCATCCAAGCTCAACACTTCGCAGGCGCTAGAAAAGCTGAAGTCGGAACCCGAGCGCGGAGAAGATGTGGAGACGTTGATCCGATTTATCGAAGCGTCGGAGAGAGGCGTGATTAAGTAGCGCCGGACCGGCTTTTCCGTTCAGGCCGTGACCGCGGAATGTGTCGCCCTTAACCACATAGGACGCTAAGTCGCACGAACAAAATCCCCGAGAATAAAACCTTCGTGAAACTTCGTGTCCCTTCGTGGTTCATCGAGTTTTTTCATTTAGACTGTCCCGCATGCCTGCCGCCAAAGAGAGGCTCGGTCTAATCGCGGGCAATGGGCGTTTCCCATTCCTTGTACTCGACGCGGCTCGAGCCCAGGGATTGGAAGTTGTCATCGCTGCAATCAAGGAGGAGACTCTTCCGGAAATTGAGACTGGCGGCGCCGCCTCTGTTCACTGGCTTTCGCTCGGGGAACTTTCCAAACTGATTGAGACTTTTAAGCGTGAAGGTGTGCATCGGGCCGTCATGGCGGGGCAGGTCAAGCACAAGCAGATCTTTTCCAGCATCAAGCCCGACTGGCGTCTGGCCAAGCTGCTGCTGTCGTTGGGCACGCGGAACACTGACTCATTGTTAGGCGCTGTCGCCAAAGTTTTGGCCGATGAAGGAATCACGCTGGAGAGTTCCACATCGCTGCTAGAACCACTCTTAGCGAAGGCCGGCGTTCTCTCTAAACGCACTCCCACCGATCAAGAGAAGAAAGATATCGACTACGGACGCGCCTTGGCCCGTCATCTGGCACAGTACGATATCGGACAGACCGTAGTGATCGCTGAGTTGGCCTGCGTTTCGGTGGAGGCCATGGAGGGTACCGACGCCACCATCGAGCGCGCCGGCCAAATCATGGCTTCGCTCGAAGCTGACGCTTCCACTCTGAGCCGGGCACTGACCGTGGTGAAGATCGCCAAGCCGAATCAAGATATGCGCTTCGATGTTCCGGTGGTGGGAGTAGAAACGATTGAAGTGATGCGAAAAGCGGGAGCCACATGCCTGGCATTGGATGCGGGCAAATGCCTTTTGCTCGACGGATCCGCAATCATCACCGCCGCAGATGAGGGGGTCATTACCATTGTGGCGGGCTAGACGCTCATGTCACCGCAGGTAGTGGCTTAATTTGGGATTTCTGACGCTTTCATTTCGATGGAGTCATCCTGAGCGCAGCCGTCTTTCAGGCGGAGCGAAGGATCTCGCGGGCAGCGCCACAGCTTGTGTGGTCACTCCACGCGAGGTCCCTCGCCCGGCTGAACTGCGCCGGGCTTCGGGATGACGCCTGAGAAAAAAACCGCCGAGAATTCAAATTGAGCCACTGCGTGGCTTAATTGACTTACCTCACCTCTAGCCCTAAGATTTCAAGCCAATGATCGGTCAGACTATTTCCCACTACCGCATCATCGAAAAATTGGGCGGTGGCGGGATGGGCGTTGTCTACAAGGCGGAAGACACGCGGCTGCGCCGCTTCGTTGCGCTCAAGTTCCTTCCGGAAGACGTCACTCGCGACGCCGCTGCGTTGAGCCGATTTCAACGCGAGGCACAGGCGGCTTCGGCACTAAATCATCCCAACATCTGCACCATCTACGATATCGGCGAAGCCGACGGCCGGGCCTTCATTGTTATGGAGTATCTGGACGGCACCACCCTGAAGCACGCCATCAATAACCATCCGCTCGAATTAGACACCCTGCTCAGCGTAGCGATCGACGTGACGGATGCGCTGGACGCGGCGCACGCCAAAAGCATCGTGCATCGCGATATCAAGCCGGCGAACTTGTTTGTAACTAGCCGGGGCGCAGCGAAGATACTCGACTTCGGGCTGGCCAAGCTTGAGGCTGCCGCGGTTCCAGGCGATGCGACCCAGACTAAGACAGACGCTCAGCACCTGACGAGTCCGGGATCAACGGTGGGCACGGCGGCCTACATGTCGCCGGAGCAGGCGCGGGGTAAGCCGCTGGATGCGCGCACGGATCTGTTTTCATTCGGTGCAGTGCTCTATGAGATGGCTACCGGCACGTTACCGTTTCGCGGGGAGACGACCGCGGTGCTGTTCGACTCGATCCTCCACAAAGCGCCTGCGGCCCCAGTACGGCTAAATCCGGATCTGCCGCCGGAGCTGGAACGCATCATCAACAAAGCTCTGGAGAAGGATCGTGACCTGCGCTACCAGCACGCCTCGGACATGAAGGCGGATTTAAAGCGGCTGAAGCGCGAAGTGGATTCGGGTAATACCTTGGCGGCGCCTGCGGACGAACCGGCAGCAAGAAGCACGACGACTGTCGCTGACTCGACGGGGAAGCGGGAGTCAAGCGGGAGGATCGCGAGGGAGAGCTCCGGAACGGCGGTCGCTGTGAAGGGCGACGAGGTTGCAGGGCCGTCACGCTTCGGGCTGGCTGCGGGGATTGTTGCCGCGCTGCTGGCTGGGGTGGCATTAGTCGGCGGTTATTACTACACGCATCGCTCCTCGGCCAAACTCACCGAGAAGGACACCATTGTGGTGGCTGACTTTGCCAACTCCACGGGCGACCCGGTGTTCGACGACGCCCTTAAGCAGGCCCTCAGCGTGTCCCTGCGGCAGTCGCCGTTCTTGAATGTGCTTTCCGACGAGAAAATCTCCGCTACGCTCAGACTTATGACCCGGCCGGTGAACACGCCGTTAACTCCGGACGTGGCCCGCGAATTGTGCCAACGAGCCGACAGCAAGGCATACATTGCGGGCTCTGTGGCCGGCCTGGGCAGCCAGTATGTAATTGGGCTGAAAGCAGTGAACTGTCTGAACGGCGACACGCTGGCGCAGGAGCAAGCCACCGCTACGGGCAAGGAAAAAGTGCTGGATGCGCTGGGCGAGGCCGCCAGCAAGCTACGCGGCGAACTGGGTGAGTCTCTCGTTTCCGTGCAGAAATTCGACGCTCCTTTAGGCCAGGAGACCACGCCTTCTCTTGAAGCGTTAAAGGCGGGTGCCGTTGCCAAGAAGATTGAGGGCGAGAAAGGCCCGGCCGCGGCGCTGCCCGTCTTTCTACGGGCAATCGAGCTGGACCCGAACTTCGCCAGCGCAATCGAGGGCGTGGGGATTATGTATGGCAACGTTGGCCAGCCCACGCGAGGAAACGAGTACCTGACCAAGGCCTTTGCGCTGCGAGACCGTGCCAGCGAGCGCGAGAAGCTGCACATCACCTCGATGTACTACATGTCAGTGACAGGCGAGTTGGACAAGGCGGTTGAGACTTTCCGTGAATGGGAGGAGAACTACCCCCGTGATAACACTGCGTACACCAACCTCTCCTCCGTCTACAGTCAACAAGGCAAGCTGGAGCAGGCGGCGGAACAGGCAAGGGAGGGGCTGCGCCTAAACCCCGACAACGTGATTACGGCGGAGAACCTGATGGTCCCCCTGGTCAATTTGCAGCGCTACGATGAAGCACGGCAAGTGTATCAGCAGACGGTGGCCCGCAAGCTGGATGACGATGCCTTGCACCTCGCTAGCTACGGGATGGATTTTGTGCAACGAGACACCAAAGCGATGGCCGAACAGGCGGCGTGGTTCGAGGCCCGCCCGGAACTGCAAAACGAAATTTTGGGGTTGGAATCAGATACCGAAGCCTATGCGGGACGCCTGACTAAGGCAGGGGAGATCACCCGGCACGCCGCCGAATCGGCAATGCGGGCAGACAACAAGGAGTCGGCCGCGTTCTGGCAACTCGCCGCTGCCCGGCGGGAAGCGCTCTTCGGTAATTTTGAAGAAGCGAAGCGAGGAGCCCTCGCGGGCCTGGCCATCGCGCCCGAGAGCCGCGATGTTCAGTTATTGGCGGCAATGGTCTTGGCCCGCGCTGGGGATGCGACCAAGGCGCGCGCGCTGGCTCAGAGGCTCGCCCAGCAATACCCGTCCCACACTTTGTTGCAATCGTACTGGCTGCCCGCGATTGAGGCACAACTTGCGTTGTCGGAGAAAGAACCACAGAGGGCGGTTGATCAAATACAAAAGACGGAGAACCTGGAGTTCTCCCTCCCATCGGGGAACACGAATAATACGTGCCTCGATGCGACCTATCTACGAGGAGAAGCTTATCTCGCGTTAGGACAGGCCGGTCCCGCGACGACAGAGTTCCAGAAGATCATCAACCACCCAGGCCTGGTATGGAATTGCGTAACTGGCGCGCTAGCGCACTTGGAGCTCGGACGCGCGCAGGTGCTGGCGGGCGATAAGGCAAAGGCCCGGGCAGCATATCAGGATTTTCTGACTCTCTGGAAAGATGCCGACCCCGATATCCCCGTTCTGAAAGAAGCCAAGGCGGAGTACGCCAAGCTGCAGTAACTACGGTAGGGAGCCCTCATGTCGGAAACCGCACGTCTCGCTGACCAAATCCGCCGCGCCTTCGAGGGAGAAGCATGGCATGGCGACTCTTTGCTCGAACTTCTTAAGGGGGTTAATGCGGCTACGGCTGCCGCCAAGCCAATCAAGAACGCCCACAGCATTTGGGAATTGATCCTGCACATTGCAGCGTGGGATGACATTGTCCGCCAGCGTACCGGCGGGAAAGCTGTTATGCCAACCGACGAACAGAATTTTCCGCCGGTCAAAGACACCAGCGAAGCCGCCTGGAATAAGGCACTCGAAGAAACAAAGCGCGCGCACAATGAATTGGTGAAAGCCGTGGCTGCGTTCCCAGATTCACGCTTGCAAGAGCAAGTCCCAGGCAAGACTCAGAACTATTACAACTTCTTTTACATGTTCAGTGGAATCGTGCAGCACGAGCTTTACCACGCCGGTCAGATTGCACTATTAAAAAAGGGGAAGGGTTAGTCCGGCGATGGCCCGACAACGTTCTTCGCGTGCCCGCGAACCTGCTGTGTGCGCCTTTCTCCTTCTCAAATGCCCTTTCTCATCCCGGAGAACCCATAGCTGACCGATAATTTAATCAACGTCGCCGTGATCGGTGTGGGCGCCTTTGGACGCAATCATGCCCGCGTTTATCATCAGCTCGCGCAGCAGGGTGAAGCCGTAAGGCTGGCCGGAGTAGTTGATTCTGACCTGCCACGGGCAGATGTCGTGGCGAAGGAATTTGGCTGTCGCAGCTTCGGCTCTATCCAGCAACTTACGACCACTCATAGTGAAATCCAGGCGGCTTCGATCGCTGTCCCCACCATTCACCACCTCGAGGTCGCCCGGGCACTTATGAAAGCCGGCATCGACGTGCTTATCGAAAAGCCGGTGGCCACTTCACTGGCGGAAGCCGAAGATCTGATCGCGATGGCGCAGCGCCTAAGCCGCATCGCCCAGGTGGGTCATCTGGAGCGCTTCAATCCCGCCGTCCGGGCCACGATTCCACTTGTTAGTCAACCCATGTTCTTTGAGGTGCACCGCCTCAGCGTGTTCTCGCCGCGCTCCCTCGATGTGGATGTCGTCCTCGATCTGATGATTCACGATCTCGACGTGGTCCTCTCGTTCGTGAATGCGCCGGTCAGAGAAATTCGCGCTGTCGGTCTCCCCATTCTCTCGGGTAAGGTGGATATCGCTAATGTGCGTATGGAATTCGACTCCGGCTGCGTGGCCAACTTTACCGCCAGCCGGGTTTCAACCGAACGGGTGCGCAAGCTGCGGTTCTTCCAACCCCGGCAGTACATCTCGCTCGACTACAGCCGTCAGGATGTCCTTGCCTTCAGCATCGGCGGCGACGGCGAAGCCGCAGGGATGCCGTCTGTAAATCCGCAAATCAAAGTTTCCAAACCCCCCGTCACCGCGGAAGAGCCTCTGCACGCCGAGTTGAAGTCTTTTCTTGGCTCTGTCCGCCGACGTTCCAAACCGCTCGTCTCCTTGGAGGACGGCCGCCGTGCTCTGGCCGTTGCCCTCGACATCGTGGCGGCAATCCGCGAGCACGGCAAAAAGGTGAAGCTGGATCGGCTGGGAGCGATGGGCTAAGGCCTTCTCACAACTACCGTTTACATTTCTTGACAAGCAATCCTCAGAATTCGCGCTATGCTCCCATTGATCAGTCAGGTGCGGCTCCTAAGTGCTTGTACCTTCAGCTTTTCGCACAATTCCCCGAAAAATGCGAAAATGAAACACTTAGGTGCCTGACGCCGAAGGATTGACGACCAGCCTTTGCGGCTAGTGCGGGAGGAAAGTTCCGCATTCCAGCAACGAAAGGCGGTGCGTCCGTCTCTAACTAGAGGTTTGATGCCGACGACCCAAATTCCGCCAGCCCCGCCGTCGCGGCCTGCGTCCGACGCGGACGCTAGCGATCTGTACGATGCGGAGCGTTGGGAATCGGCTTATCTCGAAGCCCACGATGCTCCCGCTCTTCTCATCCAACTGCAAGACGATCTCTCGCGTTCGCGCCAGCGGGAAGCGCTTTGGATTTCGGTTGTCGTCCACCTCACCATCGTCATTCTGCTCGTCAATTCGCAAAAGTTTGAGAGATACCTGCCCAGGCGTAGCGTAATCGAAGTTAGTCCTAATGACTTGATGAAAGAGAAAGATCTGACTTATCTCGAGTTGCCCCCGGACGAGCAGAAACTGACCAAGCGGCCCGAAACGAACAATATTTCGGATAAGGATCGCAAAGCCATGTCGCGGGCGCCCCAGCTCAATCGGGAGGAATTGAAAAAGATTCTGGCTCGCCCGGGAGCGCCCGGACCAAGCGGTCCTCCGGCACAGTCGCAACAGCCAGTCGCGCCCGCTCCCGCGACGGCCCAGAATACGCCCGCGCCGCAGCAATCACAACCGGCGCCGCCCGCTCCGAATCAGAACCAGTCGGCACGGTTGCAGACTCCGCCGCCTCCGACCGCTCCCAAGCCATCCTTTAACAACAATGGGCAATACGCGGGATCGGCAATCGAGCAAGCTGCACGCGCTGCCCTAGCCAATCGCGGTGGGTTTGGTGGCGACAACGGAGATTACGGCCTGGGTCAGGGAAGACAGGCCAGCGCCGCAATGGGACCGCTCGACGTCCTCAGTGACACACAAGGCGTTGACTTCGGACCATACCTGAAACGCGTGGTCGACAATGTCAGAAGGAACTGGTACGAGGTGATTCCTGAGTCGGCGCGCCCGCCGATCATGAAAAAAGGGAAAGTCTCTATTGAGTTTGCCATAATGAAAGATGGTCGGGTGGCCGGCATGCAGATCATCGGCCCATCAGGTGACATTGCTCTTGATCGAGCGGCCTATGGCGGCATTACCTCCAGCAATCCCTTCCCACCGTTGCCGAGCGAATTCAGCGGACAGTATCTCGCCTTGCGTTTCCACTTCTTCTACAACCCGGATCGCTCGGACTTGCAGTAGCTGTCGTTGGTCACCGGTCGTGACGATTCGACCGGCGTCCCCTACCAAACCCGGCAACGATTCTGCCGCACCATCGGCGCACCAGCCTTGCAGTGGAACGCCTGCTGAAACTCGGGCATGTTGGACACTACGCCATTGGTCCGATATTCGGGTGGTGAGTGAGGGTCAACAGCAGCACTGAGGCGCTTGGTTTCGTCGCGTACGTTAGAGCACCAACTCTGTCCATAGCCAATGAAGAAGCGCTGCTCCGGGGTGAAACCATCGATGGGATCCAATTTCCTGTCCTTAGTTTCATTTTGCCAGGCCATGTAAGCCAGGATTAGACCGCCCAAATCAGCCACGTCCTCGCCCAATGTTAGCTTCCCGTTGATCTTGATGTCATCCACAATGACGTATTGCGAATATTGGTCCGAGATGCAACTGGCACGATTTTCAAATTGTTGCGCGTCCTCCGGGGTCCACCAGTCTCGCAGATTGCCCTGAGCATCGAATTTCCGGCCCTCATCGTCAAAGCCATGGGTAAGCTCATGACCTATCGTGCCGCCCGTATCCCCATAGTTGGGGGCGTCGTCGGAATCGGGATCAAAGAGTGGAGGCTGGAGGATGCCAGCGGGGAAATTGATGTCGTTCTTCAGAGGTTCGTAGTAGGCGTTCACGGTGGGGGGCGTCATCTGCCACTCGCCGCGGTCTACCGGTTTTCCGATTTTCGCCAGTTGGCGGTGGAATTCAAATTCGCGAGCACGCAGCACGTTGCCCATTTCGTCGTCACGCACAATGGTTAGAGCGCTGTAGTCGCGCCACTTGTCGGGATAACCGATCTTGTCCGCCACGGCGTGCAGCTTTTCCTGCGCGTGTTGCTTAGTCACCGGCGTCATCCAAGGGAGGCCCTCGATATCGCGCCCCATGGCAGCCTCGATTTCCTTTACCAGTTTCATGGCACGCTGCTTGGCTTCCGCACTGAACGTTCGTTCCACGTAGGCCTGACCCAACGCCTCGCCCAGGTCATTATCCGCATTGCTGACGCAGCGTTTCCAGCGGGGCTCAATTTCCTGCGCTCCCCTTAATGTCTTCTGGTTGAAATCGAAATCGGCGTTTACGAAGGCGGATGACAAATACGGCGCATTGGCGTTGATCAGATGCCAGCGCAAGTAGGCTTTCCAGCTTCCCAGGCCTTCTCTTTCGAGCTCAGCACTCAAAACCTTGAAGAACTCAGGGGTAGTAACGTTGAGCGACTGCAGCACCGGCAGTCCGACCTTGGTGAAGTACGAATTCCAGTGAAACGAAGGACTGAGCGCTTCCAATTGCTGGCGCGTCATCTTGTGATAGACCTTGTCAGGATCGCGGCGTTCCACCCGGGTGAGCGAGGCCTTCGCCAGGGCCGTCTCGATGTGCATAACGGCCTGGGCCTCGGCCGCCGCGAGGTTGGCCTTGTCGCCTAGCAACTCGAACATTTTCTGGACGTGCGCCACGTAAGCCCGGCGCAGCTCCTCGGATTTGGGGTTGGTCTTCAAATAGTAATCTCGATCGGGAAGGCCGAGACCACCCTGATCGGCTTCTGCGATCACTTGGTTAGAGTTTTTGAAATCCTGATCGGACCCGAACTCGAACAACATACCGTCGTTGACCATGGCCGCGGCAACATCGCCAATGTCCCGCTTGGAATGCAGCCTGGCAATCTGCTCCAAGGCTCGGTTCAGCGGCATACCTCCTGCGGTCTCGATCGCTTTCTCGTCCATGCACGCGGCATAGTAATCGCCGATCTTCTGCTTCACGGCATCACGCTTGGGATGAGGCGCGGCGGCGCTTTCCAGGATTTCGCGCAGGATCAGCTTGTTATCGTCCGCCATTTTGGAGTAGACGCTCCAGCGGGACTGGTCGGGCGGGATGGGATTTTTCTTGATCCACGCTCCGCACGAGTGGGTGTAGAAGTCTGTGCAGGGATCGACGGTCTGATCCATCGATCCGAGGTCAAGGACAGGCTGGCGTTGAGATGGTGGCGTCTGCGCAGAAGCAGTAGCGACAAAAAGAAGCGAAAAGAAAAGAAGCTGGCAGGACATAATTCTACGCATTACATTCCCTCTACGATAACTGAAGTCCCGACCGCGGCTCGCTGACTGCTAAGAAATGCTGAATCTAGATGGTCCCTGACGTTTTCTCCAGCCGGATTGAGCCATCTCCGGTATGAATAGTCAGCAGGTTTCCGCCGCCATTCAACTTCCCGTGAATATCTCGCCGCCCTAACTGTCCTTCCACAGTGAGGGGCAAATCCAGGTTGATGTGGCCGTCGCCGGTATGGAGATGCAAGTTGGCGGCAAAATTCTCCGGCAGCCCTAGCGTAACGCTGCCATCTCCCGCATGCAGGTCCCAACTGGAGTTCATCGTGGAACCAGGTAGTACCCGAGCTTCAATGTGACCATCTCCGGTACTGAGGGCCAGAGCATCGAATCGCCCCGCCGCCTGAATGCGGCCATCGCCGGCGTGGGCCCGCAAGGTACCGTCCACCGCGTCAATCTCCTGATGGCCGTCGCTACTCTCCAATTGCATGTCGCCCTTGAAATTGCTAAGCCGGATATGGCCGTCGCCAGTGTGCAGGTTCACCCGGCCTTCGCGAGGCATATGAATCTCAACCTGCACTCGGCCGACGCGGTTGAAGCTGATAAACCCTGTCGTGTGCATGTGCAAACGCACTTCGATCGTCACTGCATCTCCGTTTTGATGTTCTTCGATCCTGACCCCGCCGTCGCCGATCTTGTAGCGCTCGGTGAGAACCCGGGCTTCGATGGTCTTCTGGTCCCACGTATCGACGTGAATGCTGGCGTCCGAGGTCTCGACCCGAAGGTCAGGTTGTCCGATTATGTTGTAGGTTTTCGACCACTCTTCAGCATGGGTTAAAGACGTAACCGCGAGCCAGAAGCCGAAGAGGAACAATGCAAATCGATTCATAAGTCGCTCCTGAACCCGGCTGGACACAACTTTCCCTTAGGTTCAGACGATGATACGCGGCACCGGTGAGCGAGGTTCCCTGAATTGTTTCAGAATTTTGATTGTAACTAACCTCGATTAGGCAGCGTCGGGTACGCCATCTTGACAAGAGTTCTCTCAGAAAACGGCACATAGAGCAATGCTGCCGTCGCGGCAAACGCCGCTCCAAATCCGATGGTGGGCGTCATCAGAAATGGGGCAACCGCCCACAGTTGATCGAGCACCAGGATAAACAGGAACAGTTTCTGAAATTTCTCTCCCAACCTCCGGTAATCAAAGGTAGCCGCCGAAAACAGATAAAAGCGCAGGGGAATACCCACGCCAGCGGTGACCAGCACCGCCACTAGGATGGTGGATGCGCCCCACCAGGGCAAGATGCTTTCCGTATTCCGCGCGATTTGATGCAGGTGAAAGAGCGCTGCCAGGTAGAAGCTCAAATACATCACCTGAATCAACGCGAACAGGCCGCGGCTCAGTCCGCGATTCGGCAGTGGGACTTCGAGTTCGGGATGCAGAGCTTCATCGGTCGGGACGGGCGTCGACAGCGCGGGCGCGGAGGCTATTTCTCGAGTCTGCGCATCGATTCGTTCTACCGGTGCCAGAAAGCGGTATCCCCGGCGTGCTAGCGTCTCCACGTAGCGGGGGCTGGATGCAGAATCTCCTAAGGCCTCGCGGAGCTTGGTCACAGCGGTATTCAGACTGTGGTCGAAGTCGACAAACGTGTCCGCCGGCCACAACTTCTGGCGGATTTCCTCTCGCGTAAGCACATCGCCAGGATGCTCCAACATAAAGGCGAGCACCTGGAAGGGCTGCTCCTGTAGCCTGATCCGCGCGCCGTTCTTGCGCAGTTCCCCAGCAGCGAGGTCTGCCTCAAATACTCCGAAGCGGACAATTCCTCCAGCGGGACTGGCCTGCGGCAGAGACATAGTCGGAAAGTAGACGACGCGTAGTTTAGCATTCTCTAAAACCGGGGCTTCCAGCAGCTCATCCCATCGGATGGGACTGGCCATATCACGGGCAAGGGCATTCGACCCACTCGGCAGCTAGGAAGGTGACAACGCGGCAGCCGGACCGTCGAAACTGTTGCGCTGGCGGTCACGTAGGGAGCAAGTAAGGAGCGAATCTAGTGTTCAACCGGAGCGCCGTAACTGTACTCAGCCTCGCCTTTTTGGCGTCCTCCATCACAGCTGCCCAGGACACGGCCCCCGTGAAAGTGAATGTGGGCGATTCCATAGTGAACGGGAGGGCGCTCCGACCCTACAAGAACCAATGGGCCATGACCATGATCAAACCGGACGGAACGGTCATCCAGGACGCTGGAATCTGGAAAGACGAGCTGGCCACTGTCATGGTGGACGGCGAAGCGTGCCTCCAGCGCACACAGCTGGCCAGCTTCAAAAAGACCACTGGAGAGATCGTAGCTACCACGAAAAACATCAACGTCTTTAACCAGGAAACTTTCGCGCCAGTTTCACGACTATATGAGAAGCACGTCCTAGGTCATGAAGATTACAGTCTGAAGATCAAGTTCGGCGCCAATTCAATGAACGTTGAGTTCCTCGAAGATGGAAAAACCGACGTGAAACGGGTTCCGACCACCGTGGCCTTTGACTTCTACGGAGGGATTTATGCGGTGTTATGGGCCGCGCTTCCCCTCAGGGAAGGGTTCTCGGCGACTTATCCCTCCTACGCTGAGGACGAGCATCCGGAAAAGGTCTCTTGGGTCACGATGAAAGTTACGGGCTCTGAAATCATTGATGCGGGAACAAAAAGTAAGACAAAAGCCTGGGTCGTCGAGAGCGATACTGACATAGGCGCATTGAAATACTGGGTGAGCAAAGACCCGCCTTATATTATCCGCATGAATTTCAGACAGCCAAATGGAACAACCTGGCTCCTCAAAATGAGCTGACTAATTGTAGATGGATGGTAGCGCCGGGCTGGTGGAGCTACAATGTAAGCGATGTCCGCCGCTAGTCCACAACGGCAGCCTGAACCGCCAGCGCCCGAACGGCATCCCAAGCCGCACATCTACACTCTAGAAGCGACCGGCGTCCTCATCATCGCAGTGCTGATTCTCATCATCACGCTGGCCCGCTACTGGCACAGTATTTCCTGGAGTGCGCGCTAACCGTGCTTCAGGACCCGTTGCTGGTGGTGGTGCTCGGGCCAACGGGAAGCGGGAAGACCGCTCTTTCATTGGCTTTGGCTGAACGCTTTCGCGGCGAAATCGTGAATTGCGATTCCGTCGCCCTGTATCGCGAGTTTGAGATTGGCACCGCCAAGCCCACGGCGCCGGAACGAGCACGCGCGCCACATCATCTTTTCGACTTCGTTGAACCCTCCGGCTACATCACCGCGGGTGAATATGCGCGCCGGGCGCGGCAAACGCTGGAAGAGATCAAGTCGCGTCGAACAATGCCAATTGTGGTCGGCGGTACGGGGCTCTATCTGAGAGCGCTGCTCGAAGGTCTCTTTCCCGGCCCGCAACGTTCGGAGGAACTACGCGAACGGCTGCATCAGCGAACCGAGCAGAAAGGCTCGGGATACTTGCACCGCTTGCTCAGCCGTCTGGATCCTGCCGCGGGCGCGAGGATCCATGCCAATGACGTGCCTAAACTGATTCGTGCCATCGAAATCTGCCTCGCATCGCGGCAGAAGATGACGGAAATGTGGAAGAGTGGACGCGATCCACTGCAAGGCTTCCGCTTCCTGCGGTTGGGCCTCGACCCCGAGCGCAATGCTCTCTACGAGCGTATCAACCAGCGGGCGCAACGCATGTTCGATTGTGGCCTGGTGCAAGAAACGCAGCGGCTGCTCGATAAGTACGGGGACACGGCACGCCCGCTGACCTCACTCGGCTACAAGCAGGCGGTGCAGTTAGTGCGCGGGGAAATAGATCGGCAGACGGCGCTGCAAGCCGCGCAGCAGGCCCATCGCAACTACGCTAAACGGCAGATGACCTGGTTCCGGCGCGAGCCGGAGATCGTGTGGCTCGTGGGCTTTGGTGACGAGGCCGAAATTCAGAAGCGCGCCGTCGCCCACGTGCAGCGTCACATGCCGACATTTAAGAACTGAGAACTGACATCCGATTTTTCTCTCACACGCTGACTTCTGCCGTTCCGCTCTGCTATTGTTCCTGCATGCTCCGAAGCCTCGTCTCGCTCGTCGTTCTGGCTTTGATGACTTGTTCCGCATTCGGCAAAGAAAAATACCAACAGCCCGGGCCCATTCACCTCGATCGTGAAGGCGAAAAATGGGCCGAAAAGACTTTGCAAAAGCTTTCTCTCGAAGAAAAAGTCGGTCAGCTTTTCATGATCTGGGTTCGCGCCGAGTTTCTGAATGTGAACAGTCCCGAGTACCTCGATCTGCGCGACAACATGGGCAAGTATCACATCGGCTCTTTCGCCATGACGGTACGCTGGGACCCGCCATTTCTCTATCGTAACCAGCCCTACGAGGCCGCCGAACTGCTCAATCGTCTCCAGCAAGATTCCAAATTGCCGCTGCTGGTCGCCGCTGATTTTGAACGTGGCGTCACCATGCGTCTTCATGGAGCCACGGGCTTTCCCCACGCCATGGCATTCGGGGCAACAGGAAGGATTGACTACGCGGAAGCATTCGGCCGGATCACCGCCCAGGAAGCACGTGCCATCGGCGTGCACTGGAATTTCTTTCCTGATGCTGATGTAAATTCGAACCCAGCTAATCCAATCATCAACACCCGCTCCTTCGGAGAAGATCCGCAGCAGGTCGGAGATTTGGTAGTGGCTTACATCCGAGGCGCACGCGCCAACGGA
>Ga0207130_1086_pt1 | contig 30542 bp, 25 predicted proteins | sample Alteio_BWMinHeat_16_FD_153545 | JGI IMG/M metagenome (GOLD analysis project Ga0207130, IMG submission 153545) | Enriched cells from forest soil in Barre Woods Harvard Forest LTER site, Petersham, Massachusetts, United States -... | ecosystem: Environmental > Terrestrial > Soil > Temperate forest >... | reverse complement strand
GAAGGACTCTCAGGAAATCTTTGCCGTTGCACCGGCTACGTGCAGATTTTCGAAGCCGTCGCAAGAGCGGCGCACTGCAGGGCCAGGACATGAGATCCGATCCCGCCGATTATGAGCTAGTTGCGCCTGGTAATTTGCGGGAAGTCGTCGCGCTGCTCGCTGAGGAACCCGGCACCTGGTTGGCCATCGCCGGAGGCACCGATGTGATGGTGCAGTATGCGGCGGGAAAGCTTCCTGCACGAAAGCTGGTCAGTATATGGAACCTTCCTGAGCTACGGCGCATTGAGGTTATTGCGGGCGAAGTTCGCATTGGCGCTGGGTGTACTTATACAGATCTGCGCGAAAACGAGACTGTAGGGCGAGAATTCCCGTTGTTGGTTAATGCTGCGAGCTGGACCGGTGGAATTGCCAACCAGAATCGAGGCACGCTCGGAGGTAATATCGTGAACGCCTCGCCGGCTGCCGACTCTCTGCCGGCATTGCTAGCCTACGAGGCTGAGCTTATTCTCGTCTCCGTTCGTGGCGAGCGGCGCGTGCCTTACCTGGACTTTCATACCGATTATAAGAAAACGAAACTGGCCTCTGATGAACTGATTCGAGATATATGTCTCAGTAGGCGATTTTCAGACTACTTTTCTTATACCCGCAAAGTTGGTGCGCGACAGGCTCAAGCTATTTCCAAGGTGTGCATTGCGGCGCTGGGCCGGCTCGATGGGGAGAAAGTCGAAGATGTCAGGATCGCTGTGGGAAGCGTCGCTCCGGTTCCCCTTCGATTGCTGGAGACGGAACGAATCGTGCAGGGAAAAGCTGTCGAACCATCACTGCTACTTTTGGCGAAGAAGATCGCTGTCGCGGAAATTCGGCCGATCGACGATATTCGATCGACGATGAGATATCGGTCGACGGTGGTTGGCAATCTCGTGGCAGAATTTCTGGAAAGGCTGGGCGCGAACGGTCGGACGACATAGTGACGTGCTGGCCCGCTGGAATCGACTCTCGGTCGAAGAAGCGGCAAAGGAGATCCTACCGTGTTGCGGCTCGAAGGCATGGGCGGATGGGATGGCGAAACGCAGGCCGTTGTTCGACAAAATGGCTGTGTTGGCCGGGTCCGACGAGACCTGGCGCAGGCTCATGGAAGCCGATTGGATTGAAGCATTTCACGGTCATCCCCGGATTGGCGAGTCGCGGGCCGGGGCAACAACACCGGCGCAGTCTTTGGCTTGGTCAAGCGCTGAGCAGCAGAAGGTCACTGGTGATGCCGTTAAGACGGCGCTCGCAGAAGCAAATCGCGAATACGAGAATCGCTTCGGTCATATTTTTATTGTGTGCGCTACGGGCAAGTCTGGACCGGAGATTCTGGAAATTCTGCGCCGCCGCTTGGAGAATGACAAAGAGACCGAACTGCGCGAAGCGGCTGAGCAGCAGCGCCAGATCACACAGATTCGTTTGAAAAAATGGCTCTCACAATGAAACGCATCTCCACCCACGTTTTGGACACGGCCCTGGGCAAGCCCGCCCAAGACGTGCCTGTACGTCTGGAGCGGCAGGATACATCCGGACATTGGTTGCTGCTGGGCTCGGCGCACACCGACCAAGACGGCCGCTGCGGCCAGTTGCTGCCGGATGACAAAGTTCTTTCAGCCGGAATCTACCGCCTGAGCTTTGACACGGCAGACTATTTGGCAGCGCAGAAACTCGATAGCCTTTATCCCTTGGTAGAGGTGACGTTTAAGGTGCGGGATGGCGAGTCGCATTTCCACATCCCGCTGCTACTAAGCCCAAACGGCTACACCACCTACCGAGGAACCTGAATTCGTGATCAGCGTCTTCCTAACTGCTACAGGTTCAGATAAGGAGTCAACCAGGTGATGTCCTCAATCCGGGAGTGGCTTCACCTTGCGGTGCGCTGGTTCCACGTTTTTTCGGGAATCATGTGGGTAGGTCAAACCTATTACTTCACCTGGCTGGACGGGCAATTTAACAAACTTGAACAGAAGGTCGCCGCAGACGGAACCGCGCCGGCGCTGTGGATGGTCCACAGCGGCGGTTTTTACACCGTCGAAAAGCAAAGATCCCTGCAGGTCGGACCCGAGCTAGTCCACTGGTTTCGCTGGGAAGCGATGATGACCTGGCTCAGCGGAATTCTGCTGCTGTTCCTGCTCTATTATTTTGGCGGAGGACTTATTGACACCGACATTGCCGACATCTCCCTCGTTCGGGGTATCTCCGTCGGACTTGGGGTGATCGTCTTCGGGTGGCTTATTTATGATCTGGCCGTACGGTCACCGCTCGGCAAGTCCGCGACTGCGTTCGCGATTTTTTCACTGCTCATGACTGCTGGCGTCTCGTGGGGGTTGGTGCACGTGTTCAGCGGCCGCGCCGCCTACATTCACGTGGGGGCGATATTCGGGACGATCATGGCGCTTAACGTGTGGGAGCGGATTCTTCCCGCACAACGCAGAATGATCGCCGCGGCCGCGACCGGCGCCACATTCGATGTTGCATTAGGCGCTCAGGCTAAGCTGCGGTCCAAGCACAATACTTTCTTAGCGGTTCCGGTCGTGTTTATTATGCTCAGCAACCATTTCCCCGTGGCCACTTATGGAAACAAATATAGTTGGGAGATCCTGGTTCTGCTCGTTGTCGTCGGTTGGGGGGCAGCGATGGTCATACGCCGGGCATGAGAGTCAGACATGCGAGTGGACGGAATCAGAAATCGCGCGGAAATAGTCGTCACTCGCTGCCAGCATCTGGCCAACTTCAGCGAAGACTTAGCCAGCACGCGTCGGACATTTCTCTCTCCACCTATGCGTGATTGTCATCGGGAAATCGCTGGTTGGTTAGAACCGCTTGGGGTCGAGGTGAGCGTCGACGCCGCGGGCAACTTGCGCGGAGTGTATCCAGCTGTAGAATCTAACGCGCCAAAGCTGCTCATCGGTTCGCACCTGGATACGGTGCCAAACGCAGGAGCGTACGACGGCATCCTCGGCGTGGTCCTCGCCGTTGCATTACTGGATGCTCTGGATCAACGCCGGTTTCCTTTTGCAATTGAAGTAGTCGGCTTTTCTGAGGAGGAGGGAGTTCGGTTCGGCGCACCTTTCATCGGCAGTCGCGCGCTCATCGGCAGGCTCGACGAGGAACTCCTGAGCCGCTGCGATGCGCAGGGAATCTCCGTGCGCAAGGCGATCGAGAACTTTGGCCTGAATCCTGGCGAAATTTCTCAGGCTGTCTTGAGAGCCGATACCCTTGCCTACGTGGAGTTTCACATCGAGCAGGGTCCAGTTTTGGAAAAACTGGGGCGACCGCTCGGAGTAGTCGACACCATCAACGGCCAGAGCCGGCTGGAATTTACATTCGTTGGTCGAGCCAGCCACGCAGGTACAACTCCGATGGATGTCCGTTACGATGCTATAGCCGCTGCGGCCGAGTGGATCACTGCGGTAGAGCGGTTGGCTCGAGATACTTCTGGACTGGTTGCCACCGTGGGCAGAATAAACGCGAAGCCAGGCGCAACGAACGTTATTGCAGGAGAGGCTCGCCTGACTCTCGACGTGCGTCACAGCTCGGATGAAGATCGAATCGGCGCCGTGGAAAATTGTATTCGTCTGGCGGAACAAATCTCCAGACGACGTGGATTGTCCGTAAGTCACAATACGCAGTTAAATCAACAGGCTGTGCCGATGGATCCCATTCTCATGAACGAGATCGAAGAGGCAATCCGAAAGACCGGATGCAAGCTGCACCGCATGGTGAGTGGCGCCGGGCACGATGCCATGATTATGGCCGAGAAGGTTCCAGCCGGCATTATTTTTCTACGAACCCCCGGCGGGATCAGCCACGACCCAGCAGAATCCGTTGAAGTAGAAGATGTAGCGAAGGCGATCGAGTGCGGTTTGCATCTGCTCGATCAGATCGAGTCTTCGAAGGCATTTCAAAAAAGGAAGTGCCGTGCTTAACTTTGGCCAGACCCGCAGTTCGCACCAACCCAATCATGTGGTGTTGACGGCCGATACTTTCGTACGCACCACCCTACCTGGCATGAAGGCTTGTTCAGCCATTGTGCATGCGGGTCCGGCGTTAGGCGCGAGATTCACCGAGTACACCGCCGAGTTCGAACCGGATGGTGAATTGGGGAGCACGCCCGCCCAACGTTTCATTTTTGTGATGGAGGGTGGAGTCAGAGTGGAAGCGGAGGGCAGACGCACCGAGTTGGGGGCGCGAGGATATGCTTATTTGCCTCAAGGTATGCCGCACCGAATCTCAGCCTCGAAAACAAGCCGTGTGGCGGTGATCGAGAAACCGTACCAGGCGCTGACTGCGATCGAGCCGCCACGCGCCATTATGTCGAATGAGGACGCAATCTCGTTACATCCCCTCGATAACGATCCCTGCTTGCAAGTGAAGTGTCTGCTCCCGGATACGATGGGTTTCGACTTTGCAGTAAATACCATGGTGTACCAGCCGGGTGCATCCCTCAGCAGGGTCGAAATACATGTGATGGAACATGGGCTCATCATGCTCGAAGGCGGCGGGATCTATCGGCTCGGCGACGCCTGGTATCCGGTCACGGCCGGCGACTTCATCTGGATGGGCCCATGGTGTCCCCAGTGGTTTGGAGCGCTAGGCAAGGTACCAGCGAAATACCTCATCTACAAAGATTGGAACCGCCATCCTTTACCCGGCACGCGACCATGAGGATTGAAATTGATCAGGAGGCTCTGCTCTCCGAGATCGAAGCGCTGGCCTCCATTTCTGAATCCGAAGCTCCCGCTGTCACCAGAATCGTCTTCACTCCGGCCGACCTCAAGGCGCGTGACTGGCTAAAATCTCGTTGCGAGAGAACTGGGCTCTTGGTGCGACAGGACGCCATTGGAAACACCTTTGCTCGATGGGTTGGTTCTGATTCTGAAGCACCGGCGGTCGGCACTGGCTCGCACATTGATGCCATCCCCAATGCCGGAAAATACGATGGCGTCGTCGGAGTGCTGGGGGGGCTGGAAGCAATCCGAGCACTCAAGCGAAGTGGATTCCGCCCGAGAAACTCAATTGAGTTGCTGGTTTTCACTTCGGAAGAACCGACACGATTTGGGATCGGATGTCTCGGCAGCCGTTTACTCTCGGGAAGCTTGTCCCCCAATGCCGCTAGAGAGTTGAAGGATAGTGACGGCTTATCAATCGAGCAAGTTCGTGGTAACGCAGGATTACGCGGAGAACTCCAAGAAGTGAGATTGCCGAGCGGCTATTACAAGGCCTTCGTCGAGCTGCACATCGAACAAGGTCCGCTGCTCGAACGCCAGCATATGTCTTTAGGAGTGGTTACGAAAATTGCCGCTCCTGCGAGTCTTCGGATTGCCATCGAGGGCTCAGGTGGCCATGCGGGCGGAGTCCTGATGTCTGATCGGCGTGACGCGCTGTGCGCGGCGGCGGAGTTGGTTCTGGCGATCGAAAATGCGGCTCGAACAAGCGGCGCGATAGACACAGTAGCCACAGTTGGCATTTGCGAAGTTTTTCCCGGCGCCGTGAATAGCATTCCGAGCCGGGTTCGCCTGAGCGTCGATATTCGTGATACCGATCTGGCCCGGCGTGATGCCACGATGAAGGTGGTTGAGGAGGCAAGTCAAACGATCTCCGCGAAACGCAAGGTTACGATTCAGTGCGAACTACTGAACGCTGATGCGCCGGCTGATTGCGCACCGGCGGTCGTGGCGGCCCTCTGCGAATCTTGCCGGAAACATACGCTGACTTTTTTCCCCATGATCAGCCGTGCGTACCATGATTCGCTCTTTATGACCCGAATTGCTCCCACGGCGATGCTATTTATCCCTTGTCGCCACGGATACAGTCATCGTCCCGACGAATACGCCTCTCCCGAACACATCGCCCGCGGAACGCTGGTGCTCGCCGAAACGCTGGCTGCGTTGTCCTCCTGAATACCATCCCGCCGCCAACTTCTTGAGTTGGTATATTCACATTAACCTATGCCTGTCGAGTCCCAACCAGCTTCTCTCGCCGTCCTGCGCGCCGACTTTCTGTTGACGCTTCGGCTGGCTCTGCCGCTCATCGTCGCTGAGGTTGGTTGGATGAGCATGGGCATCGTGGACACCATCATGGTGGGACGGTTGCCTAATAGTGCGGTCGCGATCGGGGCTACTGGCTTAGGTCAGAGCCTCTACCACAGTGTGGCCATCTTTGGCGGCGGCTTGCTGCTAGGACTGGACACGTTCGTGGCGCACGCTTACGGTCGCGAGGACCTGCACGACGCAAGAGTCTCCATGGTAAACGGGTTATTTCTCGCCATTGCCCTTACCCCGGTGCTCATGCTCGGCGTGTCCCTCTGGCCGGCGCTGATGCAGCGTTTTGGAATTAGTGCTGAACTCGTAGAACCGATGCGCCCGTACCTGAATGCGCTCAACTGGGGTACGTTGCCGCTGCTCGTCTACTTCGCACTCCGCCGGTATCTGCAGGCAGTAAACGTGGCGACGCCAATCATGTTTGCTTTGATCTCAGCGAACATAGTGAATGCGATCGACAATTGGATTCTGATCTACGGACATCTCGGCTTTCGCGCTCTAGGCATCACCGGTTCAGGCTGGTCCACCTGCGTTGCCCGAATCTATATGGCCGGAGTACTAGCCGTCACTCTTCTGTGGGTGGAGTCGAAGCGTACGTTGCCAAAGTGGGTAGGCGTCATCCGGATTGATGTGCACAGGATGTGGGCGCTGTTCAAGCTCGGAGCTCCAGCAGCAATGCAAATACTCTGCGAAATTGGAGCTTTCTCCGCAGCCACTGCTTTGTGCGCGAGACTTGGGCCAGTGCCTCTGTCCGGTCATGAGATCGCCTTGAATTGTGCCGCCCTCACCTACATGGTGCCGTTGGGAATCAGTTCTGCCGCAGCCGTTCGTGTCGGACAACAATTGGGAAGAAGAGACAGCGTGGGAGCGCGGCGGGCGGGATGGTCAGCCATCGTGCTGGGAGCGGGATTCATGACGTGCGCCGGATTAGTGTTTGTGTCCGTCCCCAGATTGATCGCGCGATTATTTTCTCCGGACCCGACTGTGATACGAGTGGGTGCGACGCTTCTCCTGGTGGCTGCCGCCTTCCAACTATTCGATGGTTTGCAGACGGTCGCAACCGGAGCCTTGCGGGGCGCGGGTGATACGCGAACACCCATGCTCGCCAACTTCCTCGCCTACTGGCTGATCGGGCTTCCCTTGGGCTACCTGTTATGTTTTCGGTTCGGGTGGGGTGCGGTGGGGGTTTGGATCGGACTGTGCATTGGGCTAGTGATCATCGGATCGGCGCTTCTTGTGGCGTGGCACCGGAGAGTTCTTGCGTAAATAAGGGAACGGCTTGCAAGGCGTTCCTGCCCTGACTATCATGCAATGCTTATGACTAGTGAGAATGCGGTCCGAAAAACCAGCCTTCGTGAGAAGGCACAACTGATGTCGGCGTCCGAAATTGAGCGCACACTCGTTCGCCTGGCCCACGAGATCCTTGAAAAAAACGGTGGAGCGGACAGTTTGGGCCTGGTTGGCGTTCGGCGCCGCGGCGTGCCGCTGGCGCAACGATTGGGGAAGTTGATCGGGCGCATTGAAGAGGTCACGGTTCCCGTGGGCACGCTGGACATTACCTTTTATCGCGATGATCTTTCTACACTCGGACCTAAGCCGGTGGTGCAGGAGTCGGAAGTCGGGTTTTCAATTCAAGACCAAAACATCATTCTGGTGGATGACGTGCTTTTCACTGGTCGCACCATCCGCGCGGCCTTGGACGCGCTTTTCTCGCACGGTCGGCCCCGCCAAGTGCAGCTCTGCGTGCTGATTGACCGCGGCCATCGCGAGTTGCCGATCGAGGCCGCATTCGTGGGTCGCACCGTGCAGACCACGATGAAAGAAGTGATCGAGGTCAAGTTAGTTGAGGTTGATGGCGCTGAAAAAGTTCTTCTCATGGAGAAATAATGTAGGCCCGAGCATCGCTCAGGACACTTCTCCGATCCACTTTCTCTCGCCTGGCTGCGTATCGAAAACCGTAGCGCAATTGTAAGTCGAGGTTTAGAATCAAGCGCTATTCTTCCGTCTGCATCGACAGTGATCAACTTGGCAAAAGCAACAATGTCGAATAAACAAAGCCAGCGTCTGGTTCGGGCAGCGCAGAAAGCTATGAAGCATGCCTACGCGCCCTATTCTCACTTCAGGGTAGGTGCCGCGTTCCTGACCTCAAAAGGTGAGCTTTTTTCTGGCTGCAATGTAGAAAACGCATCCTACGGTTTGTCGAATTGCGCAGAACGCACTGCGATCTTTGCGGCAATTGCCCAGTTGGGTCCGAAACTAGATATCCGTGCTGTCGCAGTAGTGAATGACCAGGGTGTCCCATCTTCACCCTGCGGAGCATGCCGCCAGGTGATTTACGAGTTCGGTCCAGACGCGATGGTTATCTTTCCAACTGCCAAGGGATGGAAGGAAAGCCACATCACGGAACTCTTGCCGGAAGGATTCCGCTTCAAGTGAGCCAGTCGCAGGGAAACGCCGCTGCGGCCCCAGTTCGCGCCGTCGATGTGATTCGCAAAAAGCGCGATGGGCGGGAACTCTCACGCACTGAAATCGAATATCTCGTTCGAGCGTACACCACTGGTGAGATTCCCGATTACCAAGTTTCTGCCTGGCTGATGGCCGTAATCCTTCGTGGTCTGACGCGAGCCGAAACGTCGGTATTAACCGACGCTATGCTGCGTTCGGGCGACGTGCTTGATCTCTCAGAATTCCCGGCGAAGAAAGTAGACAAGCATTCCACCGGCGGAGTGGGCGATAAGACGTCATTGGTGTTGGCGCCGCTGGTTGCGGCGGGCGGCTTGGTCGTTCCCATGATCAGTGGGCGAGGCCTCGGCCACACCGGTGGCACTCTGGACAAGCTGGAATCGATTCCAGGCTTCAATGTCAACCTCTCAGTTCCACAGTTCCGCAAAGTCCTGGATGCGTGTGGCTGCGCCATGATCGGACAGACCCTCGAGATCGCTCCAGCTGACCGCAAGCTCTACGCCCTACGCGATGTCACGGGAACAGTGGAGAGCCCATATTTAATTTGCGCATCCATCATGAGCAAGAAGCTTGCCGAGGGAGTGGATGCTCTGGTTCTGGACGTCAAGACTGGCTCCGGAGCTTTCATGAAGAAAGAAGAGGACGCGGTATTTCTCGCCGAGTTGATGGTGGAGACGGGTGAGGCCATGGGTAAGGCGATGGTCGCCTTGATCACCAACATGGATGAGCCACTCGGGATGTATGTGGGGAATTCACTCGAAGTCGCGGAAGTGCTCGACGTGTTGCGCGGTAAGGGACCCGAAGACCTCAAAGAATTGTGTCTTGACCTGGCGGGTTGGATGTTTCACCTGGGCGGTGCCGCAGAGACGGTGGCTCAGGGTAGGAGTCTCTCTCAGCAACTTATAACTTCTGGTAAGGCGCTGGAGAAATTTCAGCAGATGGTCGGGTTGCAATCAGGCGACGCGCGCGTGATTGCTAATCCTGACCTCCTGCCTCACACGAAACATATGCTGGAGGTGACTAGCCCGAACAGCGGCCGCGTCGCTGCCATCGACTGTGAAGCGGTTGGGACGGCCTGCGTAGTTCTGGGTGGAGGACGCGAAAGGAAAGAAGATGCCGTCGACCCGGCGGTGGGGATTGTGTTGCATAGCAAAGTCGGAGATTCGGTGAAAGCCGGAGAGTCCCTTGCCACGGTTCATTACAATTCTGAAACTCGTGGTCTTCACGCGAAACAAATGCTCTTGGGCAGTTATCAAATCTCTGACACCCAAAACGTAGTGAAGAAGAAGCTTGTGCATCGAGTCATTCAAGGGTCGAGAGGAAAATAAGATGGGTCGATTCACCGGCATTCTTGGTCTGCTGAGCATGTTGGGTCTGGCATTTGCTTTCTCGACCAACCGGCGCGCGATCCGTGGAAAGACTGTCGCCTGGGGATTAAGCCTGCAATTTGCATTCGCCGTCTTTGTGCTGCGAGTTGATATCGGCCGTCAGATTTTCCAGAAAGCTGGGGATGCGGTGAACAAGCTTCTCAGCTATGCGTTTGTGGGATCAAGTTTTGTTTTCGGGGAATTAGGAAAGCAGGGCTCCCATTTGGGCTTTTATTTTGCGTTTCAGGTTCTGCCGACTGTCATCTTTATTGCTGCGTTCTTCGCTGTCCTCTACCACTATGGCGTCATGCAAATCATCATCAAGCTCGCCGCGCACGTGATGACCCGGGTTATGGGCGCGAGCGGCGCCGAGTCCTTGAATGTGGCCGCCAGTATTTTCATGGGGCAGACTGAAGCCCCTCTGACCATTCGGCCGTTCTTGCCCGACCTGACCCGCTCTGAACTTATGACAGTTATGACCAGCGGGATGGCCCACGTCTCGGGCGGGATCATGGCTGCCTACATTGCATTTGGGATCGAGCCCAAACATCTTCTTAGCGCCGTAATCATGACTGCTCCGGGCACGATTTTGGTCTCGAAGATGCTGGTACCCGAGACCGAGCAACCTAAAACTGCCGGCCGCGTGGTGATGAGCGAAGAGGAAGTAGAAACCGAGAAAAAAGAAAATGTGCTCGGCGCAGTAGCTCGGGGAACAACCGATGGCCTGAACCTTGCGCTGAATATCGCCGCTATGCTGATTTCGTTTCTGGCCCTGATCGCTCTGTTGGACGGAATCCTCGGTGGAATCCACAACGGATTAGCGCACTTCGGCTTTGTCTGGTTTCCGCCCAGTCTGGAACTCATTTGTGGCAAGCTTTTCGCGCCGGTGGCCTGGGTAATCGGAATTCCATGGAAGGACTGCACGATGGTCGGGAATCTGCTGGGGACTCGAATGATACTGAATGAACTGGTCGCATTTTCGATGCTGGGACCGCAGAAGGGCATTCTGGATCCGCGCTCGTTCACCATTGCGACTTTTGCTTTGTGTGGTTTCGCCAACCTGAGTTGCATCGGCATTCAAATTGGGGGTATCGGCGCCCTTGCCCCAAACAAGAAAGGCGAGTTGGCGCGTCTTGGAGTACGCGCGATGCTAGCAGGCACCATGGCGAATCTGATGTCGGCTTCTATCGCCGGCATGCTCATCTAGACATGTAGGCGCGAGCGTCCTCGCTCGTGCGCGTCAAGCAATCAATGGGCCGGCTGATCCTCGATCGACAATCTCTTACAACAGTTCCGGAAGAAGTGTTTGCCTCGGCCGGTCTGCGGGAGCTAGACCTTGACGGCAATCAGCTCAGCGAACTCCCGAAGAACATTGGCAATCTGACCGATCTAGAAGCCTTAAGCCTGTATGGAAATCAGCTGTCCACGGTTCCCTCGGAACTGGCAGAGCTGAAACGTCTCCGTCGCCTCAGTTTGGGAAAGAACAAGCTGACCTCGATTCCGGCTGCTATTTTCCAATTGAAAAATTTAGAGACGCTCAACCTCGCGGAAAATGCGATCAAGCAGATTCCCGCCAAGATCGCCGGTCTCAGTAATTTGCGAATGCTTGATCTCGGGCACAATCGAATCAGCCGTTTGCCGGAAGAAATGGGCGAACTCACTCAATTAAGCGATGCTTTGTATTTGAGCGAAAACCAGCTCGAAGAAATTCCAGACGGCATCTTTGCCGGGATGCAGTACTTGCGATATCTAGGATTGACGCACAACAGGCTGCGCGCATTGCCGTCGGCCATTGGCAATCTCCAAAGCCTGGAAGAACTGCGCCTGTACAACAATGCTTTGGCAGAGCTTCCCGATACTATCGGCCGCCTGGGAAAGCTCAAAGAACTGCACCTTCAGAACAACGAACTGGCCGAACTTCGTGCGGAGGTTGGGGATCTGAGTGAGCTAGTAGAACTCGTGTTGAGCAACAACCATCTGACTGTTTTACCTGACTCTCTCTGCCGGCTGGCCAAGCTGGAGCGGTTGGACCTGCGCAACAATCCGCTCGAACGTCTTCCAGAGGAACTGGGCAGATTGCGCAGACTTACCCATCTCGACCTCAGAGCGAGTCGGCTGTCCGCCTTGCCTGAGAGCATTGCGCGTATGAATAACCTCAGAAAGCTCGACTTGCGCTGGACCAAATTGGTTGGTCAGCCAACCTGGCTCCAAGATCTGCAATCGAGAGGATGCCGAATATTGCTTTAGCTAAGGGAGCACGAGCGAGGACGCTCGCGCCTACATTGAGCAATACATGCTCTCGATTATTGCTGGGAATAGAGTTGGCGCTTGAGAAATTCTCCCGCGCCGGTACGCCCCACGAATTTGTCGGCTTCCACGATCACGCGGCCGCGCGAGAGCACGGCGTCGGGCATGCCGGTGACCTGTATCCCTTCAAACATCGAATAGTCGACTCGCATGTGATGAGTCTTTGCGCTGATCGTGTGTTTGCGCTCGGAATCAAAAATGACCAGGTCGGCATCGCTGCCCACCGCGATTGTTCCCTTGCGCGGATACAGGCCGAAGAGTTTTGCCGGGGTCGTCGAAACCAGTTCCACAAAGCGGTTCACACTGAATCGGCCCTGGGCGACACCGCCGGAATAAATCAGGCTCATGCGATGCTCGATCCCGGGCCCTCCGTTGGGAATCTTGGTGAAATCATCGCGTCCCAGTTCCTTCTGTTCCTTGAAACAGAATGGGCAGTGGTCAGTGGAAACCACTTGCAGGTGATCGCGTTTCAATCCATTCCAGAGTTTTTCCTGATGCCACTTCTCCCGTAAAGGAGGCGTGAAAACGTACTTGGCTCCTTCGAATCCTGGGACATCGAAGTTCTCAATCGAGAGATACAGGTATTGCGGACAGGTCTCAGCGTAGACCGGAAGACCACGATCGCGGGCCTCACGGACTTTTTCGAGAGCATCATTGCAACTCAAGTGCACAATGTAGACGGGCGCTCCCGCCATCTCCGCCAGCGCGATGGCGCGCGACGTGGCTTCGGCTTCTGCAGTGGTCGGCCGCGTTAAGGCGTGATATTTCGGTGCCTTTTTCCCATCCGCCAGGGCCTGCTGCACGATTACGTCAATCGCACTGCCGTTTTCGGCGTGCATGCAGACCAGGCCGCCATTCTTCGAAGTGGCGCGGAGAGCTCTGAAGATGCTGCCATCGTCCAGCATGAATACTCCGGGGTACGCCATGAACAGCTTGAAGCTGGTGACACCCTCACGCACCAGAGCATTCATTTCTTCCAGCTGTGCGTCCGGCAAGTCAGTGATGATGCAATGGAATGAATAATCAGAGACCGCTTTGCCGGATGCTTTTTGCATCCAGGCATCGAACGCGGTCCGCAACGTCTGGCCTTTGTACTGGATGGCGAAATCGATCAGAGTCGTTGTTCCGCCGAATGCTGCAGCTCGGGTACCGGTCTCGAAATCATCAGCGCTCTTTGTGCCACCGAAGGGCATGTCGAGATGAGTATGTACATCGATTCCGCCCGGCAAAACATACTTCCCCGCGGCATCGATGATTTTCCCGGCATTCTCGCGAGGAAGGTCTTGTCCGATAGCGGTGATCTTGCCTCCGGTGATGGCGACGTCGCTTGCATAGGTGTCGGTTGCGGTGACCACGCGCCCGTTTGCAATGATGGTGTCAAAGCCCATGCCTGTCTCCTCTAGCGAGCAGAGCAGGCATTTTATGCTAAACTGCGACACCTTGGAGCGTGATCTCCGAAGTGAAAGGGAATCCAACGTGCAGTTCGGTATCACAATCAAGCCCGACATGGCGGTGGATCGCATCGTCGCACTGACCCGACAGGCCGAAGCTGCGGGCTTTCAATATGGCTGGATTTTCGACTCGCACGTCTTGTGGCTGGAGCCTTACCCTCTGCTCACGCTGATGGCCACCAACACAAAGAAGATGCGGCTCGGCCCTTGCGTGACCAATCCCGCGGTTCGCGACCTGACGGTTACCGCAAGTCTGTTCGCCACCCTGAATCTGATTTCGGGCGGGCGCATGCAGCTTGGCATAGGCCGAGGGGATAGTTCGCGACGCGTGCTGGGCAAGAAGCCGGTCGGTGCCGGTGATCTCGAGCGCGCGGTCAAGACTTTTCGCGAACTCACTGCGGGACATGAGATCGAATATGAGGGCCAACCCACACGGATTTCATGGGCTGAAGGCTCTCCTCCGGTGTGGATCGCAGGATATGGGCCCAAAGTGTTGGACATGGCCGGACGGGTCGCGGATGGCGTCATTCTCCAATTCGCTGATCCCGACCTGATCGCGTGGTGCCTTGGATTCGTTAAGAAAGGTGCCGAAGCCGCGGGTCGCGATCCGAAAAAGATCGAAGTCATGGCGGCGGCGCCGGTGTGGGTCTCCGATGATCTAAAGCTGGCTCGGAGCCGAGTAAAGTGGTTTCCCGCGTTGGTTTCAAATCATGTCATGGATCTTATCGCGCGCTACAAGCCCGAGGAACTGCCGCCCGCGCTGACATCTTTCGTCCGCAATCGAGGCGGGTACGACTATCAACAGCATTGCGAAGTCGACAGCGATAACTCGAAATTCGTGTCGGATGAGGTCGTGGATCGCTTCTGCCTGGTCGGTCCTGCCGAGGCGCACCGGGAAAAGCTTCGTAAGTTGGCCAGCGTTGGAGTTACGCAGTTCAATGTGTATCTGATGTGTGGTGACGAAGAGGACACGCTGGAAGCATATCGGAAAGAGATATTGCCTCGGTTCAGGGGAGAAACTGCGAAGGCCGTCTGCTAGGGAGCTGCCCGAAAAGTCGCGATTCCCATCAGAGCTTCGTCGTGGTGGCACCCGATTCGTATCGGGGCATGCCTTCAGGCATGCCGTAAGTCGTCGCGTTGTTAACACGCCTTCAGGCGCTGGCATTCACTATTTTTGACGCCTTTCCGCAGCCTGCTCAAGCATGCGTGACTATCGCCAAAGTTAAAGACGTCGTCAGCGAATGGGGAACTTGATCGAGTTCGAATGCTGGACACGCCGATGAGTAGGGGTAATCTACGGCATCGACGACGAGACGACGCCGTACCGGATTATTGCGGATATAGGTCCGTACCCGCCGAAATGCCGCCGGATCTGCAATACGTATCTCGGAAAATCCTTTCTGCCAGAGAGGCGGTCGCATCCCGAACTCCTTCCCCGCCCGAAAAGCGAACCCGCCCTTGATGAACTGCACAGCGCGCTCGATGGTCATTTCGCTTTCGACTGTGAGCAACAGATGAAAGTGGTCCGGCATAATGACGAATTCATGCACCCGAAATTTGTTCTGCGCACGATAGTCATACAGGACTCGAAGGAATAATCCGGCCATCCTGTCAGATTGCAGTAAGTTCCGCTTCTTGCATATCGACGATGTAACGAAAAACGTGCGTGCGCCAGCCGTCACACGAATGGGGTCGGCGCGCCGAATAGGAGTCGCCATAAGACAGCGGCTGAAGCCGGCTTCCTTGCAGATTTTGTTCGGCATGCCTGAAGGCACGCCCTGATACGAATCTTGGTATACGAGGCAGGGGATTGGATGTGACAGTCGTCACACAAACTGAATTAAAAATCGATTTGGGAGTGGTTTTTGCTTTTCCTTCCGGGTTCCGGCCCTATGAACGCACAAGAAGCGGCTCCGGTTGAAGTCTCATTAGGGCGTAGTAAGTCACAAACGAAACGGCGAAGCCTACGAACCACGAATAGTCATACAGCGGACGCAGCCAAGGAACAACCAAGCCCACCAGAGCTGTTCCTGCGCCAGTCGCCAGCGCGGCTACTGCCAGCCAGTTGAATCCTCGTGAGTATTCGTAAGCGCCATCACGTAAGTAGAGGTCGTCAACCAGCAGCACGCGGCCTCGAATTAAGAAGTAGTCGCAGATCATGATACCCGCCACCGGGCCGAGGAACGCGGCATAGCCGCCCAGCCATCCGAATAACATGGTCCTATAGTTGGCCAGCAGCTTCCAGGGCATCAGTGCGATTCCCATGAAACAGGTGATCACGCCACCAGTGCGGAAACTGATTTTCCGCGGCCACAAGTTCGAAAAATCGTTCGCCGGCGAAACTACATTGGCGCCAATATTCACATTCAGCGTCGCCAGCAGAATCGCCACCAAGGAAATCACCACCGCAACCGGTGAATGAAAGCGGCTGAGAAGTTGTACCGGGTCCCAGATCGCCGTGCCGTAGATGACCACAGTCGCCGACGTTACCAGGATTCCGATCAAAGAATAAAGCGTCATGGTGGTAGGCAGGGCGAGGGCTTGTCCAATTGCCTGCTGTCGCTGGCTTCGCGCGAAGCGGGTAAAGTCCGGAATGTTTAGAGAAATCGTCGCCCAGAAGCCCACGGTGGCATTCAGCGCGGGAACCAGAAACTTCAGGAAGTCCGAAAAGCTGCTGAACCGCGAAGGCGCGGACAGCATCGGTCCGAAGCCGCCAGCCGTGCGATAGGCCCATGCTAGCAGCAGCAGTCCGACCGCCAGCAAAACCGGCGCACTGATGCCCTGGAGGAATCGAATGTATTCAACGCCCTTGAGAATGACCGCCAGATTGATAAGCCAGAAGGCCAAAAAGCAAATGGCCGTGCTGTGCGCAAAATGTCCCCACCCCGGGGCTAGCACGGCGATCAAACTACTAATGGCTTCGCCGCCGATCCACGTTTGGATGCCAAACCATCCGCATGCCACCAAAGCCCGTAGAACCGCAGCCACATTCGCCCCAAGAACTCCGAATGAGGCGCGGGCCAGCACGGGAAAAGGTACGCCGTAACGCGCTCCCGGATGCGAGTTCAACAGCATCGGAATCAGGACAATGGTATTGCCCAGAAAGACGGTTGCAACAGCCTGCTTCCAATTCATTCCTCCCTGGATGAGGCCCGCGGCCAACATATAGGTGAGAATGTTGACCGACATCGAAACCCACAGAGCCGCGTAGTTGTAGGTGCCCCAGGTGCGCCGTTCGCTGTTGGTGGGCGCAAGGTCAGGATTGTAAAGAGGGCTGGATTCAATCCTGGAACGGAGGGGCTCCGGGCGTGTGGTCATTGAAGTCAGTCGGCGGCTGCGGCATGTCCGGTCTGTGCCGTGAGCGGAGCATACGTTTCGGGACGCCGATCGCGGTAGAACTGCCAAACCTTTCTTACTTCAGCAATCATCTCAAGATCGAGATCGGCGACCAGGACTTCGTCCTTGTCGCGGCTGGCCTGTGCGACGATCTTGCCCCGCGGATTACAGAAGTAGCTCTTGCCATAAAACTCGCCGATATTCCACGGCTTCTCTGTGCCTACGCGGTTGATGGCGCCCACGAAATAGCCATTTGCCGCGGCGTGCGCGGGCTGCTCCAGCTCCCACAGGTATTCAGAGAGACCGGCCACTGTTGCGGAAGGGTTGAACACAATTTCCGCTCCGTTCAGTCCCAGGATGCGCGCCCCCTCGGGAAAGTGGCGGTCGTAGCAGATATACACTCCCACCCGAGCGTACTTAGTCTTGAACACGGTATAGCCCATGTCACCAGGAGTGAAGTAGAACTTTTCCCAGAATCCGGGATGCACGTGAGGAATGTGGTGTTTGCGATATTTGCCCAGATAACTGCCATCCGCATCAATGACTGCGGCAGTGTTGAAATAAAGGCCCGGCATCTGCTCTTCGTAGACCGGGACAACGATCACCATGTGGTGCTTAGCCGCAATCTTCTGCATCAGCTTGGTCGTCGGTCCGTCGGGAACTGGCTCGGTCAGTTCGTACCAGCGAATGCTCTGCTCCGCGCAGAAATATGGCCCATAAAACAGCTCCTGGAGGCAGAGGATTTGCACCTTCTTCTTTGCCGCCTGATCGATCAGCTTCAGGTGCTTTTCGATCATGGCTTTCTTGATTTGTGGGAGTGAGTGATCGCTGCTCAGAGCATTACTTGCCTGGATGAGGCCACAGCGCACAGTGCGGGACATGGAAAGCACCTCCGCAAGGAGCCAATATAGCAGATGTGCTTGGCGAGTTACTCCTCTCCAATGTCCTCGTTCCAGACCTCAGGGTTCAGCCGGATGTACTCTGCAAGTAGTGCCACACACTCCGGCGAATCGAGGTCGATCACTTTCACACCCAGGGAACCTAACCACTCCATTCCGCCCTGGAAGTTACGGCTCTCGCCGGCTACGAGTGTTCCGAACCCAAACTGCCGGACCAGCCCACTGCAGTACCAGCAGGGCGCCAGCGTGGTGACCATGATGAGTTTCCTATAGCTACGCTGGCGTCCCGCGTTGCGGAAGGCATCCGTCTCAGCATGCATCGAAGGGTCATTATGCTGAACGCGGCGGTTATGCCCCGCACCAATAATCTCGCCGCTTGCATCAAAGATCGCTGCCCCAATGGGGATACCACCTTCCGCCAACCCTTTGCGCGCCTCCGCCACGGCTACGTCGAGCATCGCGGCATAATCACCCGGTCTTATCATCTCGACCCGCCGGGTTGTACTTATCCATTTGCCTTTGCAACCAGCAGAATTGCCAGGCCATAGAAGACGAACATAAGTCCCAGATACAGCTTCGCCCGACTTCCGGCACCTTCGAATTCCTTCCACGCCAGCACGCCCCACAACGCCGCCACCATGGGCGCTGACTGGCCAATCGCGTAGGAAATCGCCACACCCGTGAAGTTCGCAGCCACAAGATTGAATACCATGCCGGTCCCCCAAATGACGCCACCGAGCAGCCCGAGCATGTGTCCGGAAGCTGGGCCTCTGAAGAATCCGCTGAAATTCACCGGCTCTCCAACCAGTGGCTTTTTCATGAAGTAAACGTTCCACATGAAACAGGAGAGCAGTGCACCCAGCGTCAAAAACACGGCGACGCTGTACGGCCCAAGGGCGTGACCCTGCGCCCTCTGATTTGTCATCGCATACGTCACGAATGGCGCCCAGAGTCCCATTAGAACTCCGGAAACGACGCAGACGATAATGCTTTTCTTCGACGTGGAGCGGCCGGCGCTGGCCAAGCTCCCGTAGGCTTTGCCATCCATAATAACGGCGATGACAGCGCAAACTACCCCGGCGGCGAGCAATCCCCCATTGCCTTTCGGCTGCTGCACATAACTCAAGACCACACCTACGACCAGCGCGATCCCGATGGAAACTGGGAAGGCAATGGCCAATCCGGCCATATCAATCGCGGCTACCAGCAAGAGATTAGCGAGGTTGAAGATGGCCCCGCCGACCATGGTGGAAATAACGTTCGACGTGTCGGCCGAATGAATGTTATTGTTGAGGCTATCAGCATTATTCCCCATGCTCCCCATAGTGTGTCCGAGGACCAGGGAGATTAGAAAAATGCCGACCGCATAGTCCCAATAGAAAAGCTCGAAACGGTAATTCTTGACGCCCTTGTAAGTGTTGGCCCATGAGCCCCAGCAGATGGCGCTGGTAATCATCATAATCAGCGCAATGCCCAAACTATGTGGTGTGAACATCCTGCTCCTTCACTGGGTTCTGGGATAACGGCTGTGTGCGGACTTACTTGCCACGAATTCGGGAAACAAAAAGCTGAAACAAGCGGTCGGCGTCAACATCCACGCAGACTTTCGCGTTGGGTTTGACTTTGTCCACACCTTCGATCACGTAGCGGTCTCCGTGGAGCACATTGCGCTCCACTTCATTCCGGCGATTCCCCACCGTTTCACCGCGCGTGAATTCGCCTCCCGTCTCTACGTCCACATGCATCTCCTTCACCTTCACCAAGGTCGCATCGATCGCAACCGCGACTGCGGACGGATCGTACATAGGCGATCCTGGGGCACCGAACGTGGCCGAAAGATCCACCAGAAATTTGGTAACCGAATAGATAAAGTCATTGACCGGGCCATGAGTTTTGCCCAGTTCATCGAGGTATTTACGGATGAAGAGCGCTTTGTCACCGATTTCTAGCCCCACCATGGTGAGCGGCCATCCCGCCTGGAAAACGACTTGCGCGGCTTCGGGATCGTTGTAAATGTTGGCCTCTGCAGCGGCATCCACGTTGCCACCGCTGATCGAACCTCCCATCAGGATGACTTCCTTAACCAACGGAACGATGGATGGATCTTTCTCTACCGCGAGCGCGATATTGGTGAGTGGGCCGACCGGAACCAGCGTAATCTCGTGCGGAGAAGCGTGTACTAGTTGGATGATGAGGTCGGGACCGAAGCGCCCATCAACCTTGCATTTGCTTGGAGGCAATTCAATGTTAGCTAGGCCATTCTTGCCATGCCAGAACTCGGCCGTAATCAATTTCTGAAACAAAGGATGCTGAGCGCCGGCGGCTACCGGAATGTCGCACCGGTTCGCCAGCGAGACCATGCGCAGCGCATTCTCCAGACCCATGGCCGCGGTAACGTTGCCCGGCACCACGGTGATCGCACGCACGTCCAGCTCCGGTGAGTTGAGAGCCAGCATTAGTGCCAGCGCGTCGTCGGTGCCAGGATCGGTGTCGAGGACGATTTTCTTGGCTGCCAAAGCCGGGGCGGTAAGCGAGGCTAGGAGCACGATAACTAGGAGAAGACAGGAGACAGAGCGGATAAATCGTGGATAGTCTGAGACTCCAACGAGTCGGAGAATTGTCATTTGTCCGGTGGAAGATTAGCGCAGAAGCGTAGCCTCGAGGTTTATGAGTGTCAAGGCCAAAGTGATCTCGCTTTTTCATCGCATCCGAGGCGACCGCATTCAGTATGAAAGCAAATGCAACGCCCCTGTAAGCCCGCGCTTTTTTCCCGCATTCTGCCGTACAATTGCCTCGCGAACATTGTCGGCAGAAGTCGTGGACCTGAAGAGCAGGAATCGTAGTTCTGGCTGAAAACATCCAATTGTCGTGGAAAACAGCGGACCGTCCGGCATGACCGATCGCGTTACTAGCACCGCCGCCGAGAGCTTGCTGCGAGACTCCAATGCTCCTTTAGCAATCCTGGGCGGCCGCCCGCTTCTGTCCAATCGGGGCATACCACTCGATCTCGATCGCGTAAGACAAGTTCGCGTGAACACCAGTGCGGTCGAACGGAGGGCTCAAAGTCACGTCGCGCGCCGTACCGTGAAAAAAGATTGGCAAGCGGCCTGGCTGCTCCGCGCAATTACTTGCATGGATCTCACCACCCTCTCGGGCGACGACACCGACGAGCGCGTGCGTCGCTTGTGTGCCAAGGCCTTGCAGCCCATCGAGCACGAACTGGTAAAACGGCTGAGAATTGAAGAGCTCAAAATCCAGGTTGCAGCGGTTTGCGTGTATCACAGGTTCGTGGAAACCGCACGTCGGGCGCTCGACGGTAGCAGCGTGCGAGTTGCAGCCGTTTCCACCGGATTTCCCGCAGGACTTTCTCCCTTGTCCGAGCGTATAGCCGAAATCCGCCGCTCCGTCGAGGCCGGAGCGCAAGAGATCGATGTTGTCATCACACGGGCCCACGTTTTCGGAGGTAGGTGGCAGGAACTTTACGATGAGATTGCAGCCTTCAAACAGGCAAGCGCTCCCGCGCATATGAAAGTTATCCTGGGCGCGGGCGATCTGCTCACTCTGCGCAACGTCGCCCGCGCGAGTTTTGTTGCCATGATGGCAGGCGCCGACTTCATCAAGACTTCGACGGGCAAAGAGCCGACAAATGCCACGCTGCCGGTTGGCTTTGTGATGGCCCGCGCCATACGCGAATACGCGCAGGAAACGGGCATGGCGGTCGGCTTCAAAGCCGCGGGTGGCATTCGCAGCGCCAAGCAATCCACGGAATGGCTGGCGCTGATGAAAGAGGAACTCGGCCTCTACTGGATGAAAGCAGAGCTCTTCCGCTTCGGGGCCAGCGGGCTGTTGAATGACATTGAGCGGCAACTGGAGCATTACGCCACCGGACGTTACTCGGCGGACTATCGCCATCCTATCGCGTAGTAAACGGCACGGGCGAGACGCGTGCGTCCACATATGAGTATCGCTGAAAAATTCGTTGCCATGGAATATGGCCCAGCGCCGGAAGATCCGAAAGAGGCGCTTACCTGGCTCGATCGCCACAGCCGGCGCTTTGGCCACTTCGTCAATGGAACGTGGCTGGCTCCTTCTGCTGGAGAATATTTCGATACCACCGATCCTTCAACCGGCGAGAAACTTGCCAGCGTGGCGCAAGGGTCAGCAGCCGATGTGGATGCAGCCGTCAAGGCCGCTCGAGCCGCGCTTCCTAAGTGGCAGTCTTTGACTCCCCACGCGCGGGCTCGTTACCTGTATGCGCTGGCGAGGCATGTGCAAAAGCACTCTCGTCTCCTGGCCGTGCTCGAAACCATGGACAACGGAAAACCCATCCGCGAGAGCCGCGACATCGATATCCCGCTGGTCGCTCGGCATTTTTACTATCACGCCGGTTGGGCGCAGCTCTTGCGACAGGAGTTTCCCGACTACACAGCTTGCGGCGTCGTGGGCCAAATCATTCCGTGGAATTTTCCCTTGCTCATGCTGGCGTGGAAGATTGCGCCTGCTTTGGCGACTGGAAATACCGTTGTCCTGAAGCCGGCTGAGTTCACTCCTTTGACTGCGCTTGCATTTGCCGAAATCTGCGATGAGATCGGACTGCCGGCGGGCGCGGTCAACATCGTGACCGGCGATGGTTCTACCGGAGAAGCGCTGGTCAAACATCCTGATGTAGACAAAATCGCATTCACTGGCTCGACGGAAGTGGGCCGCGCCATCCGGAGCGCGACCGCGCAAAGCCACAAGCGGCTTTCTCTCGAACTGGGCGGCAAATCGCCTTTCATCATTTTTGAAGATGCCGATCTCGACAGCGCCGTCGAAGGCCTGGTGGATGGAATCTGGTTCAATCAGGGACAGGTTTGTTGTGCGGGCTCGCGTTTGCTGATGCAGGAAAGTATCGCGGAGCCGTTGATCGCAAAAATACGCGATCGCATGGGGACGCTCCGCGCCGGACCGCCGCTCGACAAGGCCATCGACATCGGCGCCATCGTCGCCCGCGTTCAACTGGATCGCATTCAGCGACTCGTAGATCAGGGCGTGGCCGAAGGCGCGACGTGCTGGCAGCCGCAAATCGAGATGCCGTCGCGCGGTCTGTATTTTCCGCCGACCTTGCTGAGTAATGTTCATCCCACTTCGATCGTGGCGCAGCAGGAGATTTTCGGTCCCGTGCTGGCGGCCATGACTTTCCGCACTCCCAGCGAGGCGGTCGAGCTTGCCAATAACACGGTTTACGGTCTGGCAGCATGCGTGTGGAGCGAGAGCATCAATGTCGCACTCCACGTTGCGGCGCAGCTCAAAGCTGGCGTGGTTTGGGTGAACTGCACGAACTTGTTCGACGCTTCCTGCGGCTTTGGCGGTTTTCGCGAAAGCGGATACGGTCGCGAGGGCGGCAGGGAAGGCTTGCTGGAGTATCTGGAACCGGGGTGGTTCAAGAGCGCGCCGGCGCTGCCTGCGCCGCAACCGGCTCCGACCGGAAATTCAGATGACCAATCCGAACCTGCAAGCATAGACATTGATCGCACCGTGAAGCTCTATATCGGCGGCAAGCAAGCGCGGCCGGATTCGGGCTACAGCATGGAGGTTCGCAGCGCGAATGGGCAGCTGCTCGGCGAAGCTCCCCTCGGCAATCGCAAGGACATTCGCAACGCCGTCGAAGCGGCCCGCAAAGCCACTGGCTGGGCCAAAAGCACCGCCCATAACCGCGCCCAAGTCCTTTACTACATGGCGGAAAATCTTTCCCAGCGTCGCGACGAGATTGCCCATCGGCTCGCAACGGCCGTGGGAGAAGCACAAGCCGTCGCCGAAGTGAATTCCGGTATCGAACGTATCTTCTCATACGCTGCGTGGACGGACAAATTCGAAGGCGCCGTGCATAATCCCCCATTCCGAAATATCACAATCGCGATGAACGAGCCGATTGGAACCGTTGGGATTATCTGTCCCCAGGAAGCGCCGCTGCTTGGCTTCCTGTCTCTGGTCATGCCCGTGCTGGCAGCCGGCAATACGGTCATTGTTGTTCCGTCGGAGACTTATCCCCTCGTCACAGGGGATTTATACCAACTCCTCGATACCAGCGATCTGCCGGGCGGGGCCGTTAACATCGTTACCGGGTACACGTCGCAACTGCTCAAAGTTCTCGCCGAACACGATGATGTGGATGCCATCTGGTGCTTCGCCGACGAAGCCAGCACGGCTGCAGCGAAATCATACTCGACTGGAAACCTGAAGCAGGTCTTTACCAATGAAGGCCGCGCCATCGACTGGTTTGACGTGAAGCAAGGCGAAGGCCGGTGGTTCCTCCAGCACGCCACTCAGGTGAAGAACATCTGGGTCCCTTACGGCGAGTGATCGGAACCAACAACTGCAAAATAAGTCCTGTTCGAGCGGAGCGAAGCGAAGCATCTCCATCACCACCGCGATTCGTTGCGAGAGAATAGGGATTCCTCGCTCCGCTCGGAATGACAATCCTGACCAAAGAGGTCCGTGAACTTTATGAGCAAGCGTCCTCGCATTGCAGTGGTCGGAAGCGCAAATATTGACCTGGTCACCTTCGCCGATCGTTTCCCTAAAGCTGGGGAGACAATTTTTGGCCAGACCTTCGATCTCGGTTTCGGGGGTAAGGGGGCAAATCAAGCCGTGGCCTCCCGGCTCTGCGGCGCTGATGTTTTCATGATTGCCCGTGTGGGCAGCGACCTGTTCGGTCCCGCGACCATTCAGAACTTCAAGAAGCTTGGGATCGACGCCACTCATGTAAAGCAGATCGAAGGAGTTTCCAGCGGCGTGGCGCCGATCTTCGTTGAGCCCAATGGGCAGAATCGCATCCTCGTGGTCAAGGGCGCAAACGATTTGCTCAAGCCTGCGGACGTGGATGCTGCAGCCGACCTGCTCAAGACGGCCGATTGCATGGTCATGCAGTTCGAGATTCCGCTCGAAACCGTATATTACAGCATCAGTTTCGCGCGCAAGAATGGCATTCGCTGCATCGTCAACCCTGCTCCAGCCCAGCCGATCGAAATGCATGCTCTTAGTGGGCTTGACTACTTCGTTCCCAACGAAAGTGAGGCTGAAACCATCACTGGAATGCCGGTACGAAATATCGATGACGCGAAGAAGTGTGCGGAGAAGCTACTTTCTGGAGGTGTCAATCGAGTCCTTCTTACGCTGGGAGCGAACGGCTCCTTGCTGGCCAGCCGCGAAGGGATGGAGCGCATTCCAGCTTTCAGAATGAAGAGCATCGACAGCACCGGGGCGGGAGATGCTTTCATCGGCAGCTTCGCCGTCTTCCTCGGCGAAGGCCACACGGAACGCGAAGCCGTGCGCCGCGCTAATCTCTACGCCGGACTTTCGACCACCAGTGTAGGCACGCAAAAATCATTTTATGATCGCGCGCGCTACGATGCGGAGTGGGCCGCGCGGAGCCATGCTGAGCCGAATGAAACAGTCGGAATGATTTAATTCTCTTAAAGCTCAGTCGCCGATCCGGCTGGATCCCTCGTCGCCGCCCTAAGGCCGACAGCAGCCGGTTCCACTCGCGCCTAACGCTGTACAAACCCCGCCGCTTGTATCAGAATTACGCCCAGCCGTGGTTTGCGGCCTCGTTCTAAGTCTTTCGCATTTGCGGTCAGGGGAGTCTTCTTGTATTTCCGGCCCGAGACACTCGACGAAGCAGTTCATGTACTTGCCCATTCCGGAGGACAGATATTAGCGGGGGGTACCGACTTCTTTCCCGCTCTCGGTGATCGGCCCGTCACTGGATCTGTGGTGGACATTTCTGGTGTTAGAGAACTTAGAGGCGTAGTTACCGAACCCAAATATGTGAAGATCGGCGGGCTAACCACATGGACAGAAGTTATCAACGCTCCCCTTCCGCGGTGCTTCGACGGATTGAAAGTTGCGGCGCGGGAGATCGGTTCGATTCAGATCCAGAATCGCGCGACCGTAGCGGGGAATCTTTGTAACGCATCTCCCGCGGCGGACAGTGTTCCGCCCCTCCTCACGCTCGATGCTGAAATAGAACTGGCGTCGCAGGCTGGTACACGCCGCCTGCCGGTCAGGGACTTTATCGTTGGAAATCGCAAAACGCTGCGGCAGCCGGGCGAAATTCTCTCCCAGATACTTGTGCCGCGAACTGTTGAGAATGCGGCATCGGTCTTTCTGAAGCTCGGAGCCCGGCGCTATCTGGTGATTTCCATCGCCATGGTCGCTGCGATCATCCAGAAGGATTCTACGAATCGCGTCACAGACGCACGTGTCAGCGTCGGTTCCTGCTCGGTCGTGGCCCGGCGGCTCACGAAACTAGAACGCGCGCTGATTGGCGCACCAGTAGTGCCCGGCTTAGGGTCCCTTGCCACAGCGGATCACCTCCACGATTTGTCACCGATCGGCGACGTTCGCGCGACCGCTGCTTACCGGCGAGACGCAGCTTTGCGGTTGGTCCATCGCGCCTTGGATGCGTGCGCCCGGAGCTCATGAATGGCCACCATCGCGCCCACATCAGAGACCAAGTGCCTGCTGAAGTTCGTGGTGAATGACCGCGAGGTTTCCGTGGCCAGTCCTGCGTCTCAAAGACTTTCACGGGCGTTGCGCGAGCAACTTGGATTAACAGGAACAAAGGTTGGCTGTGACGCCGGAGATTGCGGCGCGTGCACCGTTTTGCTGGATGGAGAACCGGTCTGTGCTTGCCTAGTTGCCCTGGGTCAAGTCGAAAACCGCGCCATCACGACCATTGAAGGATTGAAATCCAGACCTCCATTATTTGATCGCCTGCAACGTGCATTCCTTCGTCACGGGGCCGCGCAATGTGGAGCATGCACGCCGGGGGTGTTGGTTTCGGCAACAGCACTTCTCGAGCGCAATTCATCCCCTTCGGAAACCGACGTGATGGACGCGTTGGGCGGCGTGTTATGCCGCTGCACCGGATATCGGAAGATCATCAGTGCTGTTCTGGATGCGGCAGTTCTCAATCCACGAACGACCTCCGCGGAAACCTCGTGTCTTGCGGTAGGAGCCACAGTGGGGCAGCGGGTGGTCCGCCTGGATGGAAAGGGCAAAGTTGAGGGAACGGAAATCTATGGCGCGGACGAAATTCCAGTTGAGACACTCGCGCTGCGTGTTATCCGGTGTCCGTATCATCGCGCCAGGTTTCGGTTCGGCGAACTGAAACCGTTTATCGCCGCTCATCCCGGCGTCGAGGCAGTTCTCACCTCCAAGAATGTTCCGGGCGAAGATTGCTACGGCGTCATTCCTTCATTTGCCGACCAGCCGGTTTTTGCTCATGAAGAAGGTGAAGCCAGGTTTCGGGGTGAAGCGATCGCCGCGATTGTCGGACAACCTGAGGCTATAGAAAATCTTGACCCGGCAATCTTCCCTGTGAGCTGGGAAGAACTGCCTCCACTCAGAACAATCGATGAAGCTCTCGCGCCCGGTGCCACACTCATCCACCCAAATCGCGCGGGTAACGTGCTTACGAGTGGGCGCGTGGTGCGAGGCGATGTAGAGGAAGCGTTGGCCGAAGCAGACGAGGTTGTCGAAGGAGAATTTGAAACCGGCTTTGTCGAGCATGCTTGCATCGAGCCGGAGGCTGGATTTGCCAGGCGCGTCGGCGATCAGATCGAAATTCAGGCCTGTACACAGTCGCCATACGTGGATCGCGGCGATATCGCGAAACTTCTAGGGATTCCTGCGGAAAAGGTGCGTGTTATTCCAACCGCCGTCGGCGGGGGTTTCGGTACAAAACTTGATTTGTCAGTGCAGCCCTTTCTCGCGCTTGCTGCCTGGCGGTTGTGGCGACCGGTGCGGATGGTTTATTCGCGCATCGAGTCCATGATCTCTACCACCAAGCGCCATCCTGCGCGCATGCGCTGCCGTGCCGGGGCAACCAAGGATGGGAAACTTGTCGCGCTCGATTTTACTGCCGATTTCAATACCGGCGCCTATTCCTCATGGGGCCCGACGGTTGCGGCGCGTGTTCCGGTGCATGCTTCGGGACCCTATTTGGTTCCGCACTATCGGGCGGTGACGCGTGCCATCCATACGAACATTGTTCCTGCAGGCGCCTTTCGCGGATTTGGTGTGCCACAGATGGCAATCGCGCAGGAGCAACTCTACGATGATCTTGCCATCCGTCTCGGAATTGATCCGTTGGAGTTCCGCATCCTGAATGCCCTCGGCAATCACACTCCCACCGTCACCGGACAAATCATGGGTGAGGGCGTCGGCATTCGTACATGTTTCGAGGCTTTGCGCGGGAAGTGGAATGCGGCTCGCACTGAGGCCGTCGAATTCAACGCAAAGACCAAGGGGCCGATTCGCCGGGGCGTTGGTATAGCAGGTATGTGGTACGGATGCGGAAACACCTCACTGCCAAATCCCTCCACTGTGCGGGTCGGACTGAAACGTAATGGGAGAATCGCGCTGCACCAGGGGGCGGTCGACATCGGCCAGGGATCGAATACAGTCGTAACCCAGATTTGCGCCGACGGACTGCGCGCACCGGTCGATTGTTTCGATTTGATTTCTGCAGATACGTCCATCACCCCCGATTGCGGCAAGACCTCGGCATCACGACAGACGTTTGTCACCGGCAAAGCGGCATACCTAGCTGGGAAGGAACTGCGGCGCTCGATCCTCCGTCTGGCGAATTCGTGTGATGAAGATGCGGTTATCGCATTCGGCGAAAGCACACTGACGATTCGCGAAGGCGAGAAGCAACATGAAGTCTTTCTGCAAGATTTGGCGCTTGATAAGCAAGGCTATGTGCTGACCATCGAGCAAACTTTTGATCCACCGACTAGCCGGCTCGACCAAAACGGCCAGGGCATCCCATACGCTGTCTACGGGTTCGGCGCTCATATGGCAGAAATTGCCGTCGACATTGAACTGGGGACTGTGCGCGTTCTTAAAGTCGTCGCGGCTCACGATGTAGGTCGCGCCATTAATCCAACCTTGATTGAGGGCCAAATAGAGGGTGGCGTCGCCCAGGGACTCGGCATGGCATTGATGGAGGAATTCTTTCCGGGGAAAGGCGAAAACCTGCATGACTATCTGATTCCATCTGCTGGCGACGTTCCCCCGGTGGAATCGATTCTGATCGAAGATCCATCATCGATCGGCCCGTTCGGGGCGAAAGGTATCGGCGAGCAGGCCGTTATTCCGACTGCGCCCGCGATTCTGAATGCAATTCACCACGCCACGGGCGTACGTATGCGCCGGATTCCTGCTACGCCGGACCGCATACGCGAGGCCATCCTTGCCAGCATTTCCAGTGATGAGACTGGAGCCACTCGTGCCTGACGATGACGCCATCCGCTGCGATGCGTGCCCGGTGCTCTGCCACATCAAACCTGGACGCACCGGTTCATGCGATCGCTATGGCAACCACGATGGGCAGTTAGTGCGGCTGGATCCTCACGTGGTGCTCGATCGAGCCATGTCCCGTGGTGACTCGGTGGTGCCGTTCCTTGAGCGCGATCGCGAATGGGATGGCAACATCGTGAGCGGTCCAGAAACCTTCATCACCGCAATTGGCGCGGGCACTACTTATCCCGACTACAAACCTGCTCCGTTCATCATCTCCTCAGAAGTCAAAGGCGTCGACATGGTGACCGTCGTGACCGAGGGCATCTTCAGCTACTGTGGAGTCAAGGTCAAAATCGACACCGATCGTCACCTCGGGCCGGAGTGCAACCTTGTCCGCGCAAAGGGCGAGCCGGTAGGGCATGTGACCACCAGCGAATACGGCTCGCAAATGCTTTCGCTGGGCGGTGTCCGCCATCTCACGGGCGGAACGCGAAATGAAGGGAATGTCACCTGCGAAACGCTGCTTGACCTCTGCAACGGCAAAGCTGCTGAGTTGACGATTGACGATGGCGCGAGCGTCGTCGTGCAAGCTGGCAAGCCTCCGGTCGTGAACGGCGTTCGGGAGGAGCGCATGCGTGTCGGCTGCGGTTCGGCAACTATAGGTATGTTTGCCAAGCAATGGCACGGAAAGATTGACGACGTTGTCGTAGTTGACGATCACATCACAGGAGTTCTTTCCGAGCACCAGGCAGGGAAAATGCTCGGCGTCCCTGAAACCGGTATCAAGATGAAGGGCCGGCGTTCTACTCCAGGACGCTACTTCCAGGTGGCTGAGCCTGGCACGGCGTGGGGCGGCACGAATATTACTGATCCGCTTTCCATCCTCGCGCCGTTCAATCCGAAGATTGCCTGGCCCGGCTTGCGTTTGTTGATGATGAGTACCACGGGCGAGCATTATGCATACTACGAACTGGATGACGCGCTTCGGCCCGTAGAAAAAGGATTGCCGGATTCGTTGCAGCTCTCCGTGCAAAGAATCAAGGAAAATTGTGAGCCCGCGCTCTCGACCGTTCTCTTCATGGGCGGTGCCGGAGGCTCCCTGCGCGCAGGCGTTACTGAAAATCCCGTCAAGTTGACCCGATCGGTGCGGGACTCATTAACTCGAGTTACCTGCGGGGGCGCGCCGGTTTATGTTTGGCCCGGTGGCGGCATCACGCTCATGGTGGACGTTAGCCGGATGCCGGAAAATGCGTTCGGATATGTGCCCACTCCAGCTTTGGTAGCGCCGATTGAATTCACTCTTAAGCTCGACGACTACTCGGCGCTCGGCGGTTACATGGATCGTGTGCTCGCGCT
>Ga0207130_1042_pt2 | contig 30569 bp, 25 predicted proteins | sample Alteio_BWMinHeat_16_FD_153545 | JGI IMG/M metagenome (GOLD analysis project Ga0207130, IMG submission 153545) | Enriched cells from forest soil in Barre Woods Harvard Forest LTER site, Petersham, Massachusetts, United States -... | ecosystem: Environmental > Terrestrial > Soil > Temperate forest >... | reverse complement strand
TGGTGGGCGGAGCTTTGAGGATATCGGATTCAATAAATAGCTCCAACCAATACTGAGTCTCCGATGCTTCTTTCTGGACGGTGCCAATCTTATTCGCAAAGTCCGGACGCGAAACGCCGCGATTTGCTTCGCGATAATTGGCGCCGATCGACGTGCCGGAGCGAAGCAACTGTCTACCCAAGACATCCGCTTCGCGAGTTCGCGGGAGTGATGCCGTAAACCTGATTACATTTAAGGAAAAGTTTTTCGTCCTTTTTTCCAGGTCTTTTTCCATGCTCCTTTTTCCAACTTCTGCCCACTAAATTCCAGCTCGGCGTGTTTTTTTCTACTTTCTACCTTCTACCTCGCGTCATTGCCCTCTCCTAACTTCTTCTGTTTTCTACTTTTTACTTTCTACTTCGCTTGAGTGGCGGCAGATTCTCTCCGTAACGAAAAATAAGCCACGGCAATTCCAGCGCGCGCGCCAGTCGCGGAATAAAAATGCGTGGTTGGGCGAAAAGGCGAAAGAGCCAGCCAAAATAAAAGCGATCGGCCCAATCGGGAATGGAGACCTGATCGCCGGTCAGGAACCCGAGGGCCGCGCCGATGCAATGGATCGCCGGCCGATAACTAAGCCGCTCTACTATATAATGAGCTAGCTTTTCCTGCGGGCCGTTGCCGATTGCGACGATAATGTGCGCCGGACGGCGATTGTCGATCCTGGCGAGCAATTGTCGGTCTTCAACTGTCGGGCCATAAAGTGGTGCGGTGTAACAGTCCTCCGCATCAATGCGTAATCCTTCATTGTGCGCCCACGTCAGCACCTTGGTTTTCGCATCGGCGGTTGGCAGAACGAAAAATGAACGACCGCTTTCGCGAAAGGTCGGTTCGCGAATTAACTGTTTCAAGTACCCCAACCCCGAAATACGAGCAAAACTTTCGCGCCGGATAATTTTCCAGAGCAGAACCATTAAACCGCTGTCGGGAATTGCCATGTCAGCCTTGGTTAGAGCTTGTCGATATACTTCGCCGTCGCGGCGCAACTTCACCAGCGCGGGCGCCGCAGGCACCACCATGACCCCGCCTGTGCGCGATATCTGCTCCACCGCAGTAGCAGGCGAGCCATCGAAAAAGCGAATCCCGAGGATCTGAACAGCCTGATGCATTAAGCAAAGTAGAAAGTAGAAAGGCTAAAGTAGAAAACGAAAAAGAAGCGGCCCATCTAGCCCAGAGGTCAGAATTCAGCGGTCAGACATCAGAGATCAGCTCCTCGCCTCCCTTGTCCACTGCTCCGCGCTCCCTGCTCCGCTCCATTGGACGTTGGGCGTTGGGCGTTGGACGTTTGCTGCTGCTTTCCTATACTCCGCCCTCCTAGCTCCCAGTCCGCCATTAGACGGACTCGCCTTGGCGAGCTCCTTGCTCTCTCCGAGCTGTAGGACCGCTCCGAGCCGGAGGCCCTGTTCCCTGCTTTTCTCTCCTTCGATTTTCTACTTTCTACTTTATACTTTATACTTTCTCCCGTGCCTTCTCCCACAGTCGCCTCGCCAGCTTCAATTGAACAATCGCGCGCTGACGATCAGCCTGTTTTGCCGCTCGTTCTCTTGTTCCTCACGCTTGGCGCGCTTTGGTTCGTTCTCTGCAAAGGTCTCAGCGCGGAATGGAGTGACAACGAGCAATACAATTACGGCTGGTTCGTACCCTTTTTTGCCCTCTATCTTTTCTGGCTCCGCTGGGAAGATCGGCCCGGGCCGTCACCGGCGCGAGGCCAGAGGTCAGAGGTCAGCGGTCAGCGGTCAGCGCCGAGCTCCTTACTCCCTGCTCCCAGCTCCGAGCTTCCAACTCCAAGCTCCAAAGCCTGCCCTGAGCGAAAGTCGAATGGGCTCCAAGCTCCAAACCATCGCGGCCTCATCGCTGCGGCGATTGGAATTCCTGCTCTGCTGCTACTTTTGCCCGTCCGCCTGTTTGAAATTGGAAATCCCGATTGGCGGCCTCTCAGTTGGGTTCACGCCATCGTAGTCGTGGCGGTGACATTGCTCGCCGTCTGGAGCGTCGGAGGAAAGTCGTGGTTGCGCCATTTTGCTTTCCCCATTGGATTTTTTCTCGTGGCGGTGCCGTGGCCGAGTGCGATTGAAGTGCCGATTGTCGAGGGGTTGATGCGCCTTGTTGCCGCGATTGCCAGCCAAGCAGTAAACTTGTTCGGAATTCCCGCGCAGTTCGAAGGCAACCTGATTCGCATAAGCAACGGACTCGTCGGCGTAAACGAGGCATGCAGTGGAGTGCGTTCTTTGCAAACCTCGCTTATGATCGGCCTGCTCTTTGGCGAGCTGAAACGATTGTCGATTTTGCGGCGCGTGGTGCTCCTCTGTTCTGCAATCCTGATTGCGTTCGTCGGAAATTGTGGGCGCGCATTTTTTCTCGTTTGGATTGCCGCCACGAAAAATATTCCGGCGGTTGATCGCTGGCATGACGTCGCCGGCTACTCGATTGTGGCCGCTGTCTTCGTCGGCTCGCTTGCCTTGGCGGCGCTGCTCGGCAAGAAAGTAGAAAGTAGAATGGAGCGTGTCGGGGGACCGCGACATAGACGGGCAGGCCAATCGGCTGAGCGATCGGGAGAAAGCGAATCAAAGGCTAAAGTAGAAAACGAGAACGCCTCAACTTCTCAACATTCTGATCACTCGCCTGCCACGCCGAAGCCAAGCGAAGGCGGGTCACTTGTTTCCTCTTCCTACTTTCTACCTTCTACTTTCTACTTGGCAGCAGCACTTTGTTGGCTGCTGCTCGTAGAACTGGGCACGGAACTTTGGTATCGTGCTCATGAACGGAACCTGCGCCCGAGTGCGCAGTGGCGCGTGCGCTGGCCGGAATCCTCGCCAGGTTTTCGCGAGCTCAAAATTCCCGAAGGCGTGCGCGCCACGCTTCGCTACGACGAGGGCCGCGAAGCCGTTTGGAGAGTCGATTTAAATCCTTCTGGAACGCGATCATTGGGTCTGCCGTCGGGTTCGCTCCATTGCGCTATGTTTTTCTTTCGCTGGCAACCGGGGGGTTCGAGCGTGGTCCGTGCCCGCGCGCATCGTCCCGATATTTGTCTGCCAAGCGCGGGATGGCGCCAAATTTCTGACCCGGGATTTAAGGACTATTTTGTAGCTGACAATTTTTCCGTTCCTTTTCGTCACGTGAGTTTCGCCCAGAATCGCACCGGAATCGTGGCGCATACTTTTTTCTGTCTTCAGGAAGATAAATTGCACCCGACAGAGCCGCGGCCCGATTTACAAACGTCTGGCGGCATCCAGCCTGATTGGTCGTTTCAAGGGCGGTCTCGCGTGGTCTTCAATGGCGTGCGGAATTTGGGCCAGCAAGTAATGGAGTGTTTGTTGATATCTTCCGGGGAGATGGACGACTCGATGGCGGAACAGAAATTCGCGGAACTCGTGCGCGAACTGGTCATTCCAAAGTAGAAATTAGAAAGTAGAAACCCTCTATTCCTTCAGTTTTTTTCCGATGGAAGTAAAAATCGCCAGCAGTTCTGAAGCTTCTGCATGCAAAGTGGTGGGCGGAGCTTTGAGGATATCGGATTCAATAAATAGCTCCAACCAATACTGAGTCTCCGATGCTTCTTTCTGGACGGTGCCAATCTTATTCGCAAAGTCCGGACGCGAAACGCCGCGATTTGCTTCGCGATAATTGGCGCCGATCGACGTGCCGGAGCGAAGCAACTGTCTACCCAAGACATCCGCTTCGCGAGTTCGCGGGAGTGATGCCGTAAACCTGATTACATTTAAGGAAAAGTTTTTCGTCCTTTTTTCCAGGTCTTTTTCCATGCTCCTTTTTCTAACTTCTGCTTACTAAATTCCAGCTTCGACTTTGGACGCCTTCTTCTATTTTCTACCTTCTACTTTCTACTTTCTACTTGGTTTCAAAATTGACAACCAAAATGGAACCATTATGGTTTCAACATGCCAACCATCACGTTAAAGAACCTCCCGAAGTCATTACACCGGGAGCTAAAAACTCGTGCCATCGCACATCGACGCAGCCTCAATAGTGAGGTCATCGCCACACTGGAGGCGGCGACCTCTTTCACGCACGCGCCCGATGTCGAAGCGATGACCCGCGACGCCCGCGAGCTCCGGAAGAGTTTCAAGCGAATGATCCGCCCAAACCAGATCAGCGACTGGAAAAATAAAGGGCGTCCGTGATCGTCGTCGACACAAACGTGATTTGTTATCACTGGATGGCTTCGCCGCATTCCGCATCCGCGGAAAAAGCTCTCAAAAAGGATCCGGATTGGATCGCGCCGCTCTTATGGCGATCTGAGTTCCGAAACGTCCTTTCCGGAGCCGTGCGTCACAAGTTAATTTCCACAGAAACGGCGATTAATATTGCCGAGAAGGCGGAACTTCAATTTGTCGGCCGGGAGTTTGTTGTTTCGTCCCGCGCCATCATGCGACTCGTCGTCAGATCACGTTGCTCGGCCTACGATTGCGAATTCGTTGCCCTGGCGGAAGAGCAGCAAGTTCCACTGCTGACATTCGATCGACAAATCCTTCGCGACTTTCCCGCGCTGACAATCGCCCTCGACAGATTTGTTCGTCAATAAGACATGCGCGCGCGCATCCCCGTTAATGCCGCTCCAGCTATTGGTTACTTGTTATTCGTTATTAGTAACCTCTGGCCTCTGATCCGCCAAAGGACGGATTCGCCTCGCCACGGCGAGTCCGGCCACTGGCGGACGTGGCGAACTTCTGACGTCTTGTCAAGCCGAAGACTCACTTCCGTCCATCAACTATTAACCACGGAGATTGTCCGGTGCTTTGTCGTAATCAACTGCCGTGATAAGCGCCACATCCAATACGCGCGCACCGTCATTGTCCGTGAAAACAACGACGAGCCGGCCACTCGGATTCAGAAATGCATGGTCGCGAGTCGGAACATCGATGACAGCCCCATCTCCCGAGCGCAATCGGAAAGGCTTACCCGATTCGATCGCTTCACGAACCGCTGTAGAAGTCATCGCTATAAAGTTTACGACGTGGAGTGAATGGATGCAATGCAGAGGTCGCGACTACGCCCTCCGCGCTTTATGCTCCATGCTCTCAGCTCCCTGCTCCTTGCTCCCTGCTTGGAAGATAGAGGTCACACGTCACACGTCAGATGTCAGCGAATTGCGGAATGCGGAATTCGGCCTCTGGCTCGTTGGAGCCGACGGCTCGGAGAGATTGCGGAATGAAACAGAGACCAGAACGGCTCAACTTTCTCAACTGCTCAACCAGACCGCGTGAGGCGTTAGCCTTTTACGCGGTCAGAATGTAACTTCGCGCCCGATGTTTAGAGTTTTCGGCCGGCACGAGTTTTCGCTGAGCGAAGGCGAGATTCAACTGAGGCGAAAGAAGCAACGGCGAATCATTCTCCTTGTTATCGCCATACTGATCCTTGTTGCGGCTGGCTTTGTCTCAGCGCGGCCTGCTTTCAACGCTATTCGCGCGTGGCAGGCGCGCCGTCACGCGCAAAAAGCGTACGCTCTAATCGATCAGGAAAAATGGGGTGACGCGCGGAGCGAAGCGACGGCCGCATACCAATTGCGATCGACCGAACCGGAAGCAATCAGGGCGGTAGCGCGCCTTCTCTCCCGCGCCGGGCAAGCCGATGCCTTGAAATTTTGGAAAGAACTCGAGGCCAAAGCCAGGCTCACGCGAACCGATCTCCGCGATGAAGCTGGGGTCGCCATGCAAGGGAGAGAACTCGATGCTGCTGATCACGCGATCAAAGAGTTGCTCAGCAATCGCGAGGGCGGACCAATTCCTACCGATTGGCTCCTCGCCGCTGACCTGGCCCTGCAAGAGCAGGACCCGGATCGCGCAACGGTTTGTGTCAGAGAGGTTTTCGCTAATAATGGCGCGGCGAATCGCGATCTTTTCACAGCGACGCTCCTCCTAGACCGGATCTTACACACCAAGGAAGGCAAGGATCGAACCGAAGTTTTGGAGCGTCTTGTCCGGTTGGCGCGCGGCAACGACACCGTTGCGTTGGATGCTCTGGTTGTGCTCGCGCAGAGTGTTCTCGGATCCAACGAGGGCTCGCCAAATCCGTCGGGAATGTCCGACGATGACATCGTCCACACGCTCGAAACGCATCCTCTGGCCAAACCGCAGCACATACTTCTCGCGATCGACTTAAGGATTCATCTCCATCCGGACCAACAAGACAATCTGCTGCAAGGTGCAATCACGCAGTTCAAAAGCGGCGACAACGCCACGCTGCTCGCCCTGGCCAGGTGGTTGAACACCCGTGGCGAATATCAACGCGAGCTCGACACCATTCCGCGGCAGCGGGCGATGCAGACGCGCGAGCTTTTCCTTCAACATGTAGATGCGCTGGGTGCGCTTGGCCGCTGGGACGAAATTAGGCGGCTGATCGAGAGCGAGCAATTCCCGCTCGATCCCGTGGTTGAACACATGTATCTGGCGCGCTGTTTCGCGCAGCAAGGTCAGGCAAGCGGGGCGGAGAACAACTGGACCCGTGCCCTGCAAGCGGCCGCGGGTGATCTTGGCAAGTTGATGGTTCTCGGCGATTACGCTGAGAAAAACGGCGCTTCCGATGTCGCGAGCGCGGCTTTTGAAGCGGCCGTTGCGGTCGCGCCGAAGTCGCGCCCGGCGCAACAAGGCCGTCTGCGCGTCGCGTATGCGACGCTCGACACAAAAAAGATCCACGCAATTCTTATCGATCTTGTGAAACTTTGGCCTAACGACCCGGCGGTGCAAAACGATGAGGCTTATATGCGCCTGCTGTTGCTCCCCTCGGAACCCTCAGCTCCTGGCGCCCAGAAGTCAGAAGTCAGCGGTCAGACGTCAGATGTCAGCTCCCCGCTCCATGCTCCCAGCTCGGAAGCGTCAGCTTCTGTCAATGCCGCCGCCGATTTACCAGAATTAAAATCGATCGAATCGCTTGCTGAAAAACTGGTAGAACGCGAGCCGGCCAGTCTTCCTCATCGCACGGTTCTGGCGCTGGCCCGTTTGAAACAGGACCGTCCCGCTGACGCACTCTCCGTATATAAGGATATTAATGTCCCAAGGTCCGCCGTCAGCACATCATCGATGGCGGTGCACTCGGCTGTCCTGGCCGCTTCCGGTCATAAAGAGGAAGCGCGCGCAGAATTCTCGCTTCTGGCGGTGGACAAACTCCTGCCCGAAGAGCGAGCGCTTGAGCCGCGATGAGGGCAGAGCCCGAAGAACACGCGCGCGCGGGAACCGCGCGGGTAGGCGGTAACGCAGCTAGGGTAGCTGGCGTGAGCGCGGGAGCGCGAATGACCAACGAATAGGATTCAAACTTCGTTGGCTACCTTGTTTTGGAACGCCGGAGGCGAAGCCCGACGACCGGAGATACCCGAGCGCTGATGACAAGTGACAAGTGACGAGTGACAAGTGACAAGCCAATCAGATCCTTGACAAAGGTAGCGGCGATTGACCCAATCGCCATCGCGGGAGGGATGACCGCAGCCTGCACTGAGCGAAAGTCGAATGGGTGTCGTCCCATTCTTCTTTCCCGGGAGCGCGAATGACCAACGAATAGGATTCAAACTTCGTTGGCTACCTTGTTTTGGAACGCCCGAAGCGAAGCCCCACGACCGAATATGCCCAAGCGCTAAAAGTGAAAAGTAATGAGCGATGAGTCACTAGCGGGAAGTCCAACATCCAACGCTCAACTCCGAAAGCTTTCGCGAGCAGGCATCCAACGTCCAACGCAGAAATCAGAGGTCAGAGGTCAGAGGTCAGAGGTCAGAGGTCGAACATCGGATATCAGACATCAGAACGCCCCTCATCATTCATTCACTTTTCGCACGATTGGTATTGCTTTTGACGCAAAAGGTAATACAGTGCTTGCATGCCCACTGTCACGGTCAAACTTTCCAAGCCAGAATTCTCCCAGCTCGAAGCCATAGCTGCCGCTTCGAGGCGGACGAAATCCGATGTTGTGCGCGCAGCTCTTGCCGCGAACGCTCAGACCAGCTCGGCTTCGCTTTTTGATGCCATGCGCCCCTACCTCGGCAAATTGTCCGGCCCCGGAGATCTCTCGACCAACAAGAATCGGATGAAGCGATATGGCACGTCACGTTCTGGTTGATACCGGCCCAGTTGTCGCTCTGCTTGATCGTCGCGATCGTCAGCACGAGTGGGCCAAGCGGGAAATCGCTCGACTCCATGATCCATTGCTAACATGCGAAGCCGTTATTTCAGAGGTGTTCTTCCTTCTGTCGGGCGTTCAACGTGGGACAACCACATTTGTCGGCTTGCTTCGCGATGGCTTGGTGCGTGTATCTCCCAAGTTTTCCTTCCGCGATCAGCACGCTCAGGTCCTTAGGCATCTGGAACGGTATGGCAGTGTGCCGATGTCTTTTGCCGATGCATGTTTGGTCAGAATGTCTGAATTGGACCGCGACTCTATTGTTTTCACGACCGACCGCGATTTTCTGACTTACAGGCGCAATCGTCGCCAAGCCATCCCGCTAATCAGCCCATTCGACTTTTGATCGCTATCCCAGCCCTCCGAGGCGGGCAGAGGTCAGAGATCAGAGATCAGAGATCAGAGATCAGAAGTTAGCGGCGGCCCTATGGGTCGTTGCATTCTCGAAAGAAGGCAAACAAACTGCAGGTAGCGGCGATTGACCCCAATCGCCATCGCGGGAGGGATGATCTCCGTGTCGTCCCATTCTTCTCTCTTTGCCCCTTCCAACGCCGCAACCTGCGTTGGATGCTGGACGTTGCCTCCCGCTCGGTTCTTGCCTGATCCCGTCACAGAATAAAACGGGCGTCGACCGGGCAGCGAGCAATATCGGCCTCGAGTTTTTCCAGGTTGTGTTCGCTGATAAGCCAAGAGCGTTCTTCGCTTAGCCAGGCAAGATAAGCATCATCCGATATCCGGGTCCGCTCTTGCTCCGTGTGGATTCCATTTTGGCAACGCGAAATCTGTTGTCATAAGAAACGCTTCAATCTATCGCCAATTCCGGTGGGGCCAAATTTGTCACAAAGTTCAGCAAGTTCTGTCGCGCTTCAGCTTTCAACCGCGTTGGCCTCCCCCCATGATCATTCCAACCCGAGTTGCTTCCCGATCGCGCGAGCGAGTGTGTTTTTTATTTCCGAGTGGCGCGGCACCGAAACAGATCGACCATTCGCTGGATTTGTATAGATGTCATGATTGGCCCCATGCCGCTTAAGGTAGCAACCGCGCTAAACAAGAGTTCGAACGAACTCCCGCCGCTTCACAGCGAGATTGCCAATTCCTGCCTGTCCTCCGGGACAAAAGCGTTCTCAGCAGCGTCTTCAACCATCAAGTTGTAAGCGTCGCGAATCATTACCTGGAGTTCGTCCAGAGTTTCACCCTGGCTCATCACCGCGGGGATTTCCTTCAATCTGCCGACGAACCATCCCTCATCTTTCCAATACTCAAGCGTAAACTGCTTCATCGTTTTCGTATGGTATCATGGCTCTCAGCCTCCTTCTACTTTGATTCGCTCCCGTTCTGACCTCTGACCTCCCGCCGGAGCCGCTTCCAGCTCGTAGAGCCTACAGGTCGGAGAGTAGGCCCCTATGGGCCGGAGGCTGATCCGTATTCCGAAATCCGAACTCCCCTGTCCCCTCCTTTGATTGTTCTACTTTCTACTTTCTACTTTCTACTTTATCCCCCTGCTGCCTGCTCCCATCTCCCATCTCCTAGCTTCTAGCTCCGATCTCTAGCCTGCCGTGTAGTGCCACATCCTATACGGCACGGCGGCGGCGCCCTGCAGCAGAATGCTAGGTAGCCCGACTTGTAATAAAAACACGGAATTAACATAATGAAGCGGAATTACTGGGATTACGGCATAGATCATGAACACAAGAATGATACGCACTTCTGCGACCAGGCACCGCGCCTCTTCAACTCGGTCGACAGGGCCGTGCGCGCCGCGCGCTAGCAGACGCATCTTTTGTTATGTTCCGTGCGCGCGTGTAATTGTCAGCCTGCTTTTTTTGCTTATCGGCGCAAGATTTGCCGTCGCCCAAGAGGCTGAAGACCACGCGGCGCGACACGCAAAGGTCAGCGAACACGCCGGTCACGGTCATCGTCATAGCCATGCAGATAAACACCAGCCGAAACCAGCTCCTTCACCGGGAGCGGATGGTGAGACCGATTGGAAGAACACTAGCACCGATTGGAACACGGCAACCAATTGGACGGGGGTGGGCGGCGGACTTACTCCTCCTAGTACGGCCGACGTAGCTTGGTTTAAAGTTGTTAAATCGACAAATCCGAATCTGAGTGCCTCGGCTCAAATTGTCGGACTTTATTTTCAGTCGACTGCGTCGTCAGGATACGACATTACGAGAACTAGTACTCAGACACTCACACTCACCGCAACTGGCACGAGCATCGGAGCCGAAACCAGCAATACAAACGCCGTCGCAATCGGCGCGAGTAACACCTCTGGCACGAACACCATCGACGTTCCTATTATACTCGGTGCGAGCTCTGGTTCGACGCAGACATTCACGCAAGCGAGTGGCGGCACGCTGGTCGTGAATGGAATAATCTCGGGTAATATCGACACCCTGGCTCTGATAGGCGGCGGAACCGGAAACTTTACATTCGCTGGGGCGAACACTTTCACCCTCGCCTCAGGGATAACGATCGACGGCGGCACGCTCAAGCTGGGCAACGCGACAGCGTTAGGCGTGACGGGCAATAGCATAACGGTGGGTAGCAACCAAACGGCAACGCTGGATCTAAATGGCCAGAGCATTGCGAATGCGGTGTCCATTACTGGCGGCGGCATCGGTGGTAATGGGGCGTTAATCAACAGCAACACCTCCACGGCGGCCACTCTTAGCGGGACACTGGACGGCAGTAGTACCCCCACTATTGGCGGCAGCGGCAACATCACTATAAGTGGACAGATTATTGCCAGCGGCAGCAGTCACTTGACCAAAGTGGGCACCGGCACTGTGTTTTTCACTAACAACACCAACAATTACACCCGCCCGACAGACATCAACGCTGGCGTCCTGAATATCCAAGCTAACAACGCGCTCGGAGTGACGACCCAAGCTACTGTGGCGTCCGGTGCTGCGTTGCAGATTCAAGGGGGCATCACCGCAGCGGCCCGACCGCTGACGCTCAACGGCACAGGCATATCCAACGATGGCGCATTCCGCAACATCAGCGGCAATAACAGCTATACGGGACTGGTCACGCTCGGCTCGGCCACGCGAATCAATTCGGATTCCGGCACCCTGACCCTTAGCAACGCGGGCACGATCACGGGTGCGACTTTTGGTCTGACTGTGGGGGGCGTTGGCAACACAACCATCAACAGTATCATCGGGACCACCAGCGGCACCTTGACCAAAGACGGTACGGGCACCCTCACTCTTACCGGCACAAACACCTACACCGGGCTGACGACAGTCAGCGCTGGCATACTCGTGGCGGGAACAAACGCGCCGAACGCCGCGAATGGGGCTTTTGGCAATGCATCGACCGCCGTCGTTCTTGGTAACGCAGCTACCACGACGAACAACTCTAGTGTGTCGCTCTTAACTGGAGGCGCCTTTACCATAGGCCGCGCCATTACCGTAGCTAACCAAGCGACTACCGGAACGTACACGATCGGTGGAAATACGGACAATAATTCGACCTTCAGCGGTCTGACAACGATCAATCAAAATCTCACGGTGTCGCAAGTTGCCAACACAGGCGCAAATGCCTTGAGCATCACGGGCGGCATTACTTCTGGCAACGCCGGGACGAAGACCGTTACCTTTGCCGGTCCCGGCAATATTAACGTTGGCACGACGGCCATTTCCGACGGAGGCGGCGGAACTCTTGCGCTCAATGTCACCGGCGGCAAAACGACTTTTAATATCGCCAACACTTACACTGGGCTTACAAACATTACCGCTGGGACACTGGCCGAGGGAGTTAGCAATGCGATTCTCACAGGAGCAGTAACGGTTAATGGCGCCACTGCCGTGTTCGATTTGGGCGCAAGCCACACCGACAGCGTTGGCATCGTAACTCTCGATGGTGGTGGTAGCATCACCGGCACCGGAACCTCGGCCCTGACTAGCACCGGAACTTTCGAGATGAAGAGCGGATTGGCCAGCGCCATTCTTGCCGGTTCTGGAATTGCTTTAAACAAAACCACCGCTGGAACAGTAACACTTTCAGGCGCTAATACGTACACCGGGGTGACGACAATTGACGGCGGTATTTTAAATGCCGGTTCCTTGGCGAATGGCGGAAGTAATAGTGCGATTGGCGCTTCAAGTAATTCGGCGTCCAACCTTGTCTTCGGCGGCGGCACTTTACAGTACACCGGCTCGGCCGCGGCTAGTACTGATCGTCTCTTTACTATTGGCGATGCGGCGGGCAATTCGGCAACCCTGGATGCTTCAGGCGGCAGCACTGGGACATTAACCTTCACTAACGGCGGTTCGATTGCTTTTGGTAACACCAGTGCGCACACGCTTAATCTCACCGGGATCAACACTGGCATTAATACGCTTGCAGCAATCATCGGTGATAACACTGGCGCGACCAGCCTGACCAAAAGCGGAGGTGGTACCTGGGTGTTATCGGGCTCGAACACTTACACGGGCGGCACTACAATTTCGGCTGGTCTGCTTCAAGCGAACAACAACAACGCGCTTGGATCGGTCAATGGCTCGTTAACCGTTAACGGCGGCGTTCTTGATTTGAATGGAAAAACCGTTGGTGTCGGTAATCTGACCGGCTCTGGTGGCAATATCTGGAACAATGCCACCGGAACGAATGTCACGTTCACGATTGGCAATGGCAACGGGACGGGCGGCAATTATGCCGGCGTGATTGCAGACCACAATGTCGGCACGGGCACAGTGGCACTAACTAAAGCTGGTACCGGAACGATCACGCTCTCTGGAGCCAACACCTACACCGGAGCGACGATCATCAACAACGGCATACTTTCCCTTGATAACGCCGGCTCAACGAGCGCCCGACTTGCAAACACGACCAGCATCACCGTTAACTCAGGTGGCACGTTGCAATTGGCGAGCTCAAGCGGCTCGAGCAACGATCGCATTAATAATGGCGCAAAGATGTTTCTCAACGCGCAGGGATCGTCAACCGTAGCCTTCAACACTGGCGGTCTCTCTGAGCATGGCGCCTCGAATAATACAGCCGGGATTGGAGCACTTACTCTACAGAGCACTTCCATTATTGACATGGGAAACCTTGCCAGCGTTATCGCATTTGCTAACAGCAACAGCGTCCTGGGTAACAGCGCGGCCTGGAGTGGGACACTAAAGATCTACGACTGGTCTGGAACGCCTGTGACCGGCGGCGGCACCGATCAACTCTTCATCGGTAGTGACACTACCGGGTTAGCTGCAACGCAACTAGCTGAAGTTCAATTCTACAGTGGTTTTGGAACTGGCGCATATGGAGCGGGAGCGTTAATTTTGACGAACGGCGAGATCGTGCCGACGGCCATTCCCGAGCCAAGCACCTGGCTGGCGGGTAGTCTCGCCCTCGCGACCTTGCTCTACACGCAGCGACGCCGGATTTCCCTCTGGGCTGTATCCCCCCACGGGCAGGAAGCGCGTTTCCGAAAACGCGGCCCGTAATGGATCGAGGTCTGACGGCGCACAGCGCCGTGGCTACAGGAATCCGTGTAATCCGCGGTTTAGGTAACCTGGCTTAGTTGAAAAGCTCGCTGTGCGACCCGGTTCGGATCAGAATCAGGGTTTCCGCGTCGCGCCGGTAAATCAACAACCAGTCTCCGGCCAGGTGGCATTCCCGGCAGTTTCGATAATTGCCGGTCAGAGCGTGATCCCGGAAGCTCGCTGACAATTCCTCACCGGCGGCTAACGTCTGAATGGCTTGTTTAAGAACGTTGGTGTCTCGATTGGAAGAGCGAAGCTTCTTCGAACCCATCTCATAAATAGGGAGGGGTGCGCTGAGTTCTGGCGGACCGCTGGCAAGGCGCGACGAAGGAGCATAGCAGGCTGCTCTGTGACTGAGGGAGCAACGCGGCCAGGCGGTCCGCCAGAACTCAGCGCGGAGGGTTACAGATCTTTAAGGCTGCTGTCGCGTTGCTCGTCGGTCGAAGATCCATGCGGATATTCTTCCTCCTCGCGCCTTGCAACAGTCTTAAATCTTTTGCAACGCACCCCCTCCTATTTATGAGATGGGTTCCAAAATCCTTTTTGAACTGACTCTTGCGAATGATCGACCGCATTCGCCGATCGCCCTCTTAGGTTTCGAGTTCCTCAAAAAGCGCGTCAACACTTTCAAAGCGGGGAAGATCCGTGATCGGCTCCTCAATGGCTTGGCGCGTGGCTTCGTTAGGCTCATCGTCGCGCACCAGAATAGTGACGACGGCAGAGGCGGGACCCGAGAGACGCATCGGCTGACGCAAGCGAACGGTTCCGTCCGCTTCCACCACCGCATCCACCGTTTTTAGTGAAGCTCCCACAATAAACAATGTATCCGTTACCTACATTTTTGTCGAGCTTTTCGAATTGAAACGAGGTTTGACTGCTTACCTTCTGACCTCCGATCTCTGACGTCTGACATCTGATGTGTTCCATTCCCCATTCCGCAATCCGCAATCTCTCCGAGCCCGCTTCCAGCTCGTAGAGCTTACAGGTCGGAGAGTCGGCTCCAACGAGCCAGAGGCCGCAATTCGAAATCCGCTGCCTTCGTGGGCCGCGAGATCCCAAAGTTTTCGATTGGCGACTTGCCGCGGGTGGTCCGAAAAGGTACACTCTCCCTCATGAGTCTGGCGGAAATGCTCGATCAAATTCCGAAACTGTCTTTCGCTGAGCGGCAAGAGTTGATCCGTTGTGCGATTGAGGTGGACGATCCGGGTCTCAATAGCGAGGAAGAAGCAATTTTGGCCAAGCGATTACAAGGTTTTCATCCCGATGAGAAGTCGGGTATCCCACTGGAGGACCTGAGCGACCGAGTCCAAAAGAATTTGCGCTCGCGATGATCCGCAGCGTGATCGTTCGCCAGCCGGCGCTGGACGACATCACAGAAGCAGTCGCCTGGTACGAAACTCAGAGCAGCGGTCTTGGCAAAGAATTGCTGGAGCAAATCCTTCGCGCGCTTGAACGAGCGAAAACCAAACCGGAATTATTCCGCATCATTCGGCGAGAAGGCGAAGTTCGCCGCGTGCTGACGGATCGTTTTCCCTACCGAATCTTCTTCTCAGTCGCAGACGACATAATCTATGTTCACGCGGTTCTTCACGGCGCGCGCCACGATCGCCGGTGGCGAGAGCGGATTTGAGACTCAGGTTGGATGTTGAGAAATTAAGCGGTTGAGGAATTCCGACCTCTGCTTGCCACGCCGAAACCGTGCGAAGGGCGGGATCTCCAACTCCGCAATCTCTCCGAGCCCGCTTCCAGCTCGTAGAGCTTACAGGTCGGAGAGTCGGCTTCAACGAGCCAGAGGCCGAAATCGCCCCCCTTCTTCTACTTTCTACTTTCTAATTTCTACTTTTTAACTGACCTCTGATCTCAGTTCCATTCCCCATTCCCCATTCCGCAATCCGAAGTTGAGGCGTTGAGAAAAGTTGAGCGGTTGAGCAGTTCTGGCCTCCGACTACTGACCTGTGCTTGCCACGCCGTAGCCTCGCGAAGGCGGGACGTCTGACCTCTCGTTGTCCGCGTTCCCTCTCTTCTACTTTCTACTTTCTACTTTCTAATTTCTAACTTCTACTTTTCAGCTCCCTGCCCCCTGGCCCCTGCTCCCATCTCCCATCTCCGAACTCCTAGCCGAGCTCCCTGTCCCGCACTCCCTGCTCTGCGTTCTCTGCTCTCTCCGTCTGGGCTGTATGTCTACGGGGCAGGAAGCCAAGGCTCCAAGCTCCCTGCTCCGCGCTCCCTGCGGCCCCCGGGCCCCGAATTACAGGGCTGCCGGGAAATTACTAGAATATTTGTAAGGAAAAACCTTGCAATAATGAAACGCTATTATCATAATCGCCGGAATTGTGGAGATTACGGCATAGGAAATGAACGCAAGTATGATACGCACTTCTGCGACCCGGTGCGGTCGCACCTCTTCAGCCCGGTGGCTTCTGCTCCGCTTCCAGCTCGTAGAACTTCCAGGTCAGAGAGTAGAGCGACAGCTCGGCTTCCGGCGCGTAGCCTACAGCGCGGTGAGAGAGGCAAGACCGGGGGCGCCTCGCGCTGGCAGACGCATCTTTTGTTATGTCGCTTGTGTTCGTGCACTTGTTAGTCTGCTTCTTCTCGCCTGCGGCGCAAAATTTTCTTTTGCGCAAGAATTCGAGGCTCGTGAGTTCAAGACCCGTGCGGCAGGACACGAAAGGGCCGGCGGTCACGCCGGTCATGGTCATCATCATAATAATAAGCACAAACCTCCGCCAGCGCCGACTCCGGCATCGGCAACTTTGGCAAATCTGAAGCCAGGTGATCCGAACTACACTCGCTCGGCCAGCAACACTTCCGGGACGGCTGATCAATGGAGCGCGGGGACGAACTGGGATGCAACGCCTACGAGCGGCACTAACACGCAACTTGTTTTTGGTGGTGCTGGTCCAACTGCACTCGCCGCTGGCGCAACGATTTTCACCAACAACAACATTGCGGGCAACTTCCAACTGAACATATTCGATTTTACATATTCAGGGCCCGCGAGTGGCGTTCAACCAACCGTAACCGTTTCAGGCAACCCTTTGCAGTTCGTTAGCAACGGCGCCACGACGCCAACGATGAATCTCAACGGAACAGGCACCGTCAAACCGCTGCTCACGGTCAGCAACAATATCGTGCTCACCAACAATCTGAGCATCACGGGCAGTTCCGACGGCATTCTCTCAGGAGTAATTAGCGGAGCGGGCAACTTAACGAAAACTGGAACCGGCGTTACCACTTTCTCCAATACGGGAAGCACCTATACCGGCCAACTTACCGTCCAAGCAGGCACGTTGAAAATCGATACGGCTAACAACGTCAGCAGCAACGGCGAGTTGGGCAATAGCGCTGGTGCCGTGATTCTCGGCGCGAGCGGCACGACGGGAACACTCGAGTACACCGGCGCCACAGCGGCGAGCAGCAAACCTTTTACGATGGCCACTAGCGGCACGGGTGCATTCCAAATTGATACCGCTGGAACGACGCTTACTCTCAGCGGCGCGATTGGCGGCAGCGGTGCCTTGACCAAGACGGGCGCTGGCACGCTAAGCCTATCCTCCGGTAGTAACAGCTACAGCGGCGGCACGACTGTCAGCGCGGGAACACTGCAACTCTCGGGTTCAGGAATATTGGGTTCGACCAGCGGATCGCTAACAGTAAACGGCGGCACGTTGAATCTCAACGGCACCAACCAGACCGTCGGCAACTTGACTGGTTCCGGTGGCACGATCCTTAACAACGCTACGGGCACGAACGTCGCACTGACCATCGGCAATGGCAATGGAACTGGCGGCATCTACTCAGGCGTGATTGCCAACAACACTTCCGGCACCGGAACCGTCGCGCTGACGAAGACCGGTACGGGCACAATTGCGCTTAGCGGAACCAACACTTACACCGGAACGACAACGCTTAGCGGCGGTGTGCTGCGGCTGGACAGTGCGAGTGCACTTGGCGGCGGCAACCTTCAGTTCCAGAGCGGGGTGCTCGGTCTCGGAGCGGGGGACTTTACGCGCGCGCTGGGAACCAACGCGGGTCAGGTGCAATGGACAGATAACAATGGTGGCGGTTTCGCCGCCTACGGCGCCGATCGCATCGTGAATATCGGTGGCGCCGGCGCTACCATTACCACGGGCAGCGGCTCCGCTTTCTGGGCATCGAGCAGTGATAACCTGATACTGGGCGCCGCCGATGCAGACCACACGGTGACTTTCGTGAACGGCATTCAACTGAATAGTAGCGGAAGCACTAACCGAACGATACAAGTTAACGACGGGTGTGCTGCGATTGACGCCATCGTTAGTGGCGTGATTAGCACAGCCAGCGGTGGCACTCGTGGTATCACTAAGACCGGCACCGGGACGCTTGTGCTCAGCGGCGCCAACAGTTACGACGGCACGACGACGGTGAGCGCGGGTGTGTTAAACATTCAGAACAGCACCGCGCTGGGCACCACCACGGGTAGCACGAGTGTGACCAGCGGCGCGACATTGCAGATCCAAGGCGTCAATGTCGGAGCCGAAGCATTGACGCTAAATGGTGCTGGCGTGGCTAGCGTGAGTGGTGGCGCGATCGGGCAGAACGGTGCTCTGGTTAACGTGAGCGGAACGAATAGTTACGGCGGGCTCCTCACGCTGGGATCAGCTTCGACAATTTCTTCTGACAGCGGCACGCTAAATCTCACCAACACCGGAACCATCAGCGGCTCAGGATTTGCGCTGACGCTAACAGGCGCTGGCAACGGAAGTGTTTCCAGCATCATCGGAACGGGCGCAGGCACTCTGACAAAAACTGGGACTGGCACTTGGACGCTATCTGCAAATAACACCTACACTGGCGGCACGACAATTAATGCTGGAACCTTGACGTTAGACTACAGTACAGTCGCCAGTAAGCTCGCGGATACCGGAGTCTTGAACTTCGGAGGTGGCACATTGAACCTTTCTGGCGGCGCATCGGCGCACACGGAGGTCGTCGCCTCAACGACGCTTACGGCCAACTCTTCTTCTTCCGTGACCAGGACCTCTGGCACTTCTGTTCTCCGCATGAACGCGATCACCCGCAATGCTGGGTCGACCGTGAACTTCGGCGCGGCAAGTATCGCCGATACCGATACCACAAACACAAACGGCATACTCGGCGGCTACGCGACTGTGGGCGCCACGACCGGTGCGGCAGATTGGGCCGTGAATTCTACGAACGCCGGTGATGGATCGATCATCGCATTGGCAAGCGGAAGTTATGCTGCGTTTGCAACGACGGGCACGAACACAAACAATGAGTTGCTTACGGGAAGCAGTACGCTCACGGGCAACGCGACAACGAATTCTCTTAAGATTAACACTTCGGGCACCGGCCAATCGCTGAACCTCGTTAGCGGTCAAACGTTAACGCTTACCACCGGAGGTCTGATGTTCATCGGCGCGCAGGATTACTCGATCACCAACGGCACGTTGAAAAGCAACACTGCGACAAACTCCGATCTGATCATTCAACAATGGGGCGCGGGCAACCTGACGATCGGTTCAGTGATCGCGAACGGCAACGGCTTGTCCACTCTGACAAAGGCTGGCACAGGCACGCTGACTTTGGGTGGAACCAATACCTACACCGGCGCAACGACGATTAACGCGGGCACGCTTTCCGTTAGCTCGCTCGCCGCTGGCGGCAGCAACAGCAATATCGGTGCTTCGGCGAACGCCGCGACCAATCTCATCCTTAACGGCGGCACGCTCCAATATACGGGCACAACGGTAAGCACCGACCGCCTTTTCTCCGTCGGCGCCAACGGCGGCACGATCGACGCCTCTGGCTCTGGCACTCTCACTTTCAGCAACGCGGGTGCGATGGGATTCAACAGCCAGGTGGGGACGCGCACCGTTACCCTAACCGGCACTAACACGGGAAATAATACGCTCACGGTAGCGATCGGTGATAACAGTGGCGCGACTAGTCTAACCAAAAACGGCACAGGCACCTGGGTCCTCAATAATACTACCGCGAGCACCTACTCCGGTGCGACAACGGTGAACCTGGGCACGCTTAGCATCGACAATAACGGCACGACCACTGCAAGGCTCGCGAACACGAGCAGCATCTCGGTGAACTCGGGCGGCACGCTGTTGTTGGCTGGAACCTCCAGCAGCACCGATCGGATTAACGACCGGGCCGGGATTACCCTGAGCGGCGGCGGCACGATCAAGACTGGTGGGTTGAGCGAAGGCACGCGGCCAACTAACTCGAGTAGCACGAACGGGCTTGAGGGAATGGGTGCGTTGACCTTGACTAGCACAAACGCTGGTTCGCATGCGACGATCGATTTCTTGACTGGAGCTAACGGTAGTTCGCTCGTCTTCTGCACTCTTCTCGGCGGCAACGGCGCTTTCCTTGACATCAAAAACTGGAGTGGGTTGCTGGGTACAGACAACAGCGCCACGACAAACGACAGGCTTCTCTTCGATGGGAACCCGAATCTAACCAATGCGCAGCTGACGAATTTTCAATTCTTCGACGATTCCGGCATCACTATTGGAAGTGGCGCTACGATCATTGCCTACGGCAATGAGTTTGAACTCGTGCCTGTTCCCGAACCGTCAACTTGGGTGGCGGCAGCGCTCACGCTGGGCGCAATCGGCTGGAGTCAGCGGCGCCGGCTCTGCTCGCGAAAGCTTTCGGAGTTGGCCCGGTTGATCAAGCGCGCGTAACTCAGCCTGGTTTGCGCAAAAGCAGCTGGCGGCCAGGGAAGTAAAAGATCAGGCGGTTTCTCCGAGCCGGGATCTCCAATAGCCCGGCTCGCGACTGCAATGCATCACCGCCAAAATCAGGATGTGATCTCGCTCGATTGTCTAGAGGATTCCGTGCGGGAAAACGTGTGCAAGGCAGCGGCGCACGTCGTCTTCGATCAGTCGCCAGCGAGTCGGTACTTCCAGAATCCTTTCGATAGTCTCCTTGATACTGTCAATGAAACGAAGCTCCAAGCCTATTTCACGCGCCGCGTAATATTCCGCTGCCTTTCTTAATTCCTCAAGCGCGTCAGGATGAAATTCATACGTCATCGACCAAGCTCACGACGCACCTTCGCAAATGCCTCATCGCCCGGAATTGTCTGAACCTTGCCCGATCGAATCTCATCCCGGCGTCGCTTAGCCTCCGCCAAGCATGTCTTGTCGATGCGAGACAACGCAGCTGTGTCGAGGCTTTCGACGAGCTTATCGGCTAGCAATGCGCGCGATTCACTCGGAAGCGCTAGAGCTTCTTCCGCTATCTGTTCAATCGTCATTGCCATGTTGACCGATAACTGAAAAGCACATCCAAAACCAATCTTTTTGCGGAAACTTCCTCTATTTTCCCAATTCGCATCATTCGCACCGTCCACGTCGATTCAAGCGCGAGGCGGCGCCTCCGTGATACCGGTATTTCATGCAGCCGTTCTGTCTGCCTCTATCCTCTGATCTCTGCTTGACACGCCGAAGCCGGTCGAAGGCGGTCCTCTCCTCTGACTTTCTACTTTCTACTTTCTAACTTCTACTTTTATCCCCTGCTCCCTGCTCTCTCCGAGCCGTAGTGCTCTCTGAGCCGGAAGCGTGGCGAGCCCTTTCTACTTTCTACTTTCTAACTTCTACTTCCCTTAGCCCCCTGCCCCCTGCCCTAAGGCGCAAACACTGGGCTCATAGGTATTTATCAAAATAATGCGCGAAATATTCTCAAATCTCGCGAAAAGGCTTGTCATTATAGAATCAAGTCTACACGATCCGAATGATTCCCAGGGGCTTAGGTACAGAACTTGAATTCAAAAGTGAAACGCATTTCTGCGGCGTGGTGTCGCCGCGCATCTTCCACCTCATCGGTGGGATCGTGCCCGGTTCGCGGCCTTGTTAGGCATCTGTTCTCTTATGCCTCGTGGTGCGCGGGTAATTCATTCCGCAATCCGCATTCCGCAATTCCGCATTCACATCTGCCTCTGAATGTAGGATCAAGTCTAATTTTCACAATTACGAGAATTTTTGCTCGCCAATACGCGGCAAATTTGGCCCTCTGGAAAAGTTCCTAGGCTTGGTGAACGGTTCGTGAACATAAAATTTTCTGCGGCGCGGCATAACCGCGCATCTTCCACCCAATCAGTGGGATCACATGCGCGTCGCAGCGTCGTTAGGCAGACGCCCTCTTACGTCCCGTGTGCGCGTGTAATTGTTGGCCTGCTTTTTGTGGCCGGTAGCGCAAAATTTTCTTTCGCGCAAGAATTCGAGCCCCGTGAATTCGAGGCCCGTGCGGCTAGACACGAAAGACATGCTGCTACCGGACAAGCCGAAGCCCGCGCAGAGAGACACGCAAGAGCCGCTGCCGCCGTTCACGGTCATCATCGTCACCGTATCAATGCCACCACGACGGCCACGAGCACGACCGCGACCGCTACCAATCCCACTACGCAGAAATCGCCTCCTCCGGCGGGCGGCGACCCGAAGTGGACCGGCTTGGGCGGCAACGTCAATTGGAGCACGGGTGGCAACTGGGACTCTACGCCGAACCCTCCAACGAGCAGTGCGACAACGGACTTGGTTTTTGCGGGGACGACGAATACCGGCACTTCCGGAATTCCGCTCAATCAAGATATTGCGACTCCGATGAATTTGCGCAGCATTACCTTTGACGCCACTGCAGGAAATTTCTTCTTGGGCGGCGGTCAGATTGGGAACGGCAATGGCACTACTCTTACAATCACACAAAGTTCGTCGAATACTCAAAACATTGCCAATGCGATCACCCAAACTGCAACAACCTCAAACGGCACTATGACACTAACGCTTGCCGCCACTACCTCGGGAACCGTAACTCTCAGCGGCGTCATCAGCGATAACAGCGGCAACCCGAATCGGAAAATCGCAATCGCTGCAAACGGTGGCACCTTTATCCTATCTGGCAATAACACCTACACGGCCGGCACGACAATTAGTGGCGGAACACTGGAATTTGCAAAAACAAACTCAATGCCATCGGCTGGTAGCGTTTCGGTTAGCAGCGGCGCTACACTTGCGGTCAATGTCGGCGGCACGGGGGAATGGACAAATGGCACCTCTGGTGGCGGTACACTCGGTGGGTTGATCAGCGGCACCGGTGGGCAAGGAACGGCCAACCAAGTTTCCTGGGCCAGCGGCAGTGTTCTGGGGATTGATACTACCAACGCTTCTGGCGGTAACTTCACGTACGGCGGCGTCATCGGCAGCTTCCGTACGGGCGGCAACAGCGTCGGTCTTACCAAGCTCGGTTCTAATACGCTGACTCTCACCGCCGCGAACACTTACACTGGCGGGACAACAGTAAATGGCGGCACCTTGCTGGTGAACGGAAGCACCGCTTCAGGTTCGGCGGTCACCGTGAATAATAGCGGCACGCTTCTCGGCGGCACCGGAACTGTGGGCGGTGCAACGACGATTAATGGCCCTGCCGGCATCACGGGCGCAACTAACGGTACCGTTGGAACGTTGACCTTGGGAAGTACTTTGGCATTTAGCGGGTCTAGTGGAAACCTAGCAAAGTACTTTGTCGATTTGAGCGGTGCGACCAGCGACAAACTTGCCATCACGAGTTCTCTCAACTTGTCAGGAGCGTTCGACGCTATCAGCTTCAGCGGAACGGCGAACGGCACGACTACCTATGTATTAGCGACATACGCGTCACATACTGGGACGTTCGATACCGTAACGAACCTTCCGTCTGGTTACCAGCTCGTCTATGGCGCCACTGCCCTTGATCTAGTGCCCGTTCCGGAGCCGAGCACGTGGATCGCGGGCGCGCTGGCGCTTGCATCTTTGGTCTTTACCCAGCGTCGGCGAATCTTGCATTTCCGAAAGCGCAGATTGTAATTTTTGGTTTCGTAGCCCGTGGCGCTGTGGGCGATCCTGAGCCGTGCTGATATATTTTGGCACGCCCCACAGCACCGCGGCTACATCTCTCCGAGCCATAGGCTGACATCTGACCTCTGACCTCTATACGTAGGATCAGACGTAATTTCCACAATTGCGAGAATTTTTGCTCGACAAAAGGGGGCAAGTTTGTTCCCCTGAAAAAGTTCATAAGCCGCCTGGGCACGGCTCCTGAACACCACGGCTCCAAAGGGTCGGTTATAATATGTTTGCAACATTCGGTACACTCGGCCCACTTCTTTTCGTCGTTGCGCTGGGCGCGCTTGGCGGAATCGTTTCGATCTCGGCTTTTCAAATCCGGCGGTACTGGTCAAAACGGCGCGGACGCAAACGCACGCAAGTTTGGATCCACTATTAACGAAGACATAAAGTAGAAAGTAGAAAGGCTAAAGTAGAAAAGGGGCAGGGATTTCGGGGGCTAAGCAGAGGACGAGGACAGAGGAGCAGGGAGTAGAGAGCAGCTCCGCTCTTCGATTTCAGCTTTCACTTTTCCGCGTTTTAGCTTTTCAATTGGTCTAACTTGTGATACATAATGTTTCACGAATGAAAACGGCAAGCGTCCGAGATTTAAGACAACATTTTGCCAGTCTCCTGACCTGGATCAAAGAAGGGCAGGAAATCAAAATTACGATGCGCCGAAAAGTGATCGCGCGTCTTGTCCCTGAGCGCAGAGCGAGAAAGCCGGCCCACAAAATGCCAGACTTCGCTGCGCGGATGAAAAGCGTGCATGGACGCCGCATCATTTCCTCCGCCACAGCCCGCGCGCTCCTGGCCGAGAACAAGGGCAGATATTGAGCGTCTACGCCGACACCAGTTTTCTCTACAGCCTCTACGTGCAGCAGGTTCACTCGGCTGCAGCCGCAGCTTACATGGTCAACAGCGCCCCGTTGTCAATCACAAGCCTTAATCGCTTTGAGCTTTGTAATGCCATCCGTCTCTCGGTTTTTCGGAAACTGATCGACCGCCGTGCCGCAGCCGCCGACTTGAAGCTGATCAATAAGGACATTTCCACGGGCGTGCTGACTCTTGCGCCGTGCGATTGGGCGCCAGTCCACGCACGAGCAGAGCGTCTCTCGTCCGAACGCACCGCCAAAGCAGGACATCGTGCCATGGACCTGCTTCACGTCGCTTCTGCGCTGACGCTGGGCGCTTCGCATTTTCTCACGTTCGACCAAAACCAAGCTCGGCTCGCCGCAGACTCGGGACTGACAGTTAAGCCCTAGAGGTCAGCGATCAGACGCGAGAGATCAGAGATCAGACGTCCGTGCGACCAATGGCAAAATTATTCTGAGGGGCGAGTCTCAACTCCGTCGCCGGACTGGCGTAGCCCAGTCATCGTCAACAATGGCAGAACATCGAAGGCGCCGCCTTTGTCTTCTGCATCGAAAACGACGACGTAAGCAGCATTGGGATGGAGCGCAATAAAATCCCTGTGAGGCACGCGGTATTCGTTTCCGTCCGCCATTTTCAGGACGAACGGGAGATTACGCTCGATTGCTTTCTCTATTTGACTACGTGTCACCGCTTGATTTCCACGATCGCAACTTCCTCCATCGAAGTCAACCTTTCGAGGTTTCCCAGTCATCTGCGAAATCCGTGAGTAGAGGGCTTCGACTGCTCGCGCGTCTACTAGCAGCACGCCATTATTTTCAGTCTCAATTCCTGCATCGTAAGCGGCTTACGATGCTTTATAGAAGCCTAACGAGCGAACTTACCTCCTCCTCGGAATTGAGCCGATCAACACACTCCGAATAGAAAATAGGAGATTTAAATATCGCGCATCGCCCGCGCTGGCTGAGCCTTACTGATATTCGAAATTGGTACTAGTGCTCGCATTTCGCTGCTGCCCGTTCCTGCGGCCCTGTCCCACTCTTTGTTCAGCTTTTCAGCGTGTCAGTGTTTCAGCTTTTCTGCGGCCCACATCTTGGGTTCTATAGTTATTCACTGCTATTCACACCCCCATATATCGTATTATTTTGAGATTTTTTATTGACACCAAAATTCAAAGTGATGGGATCGGCGTACCTCAACTGTCGGTTCTAACCCTACGCCCAACCGCTCCCACATTTGAAACCTCGCTCACGTTCAACACGTAAGCTCTCTGCCGTATTCCCGGCAATCGTCGCCAAAACCATTGCGCCGACCGCCACATTGGTCCCGAGACGGAGAATCGCGGTCGCAGTCCTTAGTGTCGCGGTTCTACTGCTCAACGCTCCCGCTTACGGCGCAAGCGGCACATGGACTCTTAACGGCAGTGGCAACTGGAGTACCACCGGAAACTGGGCCAGTGGAATTATTGCTGACGGAGCGGGTTTCACAGGGAATATCACAATGAATATTAATGGTGCTCGCATCGCTACTATCGATGGAACTTCTCGGACGCTCGGAATCCTGAACGTCGGTGATACGAATAACAATAACAGTTATACCATCGCGAGCAGCGGCGGAGCGACACTCACTTTCGACAACACGCCAAATAGTGCGAACGCGCAACTTAATCAGACATCTGGCAGCAACGGAGATGCAATTTCCGCTCCGATTTTGCTGAAGAGTTCGCTGGATATCAGCAATAATGCGTCCCCGGCGGCTACCCTCACGATATCAGGAACGATCGCATCAAGCGCCACCAGCGGAACACAGACGATCACCAACAAAGGCACCGCTAGTGGGGACGTCACAATCTCGGGGGTAATCGGTAACGGAAGCACAGGCGGCACCGTTGCGGTAACTCAAAATAGCAGCTCTTCTGCGCTGACTCTTTCAGGCGCCACTGCGAATACATACACAGGTTTGACGACTGTTTCGGCCGGAACTCTTAATCTCGGGAAAACTGCTTCGGTGAACGCTTTCGGCGGAGATCTTACGATTAACGGCGGAACGGTCGCTTATGGCTCGACATCAAATGAACAAATCAGCGACTCGGCTAAGGTAACTATCTCTTCGGGCAGCTTCGCAGTGGGCGCGCGCACCGAAACGATCGGAATTACGATTGCGCCAGCAAGCGGTTTGGCGCTCAGTGGAACTGGTGCAATAACGATCGGGAGCGGTACTCTTCATGTTGTCAACGGCGCTATGACAGGCGGCACGATCACATTGACCGCTGGCTCCGGCGCGCTCCAGGCAAACAACGATTTTAATTTCAGCGGCGGAACAATCGACTTTACCAGCGCAAGCGGGACATCTACTGCGGCTTTCAACCTGCGCGGCGGTAATGGCACGGGAATTACTTATTCCGCATCTGGAACCACAACCGCGCAGATTACAAACACTGGCGGCGGCAGCGCGAGGGTTTCGTTGAATACCGCGGCTGCCTCCACGAATGTATTTAATATTGCTGATTCGGCATCGGTGACCACGGAAATGATCATCGCGATACCGATTACGGGCGGGACGAGTGCAGTGCAAAAAACCGGTGCCGGCGTTTTGGTTTTCTCAGGCGCTAATACGTACACTGTCGCCACGCAGATTAACGGCGGTACGCTCCAGCTCGGTAACGGTGGCTCGACCGGATCACTTTCCACGAGCAGCACGATTACCGATAACGCTAACTTCACCATTAACCGCAATAATGCAGTCGTCCAAGGCACCGATTTCAGCGGAAGCGCGATCACTGGCACAGGCTCATTCACGCAAGCTGGCAGCGGGACGACGACCCTCAATGCCGCGAACACCTACGCCGGCGACACGACAATCAGCGCCGGCACGTTGAAGCTTGGCGCGGCGAATGTGATTCCCGATGGTGCCGGCAAAGGCAACGTGAGCGTGAGCGGCACGTTCGACATGAACGGGTTCAGCGAAGCAATTAATGGGCTGAGTGGCAATGGCACGGTGGACAACACGGCCGCGAGCACGACCCCGACGTTGACGGTGGGTAACAACAATCAAACCAGCTTGTTTGGTGGAGTAATTAAGAACACCGCGGGCACGCTCGGCCTAACTAAGAACGGCAACGGCACGCTGACGTTGACTGGCACAAGCACTTACTCGGGGACAACGACCATCAACGGCGGCAGCGTTGTGCTGGGTAACGCCACAAACACCTTACCTGACACCGGCTTCGTAGATGTCGTTGCAGGCACCTTGAGCTTGGGCAATAACAATGACACGGTTGGAAATGTTACTTTGGAGACCGGCAGCATAACTGGCACCGGTGGGACGCTTACCAGCACCAACTATGATTTTCGAAGTGGCACCGTGACCGCGAACCTCGCCGGCACAGGAACGACATTAACCAAGAGCACGAGCGGTGGCCTGAGTCTTACCGGAACTAACACTTACAGCGGCGGCACAACTATCAACGGCGGGGATGTTACCTTTAACAACTCCAGTGCGCTAGGAAGTGGCGCGATCAACTTTGGTCCTAACGGGCTGGATAGCATGTCCTTGATGTCAACCGCCGCGGTCTCGCTGTCGAATAACATTTCCATTAATGACTTAAGCGCCACAGTTGGGCGCACAGCTACGCTCGGCTCGTCCTCGACCGCGTCGGTCGGGACGAATGCTTACACAGGAACTATTGCGTTGAGTAACGATCTTAACATTAAGAGTAGCTCGCCCACTTCCAATCCTCTGACATTTTCTGGAGTTATATCTGGAACGAAGGGGTTGATCATTAATCCAAACGGGACGATTTCACCGGGCGCCGTGCAGTTTACGGGAAACAACTCCTATCAAGGTGGTACGGTGGTGAATGGCGGCTCACTTGTTGTCAGCAATACGGCAGGGTCAGGCACTGGCTCAGGGACTGTCACGGTTGACAATTCCGGGACATTGGGAGGCACGGGTTCAATCGCAGGAAGCACCACGATAAATGGCGGCGCGAACATTACCGGCGCGACCAGCGGAACGGTTGGAAGTTTAACTCTGCAGAGCAATCTCACTTTAAGCGGCGCGAGCAGTAGCAGCCTGGCTACGTATGTGGTCGATCTGACGAGTCTGAGCAGCGATCGGTTGGTTATCGGTGGGACTTTCGATTTGAGTGGCTTGAATGATCAGATCAGCTTTCAAGGTACAACCGGTGCGAGCAGCTATACGCTGGCAACATACAACCTCGGTTCATTGCTCGGTGTGTTCGATCACGTGACAAACCTGCCGGCTGGGTATGTGCTTGTCTACGGACCGACTGAACTCGATTTGATGACACCTGTTCCCGAGCCGAGCACATGGCTTGCCGGTGGCCTCGCTTTTGCAACCTTGCTCTGCACGCAGCGGAAACGCCTGCGCTTTGGCAGGCGAGTTCTTGGTTAATCGTTATTGTTCGGCGCGCGCAAGCGCCAAGCTAGAAGCAGGGAGCACGGAGCCGATTTGAGAAAAGTGACGACGGCACCTTGATCTCGGTCGCGCCTAAATCTGTAGCGGCAGTCTATGACTGTCGCATTAAATCGCACTGTGGTACGCGCAGTCACCCCAGAGCCCAATTATGCGACGATCATAGATCGCCGCTACAGTTCGGAGACCCGTTCGCAATCAGCCTTTGATGTCTGCTCTCTGTCCCGTTAACGAGACGTTACTGTGCGTTTCCTTTGGAAATCGATGATCGTGGCTCCGGAGCAAACGACTTCGGCACTAACCCAGTCGATGTGCTGAAGGTTCCCTGTTGGTCTGGATAGACAGTGCGCACGTTGAACCCGTCATCGGTGCAGGTCCAGCATCCAAACACACGATAGACGCCTTCCTTCACCCCAGCGCCGATGGTGATAATAGAAGCGCTCTTCACTGCAGAATTGCTGATATCAACCGCGGCCTTGGCAGAGCGATCGGCGATCTTGATGTTGCCACCTATGAGCGAATCGTGAATCGAGATGTGATTCCCACTGTGAAGAACGATGGCGTCCGGACCTTTCAATGCCTGCGCGATGCAGTCGAGTACGGACAAACCGATCGGCCCGGAGTCGTCAATGAATTTACCGCCAGTCTCAGACCGAAATCCGTGAATCGTGTTCGTCCCGCCGTTGTTGAAAACAAAATCCGTCCCGTTACCGCTGGCGGCGCCGCCGAACACGTAAACACCGGACATGCGTGCCCACACCCCGACCGTGTTGCCCGTTGTTTGGAGCTGCGTGAAGACGAAGTTTAAGCCGTTGAAGCTGTCGTTGTAGAAGCCGTTGTCGCAGTTGGAGAGTACGAGGTTGTTGGCGGTGATCTCAGAACTGGTCGGACTGCCGTTGGCGGACGTGTGCCAGCCATTGTGAAATCCTGATATACTCACCTGCTCGAGGATGCAGTTGTTAGTGGAAGTGCCGTTGCTGCCGGCCGGTCCGCTGGTTTGTAGTCCGTCAGTGGTGCCGCGTTTGCCGGCGTTTACGATGTCGAGCCGTTTAATCCCGCCCCCGATGAGGGCCTGGGTTCGTACGGCAATACCGGTGTTCGGGCCAGTGTATCGCAGCACAGAAGCGTGCGGGGCCCCGCCCTCAAGGAAAACATACGTCTGCCGATGATTAGTTGAGGCGGCATAAGCGCCGACGATTAGCCCGGTTTCGTTGTAGTGGCCTGGAGGGAAAAATACTGTGCCGCCACCGGCATTATCGCAGGCATTAATCGCAGACTGAATCGCGACCGTGTCATCGGCTTTGCCGTCTCCGGTGGCGCCGTAGTCGCGCACGTTGTAGCCAGCAAAAGCGCAAGGTGAGGCGAGTAGAGCGCCCGCTACGATCAACAAATAAACCTTCTTCATCGCGAACCGTCCTGCAGCTTCCTCTCGGGGCTCGAATATGTAAATAATACGATAAGTCGCCAACGCGAAGTCGGAATCGATAGGAAGGATCAGAGTTAGGAGCCCGAAGCTCCTCACTCGCTCAACATTTTCATCACTGGTTACTTTCCTATCCGGGTTTGAGGTTTGATGCGTGAGTTATGTAACAGTCGCGCCTAAATTTGTAGCGGCAGTCTATGACTGTCGCATTAAATCGCACTGTGGTACGCGCAGTCACCCCAGAGCCCAATTATGCGACGATCATAGATCGCCGCTACAGTTCGGAGACCCGTTCGCAATCAGCCT
>Ga0207130_1084_pt1 | contig 30933 bp, 27 predicted proteins | sample Alteio_BWMinHeat_16_FD_153545 | JGI IMG/M metagenome (GOLD analysis project Ga0207130, IMG submission 153545) | Enriched cells from forest soil in Barre Woods Harvard Forest LTER site, Petersham, Massachusetts, United States -... | ecosystem: Environmental > Terrestrial > Soil > Temperate forest >... | reverse complement strand
GCGGCGTGGTCAGCGGCAGCGCTGTGGGCGGAGAAACGAATTTCGAGAACACCTCGAGTGCGGGTAGTGCCACCTTTAACAACAACGGCGGCACGGTCAGCGGGGCAAACGGCGGTCCCACGGAATTCGAGAATAACTCGACCGCGGCCAATGGCACCTTTAACAACAACGGCGCCTCGGTCAGCGGCGCATTCGGCGGTTTCACCTCATTCAATCAATTTACGAGTGGCACTTCGACTGCTGGCAATGGTACCTTTAACAATAACGGCGCCTTGGTCAGCGGCGCAAACGGCGGTCAAACCGCCTTTTCCAGCAGCTCGACAGCGGCCAATGGCATCTTCACCAACCAGGGCGGCGCGGTCAGCGGCGCAAACGGCGGCGACACGTTTTTCACCAATACCGCCACTGCGGGCAATGGCAGCTTTACCAACAACGGCGGCACGGTCAGCGGCGCAAACGGCGGCTTTACCGAATTCTTAACGACCTCGACTGCGGGTAGTGGCACCTTTACCAACAACGGCAGCGTAGTTAGCGGCGTAGGGGGGGGCGGCACGATTTTCATCGACAGCTCGACCGCGGGCAATGGCACCTTTACCAACAACGGCGGGGCGGGCAACGGCGCATTTTTTGGTGGATTCGGTGGCTTCATAAACTTCCAAAACACCTCGACTGCGGGTAATGGCATCTTCACGAACAACGGCAGCGCGGTCAGCGGCAATGGCCAGGGATTCACGGCATTCTTCGACACCTCGACTGCGGGCAATAGCACCTTTACCAACAACGGCGGCACGGTCAGCGGTGCACGCGGCGGCATCACGCAATTCCTCAACAGCTCGACCGCGGGCGCAGCGACGCTGATCGCCAACGGCGGCACGGCCGGAGGAGGCGAGGGCGCGGGCGGTATCATTTTCTTTCAGGACGATTCCACTGGCCCCACGGCGCGGGTGCAGGTTTCCGGCAATGGCGCCCTAGACAACAGCCGACACAACGCTCCGGGTGTGACGATCGGCTCGATCGAAGGGAGCGGGAATGTTTTCCTTGGTGCCAACAATCTGACCGTGGGCAATAGCCTGAGCAAAACGTTGTCCGGCGTGATCCAGGACGGCGGCTTCAATGGCGGGACGGGTGGCTCACTGACCAAGATAGGTGCCGGTACACTTTCTCTTACGAACTCGAATACCTATACCGGCGGCACATTGATTAATGCCGGAACCTTAATCGGCGACCACGATGGTGCGCTCGGCGCCGGCAACGTGAGCTTAACCGCGTCGGGCGCGACGCTCACTCTGCAAAACGGCGCGACCAACAATTACATTTCAAATAATTCGACCATTAGCATCGTGAACGGCGCCACAGCCAACCTGAACTTCACCGGCGCCTCGGATCCTGTTGGGGGTATCGTGCTTAACGGCGTCACTCAGACGGCGGCGGGCACGTATGGCAGCGCGAGTAGCGGCGCGACTTTCCAATCCGCGTTCTTTAGCGGCACCGGAACTCTAGTTCTAGGAAATCCAACTCCGACTCCAACTCCCACCCCGACCCCCACTCCGACTCCCACGCCAACTCCCACTCCGACGCCCACTCCCACTCCGACGCCAACGCCAACACCTACTCCTACGCCTACTCCAACTCCCATTCCCACTCCGACTCCGACACCGACTCCCACGCCAACTCCCACTCCGACGCCCACTCCCACTCCAACACCGACACCGACTCCCACGCCAACGCCAACGCCCACACCAACTCCAACACCGACGCCAACGCCCACACCGCCACGAACTCCGACTCAAGGCGGAATTTTTGTTATTGGTGATAAGAACGCAATCGTCGGCCAACACGTGACATTCTGGGGGGCCCACTGGGCGAAAAAGAATTCCCTTAGCGGTGGCCACGCACCCAAGAAATTCAACGGCTTTGCCAATGCGACGAGTACAAATCCGCCGGCTTGCGGCGACAGATGGAAGGGAGGTCCGGGTACTAGCACATCACCTCCAGCGACAGTTCCTTCAACCATCACGGTAATTGTCGCGAGTTCGATAACCAAGTTCGGCACGGTTATCTCCGGCGATATTCCGAAAATGGCGATCGTGGCGACCAATCGGGGATACAGTCCGAATCCACGCCACCGTGGAACTGGAACGGTGGTTTCAGTGGGCTGTGAGGGCTTGGCGCGTTAGGCCGAAGGAGCATCAACCAAAGGGCGGCAAAGCAATATTACTGCTTAAGATAGCCGCTGGCTGCGGCCCTGAATCCCTAAATCCCTTTTTGGACGGGACCCAGGAAACCAATTTTGCAGGGAAGCATGGGCTCCAGACCCCTTGGAACTCGTGGTGTCGGGTCGAAGCGGAGCAACGATGCGCGAAGGCACTGAATCACGACTGCTCGATTTGCTGGGAAGCATGAAATCGTGCGGCCGCATTGCGACATTGCACTCGTGATTTCCGGCGGAAGTTAAATCGGGCTATCGGGGAGCAGTGATGCAGGGAAGCAAATGCTTGTTGTCTTCGACAAAGCAAGCGATGCAATCGCAAAAGCAACCGTCTTGTTGCTACCGCATGCCTGGAAGCAGCGTCGCTTCGTAATTAGATGCAGCTAATTTGGCGGGTCTGGGATCGGTAGCGTTTTCGGTAACACCGCCATTTTTGCATCGAGACGACTTTGGTTAAGAGTCACTGGGTTGCAGGTTCGATTCCTGCGACAGTGCATAGGATCCAGCCGATGAATTCCGCTTCCGCCAGCCGTACATCAATCGCGCGCGACACGTCGAAACAATTGGTCCTGTTTCATCGGGACTTCCGTGTATTCACTGGGGGTCATCTTAAAGTCTGGGATTATTTCAATCACGTAGCTTCCTCGCGCACACACGAACCGCGCATCGCATTTTCACCGGAATCGAAATGGGACTCGACCAATCCCTGGTTTAACTCGCGAGGTTATTTCGTTGAGTGGGAGCCGGAAAAAGCGGACGTGCTGTTTCTCGCCGGCACCGATTGGCGAGCTTTGCCGGACTCGAAGAGACAGCGTTTTGACAAGCCAATTATCAATCTCATCCAACATCCGCGCCATGCCGACCCAGAGAGCGAAGTCCGTCGTTTTCTGAAAAATCGCGCCGTGCGCATATGCGTGAGTGAAGAAGTCGCGGACGCAATCAAAGCGACAGGAGAAGTAAATGGGCCGGTGTTCGCAATCCCCAATGGCATTGACGTAAGTTTTGCACCCAAAGGCATGCCTTGGAGCAAACGCACAATCGATGTGCTCATCTGCGGCCTGAAAGCGCCGGAGCTGACGCGAGATGTTCAGGCCGCGTTCGCGGATCAAAATTGGATAATCCAATGCCTGACCGAGTGGATACCACGCGAAGATTATCTGGCGCGCGTGAATAATGCCAAGATTGGCCTTTTTTTGCCCCGACCAGTTGAAGGCTTTTATTTGCCGCCGCTCGAGGGCATGGCGGCTGGGACGATCGTAGTTTGCCCGGATTGTCTCGGCAATCGAGGATTCTGCGACGACAAAGTGAATTGCTTTAGACCGCAGTACGATGCCGATGAAATCGTATCGGCTGTACGCAGTGCTTTGCAACAATCGCAAAGCGAGCGCGCCCAGATGCTGGAGAACGCCGCGTCGACAGTTAGGAAGCATTCGCTCCAGAAGGAACGCGCGAGTTTTCGGCAAATTCTGAGACAAATTGGCGAACTCTGGAAAACATGAGTCTGTTGCCATGTATGCCATCAAGCAGGTAGCGGCGATTGACTGAATCGCCATGGTCCGGCAGCTGCCGGACCGAAACCGCCGCGCTACCTATTAATTAGCTGAATCGGCCACGCTAAAGCAGTTTCCCCGCATCCTTGCGTGTGCCAGAGCGTTATGGTAGTCACCGCCATGCGGAACGTGTTGATTACGGGGACGCCCCGTTCGGGCACGACCCTCCTCTGCTCCCTCCTGAACAAATTGCCCGACACCGTGGCTTTGCACGAGCCAATGAATGTTTGGGAATTCCCAAAATGTCCGGATGCCAGCGCCATTGGCGGCGTAATCGAAGCGTTTTGCGCCCAAACGCGAAAGTCATTACACGAACACGGTTATGCCATGTCGAAACACGTCGACGGCCATATCCCCGACAATGTCGCGGCCGATCAAGTGAATCGAAGCGGAACACGCTTACGACACACCGAACACGGCCCGGTATTTGTCGAAAAAACGCTTTCGCAAGATTTTGTCCTCGCGATTAAGCACCCGGTCGCTTTCTCTGCTTTGCTGGAAACCTTGTCCCAACGTTTCGAATGTTTTGCTATCATTCGAAACCCGCTTGCCACGCTGGCGTCATGGAACAGTCTCGCCTGGCTCAATGTCGGGAAGGGCCATGCTCCTATCGGGGAAAAGCTCGACGCACGATTGCAACAGGACCTGGCGGCCGAGCCAGACGCAATCGAACGCCAAATCCATATCCTGGAATGGTTTTACCAAAGGTTTGGCCAGTTTCTTCCGGAAGGGGGCATCATTAAGTATGAGGATCTGGTCGCTTCGGGTGGCCGAGAACTAGCCAAATTCTTGCCCGCGGCGGGAAATTTTGACGAAAGCCTTAGTTCCAAGAACGTGAACAAATATTATGATCGCGCACTAATGGTTGACCTCGGTCAGAGGCTATTGCGGCGGAAAGGAGTGATCTGGGATTTTTATAGCAAAAGCGATGTGGAGAAACTGATGGCTGAAGCAAGTTCAAACATGCCTGTTCCGCTCAAGCCTTAAGGGAGAAAAAACGTACCTCCGACGGTGCGGTCAATTAAGACATTCAGTGCATTGAACCTGCTCTGTCACTTTCCAAAGACGCGATGAAAGTCGTTATTCTCTGCGGTGGCAAAGGCACGAGACTCCGGGAAGAGACGGAGTTTCGGCCCAAAGCAATGGTGCCGATCGGCGGCCAGCCGATCATTTGGCACATCATGAAAATCTATGCGCATTTCGGCCATCGGGAATTCATCTTATGCCTCGGTTACAAAGCGGAAATGATCCGAGATTATTTTCGCAATTATTTATGGAATACGTGCGACGCCACCCTCAAACTTGGGCGAGCGCCGCATGTGCGCTTCCATAATCGGCACGAAGAAGAAGATTGGAGTGTCACACTGGCCAACACGGGCGATGAAACGCTGACCGGTTATCGAGTCAAAGCGATCCAGAAATATATCGAGCCGGGCGAGACCTTCCTCCTCACCTATGGTGATGGCGTTTCCAATATTGACATCAGCGAAAGTATTCGCTGCCACGAAAAAGCCGGCAAGGTTTGCACGATTTCAGCCGTTCATCCGGCTGGACGTTTCGGCGCCTTGATGATCGATACCGGCGGCAAGATCCACACTTTTAGTGAGAAGCCGCGTTTCGAAGACACCTATATTAATGGCGGCTTCATGATCTGCGATTACCGAATTTTCGACTACGTCTCCCTAGATCCCGCAATAATGTTCGAGCAAAAACCGATCAGCGATCTCGTGCGCGACGGCCAGTTGAATTCCTATCAGCACGAAAATTTTTGGCAATCGATGGACAATTATCAGGAGATGCAATATTTGAACCGCCTCTGGGCCAGCGGCGAAGCGCCGTGGAAAATTTGGGAGGAAAAAGAGCGCGAAGACGTCATTAACTTCCCCACGGCAGAGAGCTCAGCCCGCAAATCAAAATGACGAAAACGGCGCCTCGGAGCTCGCCCGCTTTCGGAAATATTTACGCTGGAAAAAGAGTTTTCCTTACTGGTCATACCGGGTTCAAGGGCGCCTGGCTCAGTGAATGGCTGCTTTCGCTCGGCGCGCAGGTAACCGGATATGCAGTTAACTGCGAAGAACCCTCGCTCTTTGAGCAGTTGAAACTCACACAACGGATGCAAGATATGCGGGGCGATATTCGTGATTTGCGTTCGTTGGGCGACGCCGTCTCGGTGTTTCAGCCCGATTTCATTTTTCATCTCGCCGCCCAATCACTCGTCCGTCGCTCTTATGTCGATCCGGTTGGGACGTTCACAACGAATCTGACGGGCTCAGTCAATGTCATGGAGGCTGTGCGCTTGGCCCCAAGCCGATGCGCCGTCGTCATGGTGACGACGGACAAATGTTATGAAAACCGCGAGATATCTCACACTTACAGTGAGACGGATCCGCTGGGCGGTCATGATCCCTACAGCGCCAGCAAAGCCGCCGCCGAAATTGCGATCGATTCGTATCGAAAATCATTTTTTGCGAATGAATCGTCCCGGTTAGTCGCGATGGCGAGCGCACGAGCCGTTAATGTCATCGGCGGCGGTGACTGGGCGGCAGATCGCCTCGTTCCCGATTGCATTCGAGCGTTGCAACGCGGTCAAAAAATTCCGGTTCGCAACAAGAATGCTACGCGTCCATGGCAGCATGTTCTCGATCCTTTGAGTGGCTATCTGACTTTGGGTGGCGCCCTTTGGCGGACTATCGATCCGACAACCACAGATCGGACCACGCACGAACAAGTGTGCTCGGCCTTTAATTTTGGCCCCAAGCCTGAGTCGAATCGCACAGTCGGCAAGGTCGTTGATGAAGTTCTCAAACATTGGCCGGGCGGGCGGATCGATAAATCAGATAACAACGCACCGCATGAGGCCGAGCTTTTGAGCCTCAAAATCGACAAGGCCAACCGTATTCTCTCCTGGCATCCGGTGTGGGAATTCGAAGAGGCTGTCGCTCACACTATTTCGTGGTACCAGGATGCGAAGGAGGGTTCGGATCCATTAACACTGACACGCGCACAGATTAAGCAATATCACCAGGACGCGGCGGCCCGTGGGTTACATTGGGCGACAAAATGAAAACCCCAGACGAGTTAAAGGCAGAAATTCTCCGCCTAGTCCGCGAGTACTCGCGCCAGGTTCATCGGGCACAACGGCCCGGTAACGAAGGTCCGGTAAATTTTGTTCCGGGCGAAACCGTTGTCCCCTACGCCGGCCGCGTTTTCACCGAAGACGAAGTGGAAGCGGGCGTGGGAAGTATGCTCGATTTTTGGCTAACCCTTGGAAAGGAAGGCGAGGAGTTCGAGCGGCAGTTGGCGGAATTTCTTGGTGTCAAAAAAAGCATACTCGTTAACTCCGGCTCCTCCGCCAACCTTGTTGCTTTCAGTTCGCTTACAAGCCATAAATTGCCGGAAGAAAAAAGAATCCGCCCAGCTGATGAAGTCATCACCTGTGCGGCCGGATTCCCTACAACCATTGCGCCTATCATTCAGAATGGCGTTGTTCCAGTTTTTTTGGATAACGATCCGATTACCGGAAACATCGACGTGCGATCTCTCGACGAAGCCTATGTCGATGGAAAAACAAAGGCGGTCATGTGCGCCCACACTCTTGGCAATCCTTTCGATTTGGGGGCGGTGCTTGATTTCTGCGAGCGCCACAATCTGTGGTTAATCGAAGACAATTGTGATGCCCTTGGATCGACCTACACGCGCAGGGTTTCAAAGGGCGAGGCGCAAACGCGTCGAACAGGAACGTGGGGCGATCTTTCCACACAATCATTTTATCCGCCTCACCATCTCACTCTCGGCGAGGGTGGCGCGATTAACATCGTGAAACGCATGCAGCTAAAAGTGCTCGTGGAAAGTTTTCGCGATTGGGGACGCGACTGCTGGTGCGCCAGCGGAAAGGCAAATACGTGCAACAAGCGTTTCGATTGGCAGCTCGGAGATCTTCCACATGGCTATGATCACAAATACATTTACAGCCACATCGGCTACAATTTGAAGCCGCTCGATCCGCAGGCAGCCATTGGCATTAAGCAGTTGGCAAAACTGCCGCAATTCATCGAAGCCCGGAAAACAAACTGGCAATATTTGCGAAGTGGTCTTGATCATTTGCAGGAATTTTTTGAATTTTCCCTCCCCACCCACGCCAAAAGTTGGAGCCGCCAGGGCTTTCGCTGGGACGAAAACGGTTGCCAAACCGACCCGAGCTGGTTTGGATTTATGTTGCTGGTGCGGCCTAGCGCGCCATTCACCCGCACCGAGCTGGCTCAAGCCTTGGACGAAGCCCGGATCGGCAATCGCATGCTTTTCGGAGGAAATCTTGTGCGACAACCGGCCTTCGTGCAGCTAAAGAAGGATCGCCCCGGGAGTTTTCGCGCCGTCGGCGATCTCAGCGGCGCAGATCGGATTATGAACGAAGCCATCTTTCTCGGCGTTTATCCCGGCCTCTCGCAGGCGATGCTCGACTACATGATCGAAATCATCGGAAAATTCGTCAGCGCGAAATAACTCGATGGCGATCGATCGAGCGCGACAATGACTATACATCGCGTCGTTGTGACGGGAGCCTCTGGAATGCTGGGTCGCGCAATCGTGCGAAAGCTGGCGCGACGGGACGATGTTTGTGGACTTGCGCTTTACCGCAAAGAACCACCCGAGACCCTCGCGAAGAACATCCAAGATCGAATCGTTGATCTGGACCAGCACGACCAACTTGATCGGCTGCTACAAGAGTTTCGACCAACTGCTTTCATTCACACTGCGGCCAGTGGGATGCAACATCCCCGCCCCGATCGCTCGAGATTGATGAAAATTAATGTCCAACTACCCGAGCTTTTGGCGAAAGCAACCAGTGACATCCCAGATTGTCATTTCATCCATATTAGCAGTGGGCTTGCCTACAAAGATCAGGGAAGGCCATTACGGGAAGACGATCCTTTGGAGACTCTTCATCCTTACGGCGCGTCCAAAGTTAAGGCTGAGAAACATCTGCAAGCTCTCGCCGAAAACCGGCACTTTTCATTGACCATCGTGCGACCGTTCTCTTTTACCGGGCGAGGCGATTTCGGCACTCGACTATTTCCATCCCTTTTGCGAAGCGCCGTGGAGCGACGGCCTTTTGAAATGTCGGCGGGCGACCAACTGCGTGATCACTCCAGCGTCAACGATATTGCACGCGGTGTTATTGCGGCGGCGCTCCAATCTCTCGACCACACAGCATCAGCGAGGATTTTCAATCTCGGAACTGGCGATACACGACCATTGCGTGAAATGGTTCGTTCCGTGATCGATGAGCTCGGTCTGAACTGCGATCTTCGCTTTGGCGCCAGGCCGTATTCGTCGCACGAGGCGATGTTTGTCGTCGCAGATTCGACACGCGCGCGAAAGCAATTCGGATGGCATCCGCAGGAGAGCGTCGCGCATGCGGTTTGGGAACTGGCACAAACTTCCTTTCCGTCGCTAGATTTGAACGAGCCGCCGCTGCGATGATGGATGAAGTGGAATTGAGCGTAGTTTTGCCTGCCTACGAAGAGGCGGAGAGTCTGAGACAGATTCTTCCGCCCCTAAAGGAACTGGCCGGCCAGCTCACTCCGCGTTTTGAAATTCTCGTCGTCGATACACGCGAGCCCAGAGATGATACGCCGCAGCTGTGCGAACGACTCGGTGCCACCTACGTGCCGCGCCGCGGCGGAGACCTTTATGGCGATGCCGTTCGTACCGGTTTGGCCACGGCGCGGGGAGACTGGATTGCAATGATGGATGCTGACGGTTCGCATAATCCTCTCGCGCTGGGGGCGCTGTGGCAGCATCGGCGGAATTACGATCTGGTCATCGCTTCTCGCTATGTGCGCGGCGGCCAAACGGAAAATCCCGCGATCTTGATTTTTTTGAGTCACATCGTGAACATCGTTTTCCGATTGGTTCTGCGCTTGAGGTGTTATGACGTCTCTAACAGTTTTCGCCTTTATCGAGGCGCGGATGCGCGTGCGCTCCAGCTCGAGTGCGATCATTTTGACGTAGTCGAAGAAATTCTGGTCAAGCTTGCCGACTCACGCGCAAATTTCCGGATAAAAGAAGTTCCCTTCACCTTTGAAAAACGAAAAGCGGGAAAAACCAAACGGCGTCTCGTCACATTTATTTTTGGTTATCTTGGGACGCTGACACGCTTGTGGCGATTAAAAGCCAAAGCAAAACGCGAGGCCAAGAGATCCAAATGACTTATCTGGTTACGGGCGGCTGCGGTTTCGTCGGCTCCAATATCGCGGCCCAATTAATCGAGCGCGGCGAACGGCTTGTGATTTTGGATAACATGTCGCGAGAAGGAGCGACGCAGAATCTGGAATGGCTTCGGTCGCTCGGTGAATTCGAGTTTGTGCGAGGAGATGTGCGAGAGCACACCGATGTGATTCAAGTGGTGGAGAAGGCTGAGCCCAGTGTCATTTTCCATCTGGCTGGACAGGTGGCGATGACAACCTCCATGCAGGATCCACAGCGGGATTTTGCAATCAACGTGCTCGGGACATTTAACCTTCTCGAAAGTGTCCGGTGCACCTGTCCGCAAGCAGCGATTGTCTACTCGTCGAGCAACAAGGTTTATGGCAACCTGGCGGGCGTTAAATTGGAGGAGGAGACGCTGCGTTATTCGGCCGCGAACTTCCCAAACGGAATTGATGAAAGCGCGCCGCTCGATTTTCAAACGCCGTACGGCTGTTCCAAAGGTGCGGCCGATCAATACATGCTCGATTACGCACGTGTTTTCGATCTGAACACAGTCGTTTTTCGTCACTCGACGATTTTTGGCGGCCGGCAATTTGCCACGTTTGACCAGGGATGGGTGGGTTGGTTTTGCCGCCAAGCCGTGGAAGTGCAACGCGATCCGCAGCGCCAGCCCTTCACGATTTCAGGAAATGGGAAACAAGTGCGTGATCTGCTTTTCGTCGATGACTGCGTCGCTTGTTATTTTGCGGCCGCGAACAAGATCGGAGAAGTGCGCGGGCAGGCGTTCAACATTGGTGGCGGCATGGGAAATAGTTCATCCTTGCTCGAGCTTTTCCATATTCTGGACAAAGAACTGGATATTCAGCTGAAATATACGCGGCTCCCCTGGCGTCATAGCGACCAAAAGTTCTTCGTTGCCGACAATTCAAAGGCGGAAGCGATGCTGAATTGGAAACCGCGAACAAGCAAGCACGATGGAATTTTGAAGACGATCGCTTGGGCGCGTCGGACGACGTGAGCGCATGAAAGTCTCGGTGGTTATTCCGTGCTTCAACGAGCGCGCCACGATCGAACAAATCGTCCAGGCCGTTCGCGCTTCGCCAGTGAAGGACATAGAAATCGTTATTGTTGACGATTCCTCGACGGACGGAACAATCGAAGCGCTCAAGGAAAAAGTCGCGCCCCTAGCAGATCGGATCATCTATCATCCGCAAAATCGCGGGAAGGGGGCAGCCTTACGCTCTGGATTTGCTGCGGCCAGCGGCGATGTCATCGTCGTGCAAGATGCCGATCTTGAGTACGATCCCCGCGATTACCCTGCCCTGCTTGAGCCCATCTTTTCAGGAAACGCGGACGCTGTTTTCGGATCGCGTTTCATGGGCGGCCGGCCGCATCGCGTTCTTTATTTCTGGCATATGGTCGGAAATAAGTTTCTGACGCTGCTTTCAAATATGTTCACGAACCTTAACCTGACCGATCTGGAAGCGTGCTATAAAGCTTTCCGGGCGCCTCTAGTTAAAAATGTTCAGCTGCGTGAAAACCGTTTCGGATTCGAGCCTGAAATCACCGCCAAGTTGTCAAAGGCGGGCTGTCGAATTTATGAAGTGAGCATTTCTTACAACGGCCGGACCTACGCTGAAGGCAAGAAGGTCAATTGGAAAGATGGCGTCCGCGCGATCTACGCCATTTTGCGTTACAATCTCTTTTCCTAAGAACCTCCTCGTTCAATCAACATACTTTTGCGCAATTGGCATGCGTCGGCCGACGCCGAACGCGCGTGTGGTCACTTTCAAGCCTGGCGGAGCCTGCTCCCGTTTGTACTCATTTAAGTCAACACGCCGTTGGACCCATCGCACCGTCTTTTCGTCGAACCCGTGCGTGATAATATCGCGCGCACTAAGATTTTCCTCAACGTAAAGCCGTAGAATTTCGTCAAGCACCTCATACGACGGCAACGTGTCTTGATCTTTCTGATTAGGCTTTAGCTCGGCACTCGGAGGCTTCTCAATTGTGGATCGAGGAATGATTTCGTGTTTCCGGTTAATCCATCGCGCCAAATCGTAAACCATCGTTTTGGGGACATCGCTTATGGCAGCGAGTCCACCGGCCATATCCCCATAGATAGTACAGTAACCAACCGCGAGCTCACTTTTGTTTCCGGTGGTCAAAAGCAAATGCCCGAATTTATTGGACAAGGCCATAAGCGTCACCGCCCGCAGTCGCGACTGGATGTTTTCCTCGGTGGTATCTTCCGCCATCCCGGCGAAAACGTCGTGAAGTTGTCCTTTAAGGATCGCGAAGGTCTCCGTGATCGGAATTTGAAGATATTTTATGCCGAGGTTCCGGGCCAGAGCGCGCGCATCCTCGATGCTTCCCTGTGACGAGTATGGACTTGGCATCGAAACGCCCACAACATTCTCTGCTCCGAGCGCATCCGCCGCGATGACTGCAACCACAGCGGAATCGATACCACCGCTCAACCCAAGCACAGCGGATTTGAAATTACACTTTCGCAAATAATCAGACACGCCGAGCGAAAGCGCGGCAAAAAGATCCTCGGGCAGAGCGTTCTCGCGAAATTCCGTAGTCGATTTCGTTTCGGTGTCGATGATCGCTTCCTCTTCCCGGAAACCCGGTAGCTGCGCAATCAGTTCGCCAGATGAATTCACCGCAATCGAGTTTCCGTCGAAGACAAGCTGATCATTACCGCCAACCGCGTTGCAATAGAAAATGCAGCATTTGTATGCACGCGCGAGGGCTCCCACCATCTCCCGTCGAATTGCCGGTTTGTGCAAGCTAAATGGGGATGCGCTCAGATTGACGATAATCTCGGCCCCTTGATCGATGAGACTGCGCACGGGCTCGACGTCGTAAAGCGGCCGCGGCAAGTAATGTTCCGTCCAGATATCTTCGCAAATCGTTATGCCGACCTTCTTCCCGCCAACCTCATATGGCTCAACCTGCGAAGCCGGTTGGAAGTAGCGGTCTTCGTCGAAAACATCATAGGTCGGCAAAAGTGACTTGTGGGTTTTCCGAATCGGTTTTCCAAGTTCAAGCAATGCCGCCGAGTTATGAAAGGGCTTGCCGCGGCCTTCGTTTCGATCGACGAAACCCACGAGCAGCGCAGCCTTCCCAATGCGAGCATGCAGCTGCTGAAGGATCTCGAGTGTTTCCGGGACAAAGCGCGATTTAAAAACAAGATCCTGAGGTGGATATCCCGTGATTGCGAGTTCGGGCGTCAAAACCAGTTCAGCACCGGCCTCGGCAAGGCGCTCATAAGCGCGCAGAATCTTTGCAGAATTGCCCTTTAAGTCGCCAACGGTCGTATCGAGCTGAGCAAAGCCAATCTTCATGCTGCCTAACGCAGATTATGCGCAGGACAGCGTGCAGCAATCCCTCTTTTGCTACGGCTTTGATAACCCGTCAGCCACCGCGCGATGCTTGTAACCTTTATTCAAGGCGTCGTCCGCTCCCTCGATAAACATCTTTCCCCACTCTATGAGGCCAGCGGCAAAGAATCCTGCGATCATGCAGATAATTACCTTTTGGAAAAAAGTGGCGTGCACAATGAAATTAGCAGCATGCGCAATGCCACTGCCGAGGTACCCCAAGTCACCAAAATCCCCACTGACCGGTGTGCATAATCCACAGGCCCAGAAACAAGTTTGTTACAGAGTGAGTCAATACGCACGTCGAGAGACTTTTCGTCCTGTAAGCCACCCAGTTATAGAGCATTCCGGTAAGGATCGCCGCTGGCCAATCGGCTCGAGAATGCGAAAAGCCAAATGCGAGAGTCACGATTGCGAACGACATCCAGGAGAATTTTCCGAAAGGAACTTGTTCGAAATTTTCATTCACGAGGAAGCGAAGCAAAAAGCCGCGCCAAAAAATCTCCTCGACCAGGGGCACTACTAGGACAAGCCGAAGAAACCGAAAGAAAATCGTGGCCCAATAAAGCAATTTCTGGTCGGCAAAAATAGTTGGATCAAAACCAGTGATACGCGGCGAAAATCCGAAAAACATCTGCGGTGAAATCCAGAGAACAAAGACAAGGAGGCCAATCGCGAGGCCAAAGCTTATTCGCCTCGGTGGCTGCAGGCGATATTCCCGCCAGAACCAAGACAGCACCCCACCGCACAATATTACCTGCGTTGGGTAAATCCAATATTCAGCCGAAACAACCCAGAATGAACCCCCTATTTTCTTGAGGATGTCGCTCACCACCAGTAAGGCGACGAAGAGCAGCATCGGCGCTGTAAATGCGACCAATTTTCTCCGATCAATCATAGGGCCGAAATGGACTTCTTTTTTCGGTTAGGATGGGTAGCGTTCTTTCTCAATGATGCCAGACCCCAACGGCAAGCCCGAATCAAAGCAAATAGATCCGGAGCAGCTCAGTCGACTGATGGATTTAGAGCTGGCACAGAAGCGTGCTGCTTGGAAGAAGGCCGCCTCACGCCGCCAAAAAACACGAATTGCCAGCTTTTTCTTTTTGTTCCTTCTAATCGCTGCCTCACTCTTTGCTTTTTTTGTGCTCTTTACCCGAGTGAACCAGGAGCGCGCAAACCAACGGCCTACGCCTGTGCCCTCTATCTCGGGACGTCGTTAACGTCCCCTTCTGCTCACTTGCCGTAACGCACGCACGAGATCGTGCGGTTACCGCTTTCGCGCCCGTCCCTGCAATCAAGAGACTAGCGTACGGCGGGTTTTGCGGCGTCCGTTTTTCCTTCAGCAAGTGCTTTACCTGATTTTCGGGCGCTAATTACGAAGGTGTTGTTTTCTCCAAGTTGTGACCACGGACCATGCGGCACTTCCCTAAAGTCAACGAACTTCCAATCGGTCACGTCGGTCGGCTTTAGCCCAAGGTAATCGCGGACGGCCGGCGACACATCCAGCCCCGCGCCCTTGTTCAAATTCGCCTTGGGCCGGTCGTTCCCAAAAACATACTGCCAATGATCGGTGCGAAAAGGTCCCGCGTCTTCCCATTGCGCGTAAACCAGCCGATTATCCTTGCGGATGGCAACCCAACGCCCTTTGCAAACCGAAACGCCAGGACCCTGATAGGCTTCCTTGAACCAAGGAACAACTTGCGCCGCTTCAGACCGATGACCCGTTGAGGCTTTGTCGTTATAGGGAAGAGCGCAGTAAAATGGATTTTGGCGAGGCGTGAATCTTACCGGAATATAATTGCTCCGGTGGCTTGGGTTTGGATCATCGAATCCGCCGTAACTCCCGGTCCAATTCTTGTCCCACGAACTCGACCGATTCGGCACGGGATTATTCCCGCTCGGTTCTTCGCCAATCCAGAAAACCGTCGTCACAATGTCTTTTTTCCACGGGAAGCGCTCTGCGGCTTGCGAAGGTAGAACCGTGAGATGTCGCGGGGCAAACACCAACGAATCCACATTAACCAATAAATCTTCCGATAATTTATCCGATTTCTTGCTGGCTTTGATTTTGCTCAACGGAGCTTTTGCCGGGGCCGAGTCCGCGAAAAGAGATGAAATGGAAGACAACAACACCGCAATAGTGTGAGTGATAGTTCCTGGTTTCATAAAAAGATCTTAGGTGGGCAAAGCGTTACAATGAGAAATGTTCTCCTAAAATTATTTCGCACACCGCAGCGCAGATGCGCGTAGATCGTGGCAATCTTTACGAGTGCGATAGGAGCGCACCTAAATCTGTGCTTACAAAGCGGTTAGTCAATAGGTTTTCACGCGTGGAAGGACTTCGAGCCGTCGGGACTCATTCGTTCCAAGGCGGCTTTTTATTGCCTCGTCCAAAGACACGATATCTCCTCTAATCTCTCGTCATGAAGGCAAGGCGGACCACCCCTCCGAAGTATGATCGATAAGGGCTTTGGCTGGATTTGGGAGAACGAACACATCTCCGCAATCGAGCGATCACCGCGCAATCATTGCAATGTTTGAACTTCCCGCCGTCACGAAATAAGCGATTAGTCTAAAAATTTGCCGGGATTCAATATTCCATCCGGATCGAGAACCTGTTTCAGCTGGTGATGGACCTTGCGCGCAACGTCGCTCGTCGCTTCAGGCCACCAGCGTTTTTTTGCAAGCCCAATTCCATGTTCTCCGGTAATGACTCCGCCCCAGACCAGAACCTGTGCGAAAAGCTCATCCAGTGCCTGGTCGACTCGCTCGCGCGTCGTCGGATCGGCATAATCTTTGGTCATAATGTTAACGTGAATGTTTCCGTCGCCGGCATGACCAAAACAGGCGATCGGAAATCCGTGTTTCGCTTGCAGCCTGGCGGCAAAGTCAACGAGATCGACAATGTGACTGCGGGGCACTACCACATCCTGGTTCAGTTTGGTTAGGCCAGTGGCGCGGAGGGCATTACTGAACTCGCGGCGCAACGCCCAAAGTTTTTCGCAATCGGTCTCGCCTGTGGCCATTTCCAGAGCATTCGGGTTGTTTTTTGTGAGTAATTCGCGGATGGCCGCGGCTTCACTGCGCACGCTTTCTTCTTGGCCATCAAGATCGACCAGCAGATGTGCGTTGCCGGGCGGGGCGATCGCTTTGCCTAGATCGCGCCGGGCCGCTTCCAGGGTGAATTGGTCGGCGATTTCGAGCGAGGACGGAAGAAAACCCGCGGCGAAGATTTCCTGCACAGTTTCGGCGGCTTGCGGCATGGTGGCGAAGGCGGCCGACAAGGTTGCGCGCGCTGGCGGAAGTGGGAGAAGGCGCAATGTGATTTCGGTTACCACACCTAACATTCCTTCGGAACCAACGAACAATCCGATCAGATTGAAGCCGGTTTTGTTTTTGTGAACGCGACCGCCGGTCCGCAAAATTTCGCCATTTGCGAGCACTACTTCCAGACCGATTACGTAGTTCCGTGTGACCCCATATTTCAAACAGCGTGGACCGCCCGCGTTTGTGGCGATATTTCCTCCGATGCTGCAATCCTTCATGCTCGCCGGATCAGGTGGGTAAAATAGTTTTTGTGCGCGCACCGCCGCCTTCAGATCCGCCGTGATCACGCCCGGTTCTAGAATCGCGACGGCGTCGGCGAAGTGGATCTCTTTGATTCGGTTCATGTGCATCAGGGAAAGCACGATACCCTGTCGGACAGGAACGCATCCGCCCACGTAGCCGTACCCAGCTCCACGTGCGGTCACTGGGATTTTGTTACACGAGGCGAACCGAAGCAGGATACTTACTTGGTCAGTCGTCTGCGCGAAGACGACGACCTCCGGCGTCTGCGCCGCGAACCATTTATCCCCGCTATGAGCCTCCAGTGTCTCGGGATCATCGGCGACGACATCGTTGCCCAACAAACGTCGCAGCTCATTCGCCAGCGACATGCGACTAGTCGAGCGGCACGATGCGGTAATGTTGCGACCGTTCGTCCATGCGCGTCAAAAGCGGCTCGGCTTTTGGATAAATCACCGGCCGGCCTTCATCAGTGCCGGCAAACTCTTTCACCGCCTCCATTGAGTCGAATCGCAGTAACGTGACGAATTGCACTTCGTCGCCATCTTCGCGAATAAACAATTCCGCACCGCGATATCCTGGAATATTCCGGCGAGCGATCCCCGGCAGAATTTCGTCGCGCAACATGTTTTCATAAGCTTTGGCGTCTGCCGGTTTCGTCCATCCGTGCCAGATTCGAGCGATCATAAGATCAAGCAGGGTTGGTTTCCAAACGTCCACTCTCCGGAAATTTCGGCAGCCGGGAAGCCGCCGCTCCTTGCCAAGAAAGTCGCGCACTCATTTAGATTCCCATAATTTGATAGCCGCCATCGACGTAAATCACTTGCCCGGTGATGGCACAGGAACCATCGCTCGCCAGGAAGACTCCCGTCTCGCCAAGCTCCGCTGGGTCACAACTTCGCTTCAGCGGTGCACGCTCCTGATAATGTTTCAACATTGACGCGAAGCCACTGATGCCACGGGCCGCGAGCGTATTCACCGGTCCGGCGGAAATGCAGTTTACTCGAATCTTCTTCGGACCCAGATCGTAAGCGAGATAACGTGCGCTCGCTTCCAGACTCGCCTTGGCCACGCCCATGACATTGTAATGCGGGACGACTTTTTCGGCGCCATAGTATGTCATCGCGACAATGCTGCCGCCGTTTGTCATCATCGGCATGGCTTCGCGCGTGAGCCCGACCAACGAATACGCGCTAATATCGTGCGCGGTGCGAAATGCTTCGCGCGCTGTGCTGACGAAATCGCCTTCAAGCGCTTCCTTGGGCGCGAATGCGACCGAATGCAGCATGAGATCGAGGCGATCGGTCTCGCCTTTCACCTTCTCAAAAAAGGCGCTGATTTCCGCATCGCTTGAGACATCGCAGGGAAACAACGGCGTCTTCTCGCCAAACTCGCCGACGAGTTCCTCGACATTTTCCTTCAAGCGTTCGCCCTGATAATTGAATATCAAGCGTGCGCCTGCGCCCGCCCATGCCTTCGCGATTGCCCACGCGATACTGCGTTTGTTGGCCACACCAAACACTACGCCGGTTTTTCCTGCCAGGATTTGTGGAGTCATAAATCTCGTTCACGATACCGACATTTCATACATCGCAAACACTCTGATGTTCGCTAGACTGTATCGCATGATTGCTCGAGTTTCACTTTGCATCCCGTTGCTTTCGATATGCGCCGTTTCCTTGCTTCCGGCGCAAGAAGAACCCCCTCCAAGCGTGACACCGATCGGCGTCGCGTCGCCAGGTGCCTCCGCCGCCGCCACAACATCATCATTATCTTCCAGCGTTACACCGGCACCATCGCCAGGTCCCGCGCAACTCACTGACGTGCTTTTCAAGAATGTGAAAGCGCGCGCCATCGGCCCGGCCGTAATGGGCGGACGCGTCTCCGACATTGCGATCGATCCACGCAATCCATTTGTTTTTTACGTCGCGCTCGGCCATGGAGGGGTCTTTAAAAGCAATGACAACGGCGTAACGTTCGACCCGATTTTTGACAAGCAGCCTGCGCTTTCAATTGGCGCAATCGCGATTGCGCCCTCCGATGCGGATGTGATTTGGGTTGGCACAGGCGAAGCCAACGATCGCAATTCATCCGACTGGGGAAATGGTGTTTACCGATCAACTGATGGCGGTGAAAACTGGCAAAACGTTGGGCTGAAAGAGAGCCGCACGATTGCGCGCATCGTTGTCGATCCAAAAAGGCCGGAAGTGGCTTACATCGCCGCGATGGGTCATTTGTGGACGGACGGTGGCGAACGCGGCCTATTCAAAACGACTGATGCCGGCAAAACCTGGAAACTGATTTTACAGGCGCCAGCGCCGTACAATGCGCGCGCCGGTTGCGGCGACGTCGCTTTGGATCCTGCAAATCCCGAAGTTGTTTACGCCGTGCTTTACGCGCGACAACGCACACCGTGGAGTTTTTCGTCAGGTCCGGAAGCCACCGGAGGCGCAGATGTGGGAGGAGTTTTCAAGAGCACGAACGGCGGAGCGAGCTGGAAAAAACTCAGTGGCGGATTGCCTGCTCAAACTGGTCGTATCGGTCTCGCCGTGAGTGCAAGTAATCCAAAGGTCCTCATGGCGGTGACGCAAAGTTACGAGGGGGGTTCCGGCCAGCTTACCGATCTGCGCAGCAAAAGTGGCGGCGTTTTCCGTTCTGAAGACGGCGGTGAAAAATGGACGCGGGTAAGCGCGATTGATCCACGTCCGTTTTATTTCAGTCAAATCCGTATCGATCCTGCAAACGATCAGCGCGTTTATGTGCTACAATTCGCGCTGCTTGTCTCCGATGACGGCGGCAAGAATTTCCGCGAAGATCTCAGCGAAAAAGTGCACGCTGATTGCCACGCCTTGGCAATTCAACCCGGCACAGTTCCACCGCCTAAACCGCCAAAGCCTGAAGACAAAGGCAAACCGCCAAAGCCTCCCGTTTGCCAGCGCTTATTGCTCGGAACTGACGGCGGTCTTTATCAGAGTTTTGCTGGTGGGAAAAATTGGGATCATTTGAACAAAATTCCCGCAGGCGAATTTTATCGAATCAGTCTCGACGATTCGAAACCTTACTTCAGGATCGCGGGTGGACTGCAGGACAACGAGAATTGGGTGGGGCCGAGTGGCGTGCCAAGCAAAGAAGGAATCCGCAATTGCGATTGGATCGCGCTCGCGGGCGGCGATGGTTTTTACGTCCTGTTCGATCCGGCCGATCGCGACACCTTTTACGCCGAAAGTCAGCAAGGCGAAGTGCACCGGATCAATTTGCGTAACGGCGAACTACGCCGTTTGCGCCCGGAACCGCCCGAAGGGCAACCACGATATCGGTTTCACTGGAATTCGCCTCTCATCATGAGCCATCACAAACCGGGTGTTATTTATTTGGCCGGCAACTGCGTCTTCAGGCTGACTGATCGCGCAGAAAAATATTCTGTGATCAGTCCTGATCTCACACGCAACGATCCCAGTCGCACAAATGCCATCGGCAGCGGCGCAGAAAATTATGGGGTTGTGTTTTCCCTCGCTGAATCGCCGAAGCGTGCCGGTTTGTTATGGGCCGGAACTGATGACGGGCGACTTTGGATTACCGAGAACGAAGGCGGAAAGTGGACTGAATTGACGAATAATTTGCCCGAACCAGCGCGCGGGCAATGGATTGTGGGGATCGAGCCGAGCGCGCAGGATGCAAATGCTGCCTACGTCGCGACCAATGCATATCGCGCCGGCGACGACCGCCCTGTGATTCTCCACACTCCTGATCTGGGCAAGACGTGGCAATTGGTCACGGGCGATCTTCCGCCCAACGCGCCAGTTGAAGCGGTGCGTGAAGATCCGGTCAATCCGAAATTACTTTACACCGGTACACATTTTGGATTGTTCGCTTCGTTCGATGAAGGCACTCACTGGGTCCGCATCGGCGATGTTCCTCCAGTGCGCATCGACGATATCCAGATTCATCCGCGCACCGCAGATCTCGCGATCGCGACGCATGGCCGGAGCATCGCCATATTAGACGACACGGTCCCGTTTCGAGAATTCACACCGGAGATTGCGGCTAAGCCAGCGCACTTGTTTAGCGTGCGGTCAGTCACCGGCGCCTATCTTCAGCCGGGATTTGTCGATTCAAATGGCAAAGGCATTTATCGCGGACAAAATCCGCCCGAAGGCGCGCTCTTCACTGTTTGGGTAAAAGAGTTTACCGGCGACGAAATCAAAATCGCTGTCACCAAATCAACGGGACAGCCGGTGGCGAATCTCAAAGCGTCGGGTGCGCCCGGGTTCACACGACTAAACTGGGATTTGCGACCAACCAAAGATGTGAGCATCGAATACGGCGGTGACGATCCGAAGCGATTGCTCCCGGCCGGCGATTACAATGCTGAACTAACCTTTGGCAGTTTAAAAGTGAAACAAATGTTTCACGTAGATCTGGCCGAAGGGATCACGCCGCGGTGATGGTGTAGCGGCGGTCTACGACCGTTTAATCATGCGACGCTCAGAGCGCCGCTACAAAATACTTCAGCACGCGATGGCGTGGCGCCGACAAACGCCAGTAAGCATTTCCCAGAGCGCATCCAGGATGCGCTCTGTTGCCATCTTTACTTTGCTGAAATTATCGTTGTCAATGTACGACATAAGCATTTCGCGCTCCGCGGCGGAATGTTCGCGGTCGGCTTCGATGTGGACACTGAAGTACTTATAATGCTCTGGATTGCTAAAGCCGTAATGTTTTTTCAGTCCATCAATCTTCGATTCACAGATAGCGGGAATCTGACTCTCGTAGGCATAGAGCGCGGCCAGACCTTCCGCCGTCGATCCATCGCGGCAAATTGATTGGAAGGTATCAATCAAGCCTTGCGTCTCCGGCTGTTTCTGGTTCTTCCGCACATCGGCATCTTCGACGCCAAGGCTTCGGGAAAATTTCAGCCAAAGCTCGGGGTGATTCGGTGACCCCGCTTCTTCATCGATCAAGTTGTTAAGCACTTGTTTGCGTGTCGCTTGATCGTCGCACTTCGCATGCACGGCCGATAAATACGTCGGAAATGCCGCGACATGATGATAATATTGTCGCGCATAATCCATAAGCGCTTCTTTGCTCAGCTCACCACGCGTCCAGGCGAGATAAAATGGATGTTTTAATAGATGCTTCTCCGCGATTTCGTTGTCGATGGAGTCGAGATATCGATTCATAGGATCCTTTCCAGCCGGTTGTTCTTATAAACGCAGGTTCGCGCGCCGCCACTGCAATCTTTGTTGCGGCGTAACACACTATTGCCGCTACGCCTCTCCGCAAGAAAATAGCCCAGCGTTTTAATGCCGGTGTAATCGTGATATTACCAAATTACGTTCCGTCCGGGATGAAATGAGGGACGCTGGGCCATTGTCGACTTCGAGGCATCTCTTCATTCGAGACTCGATTCAGCCAAGATCAAAACGTTGGCCCATTTTCAATTCCGTTTCAGGCCGAGCGCAAAATGTGTTTAATACCGCGGATGGGAATAACGACCCAGTCGGGACGGTTGTTCAATTCGTAACCGATTTCGTAAACGGCTTTATCAAGCAAGTAGGCTTCGAGAAGTACTTGCAGGTCATCGGCATTTTGCGGAATGAAAACCGCATCGGTGGTTGTTTTCAAATAGCTTTGCAGGAAGACGCTGCTCATCTGGCGATACCAAAAGTCGGCCCAGCGCTCGAGAAAGGGCACATCTTCCGTTCGCATAGCCGGCTGCCAGAGTGCACTGTAAGCGGCGTATTGAAACGAACGCATCATCCCGGCAACATCGCGCAGAGCTGAGCGCTTGAGCTTGCGCTCACTCAATGCCCTGGCCGGCTCGCCTTCGAAATCAAGAATGACAAAATCCTTCCCCGTATAGAGAACCTGGCCCAGATGATAATCGCCGTGGATCCGAATTTTCGCGGCGTTCGTTTTCCGATCGAGGAGGCGTTTCCCCCGTTCGTGAATCTGCTTTTCCGCAGCAAGAACTTCCTTCGCTTCCTCGCGAAAGGCTTCGGCCAACTCCGGCAGCTTCTTTTGCAACAAGGCGAAGTTACGTCGCACCAAAGCGCGCATGTTTTGATAAGCTGAACGTTGCGCCATGGCGTTAAACGGTTCGGGTGCAAAGGCTCGATCCTCCTCAATCGAGGCAAGGGCACGATGCAATTCCGCCGTACGTTGCCCAAGCAACATTGCTTTCTCAGGATAAATGCCCCCAATCAGTTCTTCGAGAAGAGCGCCTGGCGGCGTGGTTTGATTCTGCAAGTCAGCTTTGCGACCGAGCACGCGTTCATAATAACGGCCCACGGAATCGAGCGTGAGCGTCCAGGCATCGCGCTCGGCTGAGATGGCACTTTGCAACAAACAGACAACCGTGGGCTCGGATTTTCCACGGCGGTATTCAATGGCCCCGCCAAATGCTGGGACGTTCGGGAAACGGGCGCGTTCCGTGAGAAATCGGGTGACTTCGACGTCCGGATTAACGCCGTCCTCGAGCTTCCGATACAGCTTGAGAAAGAATTTATTCTCGAAGAGCATCGAGGAATTGCTCTGCTCGCCAGTGAGCACGTGCGAACTTGGGACCGCGTCAGCTGATTTTTGCGCTAGAGCCTGACTAACAGTGCCGACGAGATGTCCGTTTTTCCCCGCGGCACGTTGCCGATCCAGCATAAGGCGGAAAAGTTTTTCGCGAAAATCGGCATCCCAGACAGCGTCGAACAAGATCGCTTCTTCAGCACCCTGGAAACGGGCGATGACAGAATGTGGCGCGGACTGCGACATCGCGTGGGCCTTGTCACGTGACGCGATCTTGACCGGCAGCGCATAAGTTTCGTTAGGACCATCGAGGTAACTCGCCTCAACAAACCAGAACTCTGCGGCGCCCGGCTCACTTGAAATTGGCGATTGCTCGAGCACCCGCATGTGACGAAGGGTTCGCGCTTTCGCGCCGAACCAGCGACAACTCCGAATGTAGTTTGGCAAGATTTCCTTTTCGATGCGCGCACGCTGGCCATTGTGAAGCAATGTCGCCAGCTCCGCGGGGGCATTCAGCGTTGGTACGATGCGTTTCTTGCTTAGGCGACGCGCTTCGGTCTGTGCTTGCAGCACAAACCAGTAATGTGAATGCGGACCGAGCGTAAGAATGTAGGGCGATTTCTTGATCGTCGGGAAGGGATTGCGACTGAACATTTCGATCGGCATGCAACCACTGAAGCGCGACAAATCGAGCTCAACCGATTGCGAGAAACGTGAAAGATTCACGACCACGACCACAGTTTCGTCTTCAGTCCGCCGTAGAAACGCGAGCACCTTGGCGTTATCGGGATAAAGAAATTCCAGGGTGCCGCGCGAGAACGCTCTGAAATTTTTGCGCATGGCAATGACGCGCCGCATCCACCAGAGCAGCGATGACAAGTTCTTCTGCTGATTCTCGACGTTGATCGCTTCGTAGTGGTATTCCGGGTCGATGATGATGGGAAGATGAAGCTGTTGCGGATTCGCTTTGGAAAAGCCGGCGTTCCGATCAGGACTCCACTGCATCGGTGTGCGGCAGCCGTTGCGATCGCCGAGATAAATGTTGTCGCCCATTCCGATTTCATCGCCGTAGTAAATGATTGGCGTACCAGGCATCGAAAATAGCATCGTGTTTAACAGCTCCATTTTGCGACGGCTGTTCGCGAGCAGTGGCGCAAGCCGGCGGCGGATGCCGAGATTGATGCGGGCATGCGGATCGTTCGCATAAACGCGCCACATGTAATCGCGCTCCTCATCGGTCACCATCTCAAGGGTGAGCTCGTCGTGGTTGCGCAAGAACATGGCCCACTGGCAGTTTTCCGGGACCGGCGGCGTTTGATCGAGAATATCGATGATCGGAAACCGATCCTCCATTTGCAGCGACATGAACATGCGCGGCATGAGCGGAAAATGGAAACTCATGTGCGATTCGTCGCCTTTCCCGAAATAAGCGACCGCATCTTCCGGCCATTGGTTTGCTTCCGCCAGCAGCATCCGACCGGGAAATTTTAGGTCGACATGTGCACGCAGCTTTCTCAGATACTGATGCGTCTCAGGTAGATTTTCGCAGTTTGTGCCCTCGCGTTCATAAAGATACGGCACGGCGTCGAGTCGCAAGCCATCGACGCCCATGTCGAGCCAAAAATCACATACTTTCTCGACGGCCGCGTGCACCGCGGGATTGTCGAAGTTGAGATCGGGCTGATGCGAGTAAAAGCGATGCCAATAATATGCTTTCGCGACCGGGTCCCAGGCCCAGTTGGATGTCTCGAAATCTTTGAAGATGATGCGCGCTTCCTGGTATTTCTCCGGCGTTTCGCTCCAAACATAGAACTCGCGCTCCGGCGAATCTGGCAACGCACGTCGCGATTTTTGGAACCAATGATTCTGATCGGATGTGTGATTGATCACCAACTCGGTGATCACGCGCAAACCACGTTCATGTGCAGCATGAAGAAACGCACGGAAATCCTCCAGCGTTCCGTAATTCGGATTAACGTCGAAATAATCAGCGATGTCGTAACCGTCATCGCGCAACGGCGATGGATAAAACGGCAGCAACCAAATCGCAGTGATGCCAAGCTCTTGCAGGTAATCGAGCTTTTCGATCAGGCCGCGGAAATCGCCCATCCCATCGCCGTCGCTGTCGTGGAATGTTTTGACGTGCAGTTCATAGATGATCGCATCTTTGTACCAAAGCGGATCAGGAGTCGTTTCGCTAAGAGCCTGCGGCATGAGGCTAACTCTTGGCGCACAAATCGCGCCGCGCAATCACTGGATTGCACTAAAACTGGCCCGTCAGATTAGAAAACGTTCAATTCCGAGTACTTGCCAGGTCGAATTTGTGGTTGCTTGAGTGGGCAGTGGTGATACCAAGCATCGCCAGCAGTAGATCGATGATTAACGCAAATACGGCCAAAAATTGAGCGTTTCCCCAGGTTCCCTTGTGACACGCAAAAAAGCGGCTACGTCGCCGCAGCCGCTCCATTGTGCTCGTTTAAGATAGGCGCGCGAGTTACTTCTGTACTAACATGACCTGACTGGCCACACATTGCCACTGACCATTTCGCTCGACCCAAGTGTCGGTGTAGCGAAATGTCCGATCAAATGCTTTGCCGCCTTTGTCAGTCCCTTTCTCGTGCGCCGTGCCGACTACAACTGCCACGTTCGGACCATATGAGTGCACACTCACCTTCTCGACTTTAGCTGATTTATATGTGTCTTTATCGTTTTTAGACTGCGCGATCAGAGCGGATTTATTTTGGACCTTGCCGTCTGTGTAAACGCCCATGAAGTCATCCGCCACAGTTGATTGGATGAACGAGATATCGTGACTTGCAATCGCGGCCTCCCACTTGCTTTCAAGGTCTTTAATCGCGGCTTCGGCGTTCATCTTCTTCCCTGGCTTGGCCGTAGTCTCGGCCGCACCCTTCTTAGGCTCCGTCGGAGGCGCCGTCTCTTTCTTCTTGGCACCTGGGGATGGCGAAGGCCGCTCTTTCTTTTCAGCGGCAGGCGTTCCTTCTGTGCTCGAAGGGGATTTCGTCGCTTCGATGGTGGCTGAGGCTTTTTCTTCCGCCGACGCACTTGGCGATGGCGACTCCTCTTGCGCAAACGCTGGTGCGATTAGACTTAGCGTAGCAAGCGCGAGAAACGGGGTGACTAATTTCATCCGATTTTTCCTTTCGTAAGATTGCTTTTGCCAACGGAGGATCGCGCAGAATCCGTTGCCGCATTCTGCCGGGGATCGAGCGCACAATACGCCGCGATTCGCGTTGTGAGAGCGAATCGTATTTGGCTGGGCCGTTTCGGGTCAAGGTTTAATACCCAAGCGTCCTTATGCGCTCAGAAGCCCCAGTGCGTACTTCCGTCTCGAAACTGGTGGACGAAGCTGAATAAACGCACTAAAGCTTTCAAGTGCTTCGCATTGAAGAGTGGCTAATCCAAACGAGAGGCGGTATTTAAGATATGCAAGGCAATCTAGACGGGACGGTACCTTTCGAGACGGAGGAGGAAGTACCACCCCTTGAAGCTTCGGCGCCACCGCTGGAGCCGGGGGCACCATCGGACCTTGAATTGATGCAAGGGATTCAGCGAGGGGATCCGGACGCACTCTCAGAGCTTTATGACCGCTATAATGGAATCGTTAAAGCGTTGATTTTGCGTGTAATTCATAACGAAGCCGAGGCAGACGACTTGCTGCAAGAGATTTTTATGGAGATCTGGAACCAGGCTAAGAACTTCTCTGCCCAAAAGGGGAAGCCGCTTGGCTGGATGGTAACCCTTGCCCGCCGCCGTGCCATTGACGGCCTAAGGAAAAAGCAGGCCTATGCCCGGGCCGAAGAGCGCCTTCAGAATGAGACTGAACAGCAGCCGGAGGCGTGGGGGCATAATGCCACGGAGACGGAAATTGCCCGTGGGGACACTCGCGAGCTCATTCGTAGCGTAATCGACTCCTTGCCCGATGCGCAGCAACAGGCGGTCGAACTTGCATTTTTTCAGGGTATGAGTCAGCGCGAAATCGCCGCAAAAACGAATACACCATTAGGCACGGTCAAGACCCGGCTTGAATTGGGCCTAAAGAAAATATATGACGGCCTTAAGGAGTTACGGCATGAGCTTTGAGGAATTTCAGAACCGTTCACGGCTCTACGTCATCGGTGCGCTTGAGCCCGAGGAAATCGACGAGTTCGAGGAAGCACGGAAACAGTTTGGTCAAAAAGCCGAGGATTTTATCGGCGAGTGCTATGCGTTGCATGAGGCCTTCGCGCTTAGCCTCAAGCCGGCCAAGTCATCAGCGGCCCTCAAAGACAAGTTGATGTCGATGGTCCGCGAAAAGCAGCAGCGTTAATCGTAGGGGTTTTCCTGACACCCGATCAATTCTCGCAGAATAAACTCCTGCAAGAACCCGTAAAAGTTCACTTGGAACAAACTTAGGTCGCGGCGAGACCCTATGGGTGAGCGATAATGATCGCAGAGCTCCCCATCGGTAAAATTATTCTTGGCCACGATAACAAGGCGCGCCTGGTTGAGGGCATTGAGCCAAGCATCTGCATGCTTGGCTGGGATTCGCAGGGTGCGGTTGGCGAAGGTTTTCTCGTTCCCGTTTAGTTGTTCCAAGTCGGCAGCCACCGTTTCGGTGGCGGAACGGAAAAGGCGACGGAGTTCAGGTTGCACGTAAAGTTTCCATTCGGCGCAGAATTCTTTCTCTTTGGTGCCAACGGGTGGACTGAAAAGTCTGGCTTCGGCGCTGGCCGTGCCGTCCGGATTTGTGCTGACCGGAATCTGACGAAGGAGCTCGGCCAGAAACGGATCGAGCTCCGAAATCTCAAGCTCGTCTTTTCGCCGGCAAATCTCCATGTCAATTGATCTTCTCGAGGGTGGCGAGCAAAAGATAACCGTGCAACTGCTGAACGTAGAGTTCGGCGCGCTCGCGCACGCCGCTCCACAAAATCGAGCGGCCCTTGTGATGCACTTCGAGCATATGTCTTTCCGCTTTCTCGCGCGGGTACCCAAAGACCCGCTGAAAAACCATCGTTACATACGTCATCAAATTAACCGGATCATTGTGAACCACCACTTGCCAGGGGAGATCGACTTCTTCTTTCGAGCGCGTCTCCTTTTCGAGCGCTGGTTCGTCAACCACTGGGGCAGCGGCATCGGGCGCAAGAGATAGCGTGACAGTTGCCTGACTTCCTGCCACCCGTGCCCGACCTCGTGGTGGCTGCCAACTCATAAGGAAAACGCTAACATTACGCCGCTGCCACTTCAAACAGGGCCGTTTCGTATCGTCCTTGAACGATTTGACAGGGGGAACTGACCCAATCGCCCCAACGCTGGTGGCTCCTAGTGGGTTGGGTCAAAGCCCACTACGTGCTTGTCACCGAGCCGTGGCGAGAATTTTTCTCTGCGCCTCTTTCATTTTGGCCGCACCAGCCTTGCTGCGGTCATCAAATCCATGCAGGTGTAACAGTCCGTGGACAATATACAATTGAATCTCACGCGAAGTTGAAGTGTTAAATCGACGCGCGTGTTTGCGAGCGGTTTCCACGCTGATGAAAATCTCGCCGTGATCAAATGTGATCACGTCGGTTGGCCCTGTTTTTTTGAGAAAGCGCCGATGCAAGCTGCTCATGCGCCGATCGGAAATGAGGAGAAGCGAAATCTCAATTAGTCTGCGTAGTTGTGTGCCACGTCTGGGAGGATGAGCGAGACAGACTACCAAAGCTCGTTCGGCGAAGGCTTGCAGGGCCGAGATGTCTATTCGCGCCTTCCGTTGGAGGTTCGAGACGCGGATTTTCGGCTTCGCCATCTGCGTCGAAGCACGACTCATAGTTGATGATTAACGATTTCATCAGGGCGTTTGCGTGTTTGATCGAGAATTTTTAGCAGGGAGTAGAGCGTTTCGAGTCTCGGTGTCGCGGCGCCAGCGGCGGCAGCACGGCGAAGCGGCTCCCCCCAGATTGCTTCGATCTCGAGCGGCTTCCTCTCCTCGAAATCGAGCAATGTAGATGGCTTATAAGCGCCCATGGTTTTGGTTCGCGTTATCTGCTCGCTTGCAGCTGCGCGCTCGAGCGAATACCCGCACTTGTTAGCCGCGTCGATCACCTCTTCCATTAATCCTAAAGTGACACGCCTCAGACTCTCGTCGCCAATAATCGCGGCGGTGTCGATACCTCCCGCCAAAATCGACAAACCGTTAAATGGAATGTTCCAAACTAATTTTCGCCATCGCTCCAATGCAAGATTCTCAACCACTTCGCATTTAATGCCGGAGCGCTTGAATTCTGATGCGATTGCATGCGTCCGTGCCTGCGAGGCACGTCCAAATTCGCCAATGGTAATATGGCCGTAATCGTATCGCTCTACGGTAGTGCGCGATGTTCGACTTAAACAGATGAAGCAGAGAGCGCCGAGGACTCGTTCCGCACCAAAGTGAGCGCCAAGGATTTCTTCGTTGCCTAACCCGTTCTGCAAAGTGAGCAACATCGTGTGCTCATGGAGCAAGGGCGGAATAAGATCGACCAAGACGGCGTTTGCAGTTGTCTTGACCGCGATTAAAACAAGATCGCAGACGCCAATCTCGTTTGGCGATCCGTAGCAATTGACCTTTTTGACGTGAACATCCTCATCCTTTCCAAGGATGCGCAGGCCGTCACGCCGAACCTCCCTGAGATCGCCACGCATGAAAAAATGCACATTGCGTCCCGCGGCCGCGAGCCTGCCGCCGTAGTAAAGCCCGATTGCTCCCGAGCCCACGACGGCGATGCGAAGATCCTTCGCCATTTAATGATTTAACAAATTAGAAAGGGTCTCGACAAGCTACGCGATGATTGGCGGCCAGAACGGCAAACTTCCTGGTTCTATTCTGCAACTGTTTGGCGCGATTAAGTGTGCTCATAACGAAATCGTTAAATCATTAATTCGTTGATTATTTTTCACGCTGGCGGCCTCGTCTCGGACTGGAAATTTCGTGTGATCAAGCGCGCGCCTTTATTGAAGGTGAAATAGGCCCAGGCCCACTGGAAAAGCACGACGACTCGATTGCGAAAGCCAACAAGAAAGATTATGTGCACAAACAACCAGGCAAGCCATGCAGGAAATCCGCTGAAATGCACAAAGTTTAAATCGGCCACCGCTTTGTTGCGGCCAATGGTAGCCATACTGCCCTTGTCCCAATACCAGAAACGTTGTGGTTTGCGCCCATCGATCATAGCCAAAATGTTGCGCGCGGCGTGGCGGCCCTGCTGCATCGCAACCGGCGAAACACCTGGAAGAGGTTTGCCCGTTTGATGCGAGAAGTTTGCCAAATCGCCGATCACCTGCACTTCAGGATGTCCGGCGATGGTTAGATCATTGTTAACTATTACGCGACCAACACGATCCACGGGCACACACAGTGTTTTTCCGACAAAGGACGCGTTATTGCCTGCCGCCCAAATCTTCACGCGGCAGGGGATAAATTCGTCACCGACCTGCAATCCAGCATCGGAAAGGTTCGTGGCGTGAGTTC